>SDBT01014484.1_pt1 | contig 12574 bp, 9 predicted proteins | sample 2277101 | NCBI WGS metagenome assembly SDBT01 (sample SAMN10404973, study PRJNA504765) | marine sediment metagenome | isolation source: marine sediment core GS10_PC15, 103 cmbsf | place: Arctic Ocean: Southern Knipovich Ridge | collected 2010 | reverse complement strand
CGAGGTAGAGCAGGGAGACGATGAGTACCGTGAAAGCTATCACCACCATGATGATGGCGGCAGTGGTATGGGGGAGTTCCATCACATCGAGAAGCAGGTGCTTGACAGAGTGGACTGCGGGACTTATGACTGCTGCAAGAGGGTTGAAGAGCTGGGCACCTTGCGCTCCCTCGAACAACCCGGTCAGGAACAGGGCCGATTTCCGGATGAACCCGAACCAGAGCTCCAGCGGAAAGAGAAGCGTAACAGCGAAGAGGTTGAAGAAATCGTGCACTGTGGCCCCGGCAAATGCCCGCTTGAAGTCCTCTCTCCTCGTGACGAAGGTGAGCGAGACAAGGACATTCGTTATTGTGGTGCCCACGTTTGCACCCATGATCATGGGGATCGCCACCTCGAGAGGGAGGATGCCCCCGCCCACGAGGCCTACGACGAGGGATGTCGTGGTGGATGAGCTTTGCACGAGGCTTGTGGCCAGTATCCCGATGAAGAGGCCAACGAACGGGTTGGAGCAGGAGGCCACCAGCCGCTCGGCGAAGTCGCCTCCGAACATCTTGAAAGAGTCACCTACCAGCTTGATGGCCACCATGAAGAAATAGAGGAGTACGATGACGCCGATGATCTTCAGTACTTCATTCCGCTGCCACTTCATCTCTTCTCCCAGGTACAGCGTCGCCTTCGTGCCTCAAACGCCCACATCATACATAATCCAGCGCACGATGCCAGGGAAATCCACCCCCCGGCGCGAAAACTTGCAGGCTGGTAGGCGAGCTCCACCCTGTGCGCGCCGGCCGGCAGGGGCACAGCCTTGAACAGGGTGCCGGCGAAGAGGATCTCCGGGCGGCTCCAGCCGGCTGCCTCCGACCACGAGCGGGCGTTCCATCCCGGGTACATCGCCTCCCGCACGACGAGGAAGCCGTTGGCTTCCAGCTCCGCGTCCACCACGATGTGCCCGGGCGAGAAGTTGCGGACCTGTGCTTTTCTCCCCGCGAGGTCCGGCCGGGGAAGGAAGCCGGCCGGGGCAGGGGAGTCCAGGATGACGGTGCGGAGCGTGTCGATGCGGCCCGACGCAAGCTCCCGGGCTGCCTCCCCACTGTCCCGAATAGTCTTCCAGTCGTGGACCGTGAAGGCGAAGGGTGCGGGACTACTGTCCTTGTAGAGGTCCGCCGCTTCTCCCTCGAATGCCAGCTCGAATCCCTCGAGGGGCGGCGTCCTTCCCCGGGAGACAAGTACGTGCGTTATCCCCATGAACTCCAGCACGGGGGTGGGCCTTCTCAGGCGGACTATCGAAAGCGGCGTATCGACGGGCGCGCCCTCGTTCAGGTTTGCCAGGCGGCTGTAGTTTGCCAGGATGGCCGAATCGCTTCCCGCGGCGTTGGAGATGTGATGGAGCATCCCCCTGTTCAGGGATGCGGTGCCGGTCAGTGTGAGGAGGCGAACTGGCTGGGGCTCCTGCCTCAGGAAGTCCACAAGTCCCTCTTCCCAGCGCAGCTGCGCTTCGTCCACTGTATGGACGAAGTCCTTCCCGAAAGTCCACAGCTCTGCGAAGACCGCTGCCGGTATCAGCAGTGCAAGGATCCGCCTCCGGGAGGGGATCCCCTGCGACGCGGTCCCGGCCAGCAGCAGCACGCTGCCCACGGCCAGCGCAGCGGCCAGCTGAACCGTCCCCCGTAGCGCGCCTTCGAGCGAGAGGCGCTGGAACTCGGGATCCGACGGTGGGGGTAGGCGGCCCCATCTCTCGCCGAGGGCTATCTTGCGGGTGACGAACTTCTCCCACCGGGCTTGCACACTTCCCCCCGGCGCTCGCGCGGAGGCCAGGACGATTGTCACAGCCAGTGCCACCCCGGCAGCGGCGATTGAAGCTGCCCTGGCCCTGGCGCGCAGGCGGCCGCGGTCATGGAGAAGCGCCTCGCAGCCCATCCCTGCCAGCGTTGCGAGACCGAAGGCAGACAGGCAAAGGAACCTGCCCGGTGTCCGCAGGCCGCCGAGGATGGGGACCGCTTTCATCAGGGCAGGGTACAGTGGATTGTAGCGTCCCAGTGCAAGTGCCAGCGCCGCGGCGGACAGGATGATGAAGAAGAGAGCATGAAACCTGCGAGCGCGAGAGGGCGACATCATGGCCAGGAGCAGCGGGATGATGCCCACGAACGGGCAGAGCTCCCAGTAGATCCAGCGGCCCCAGTAGACCCGCTCCAGCAGCTCCGGCCGCGCGAGCGGGTCCAGGCCCGGCACGAGATCGTGGAGCCCGAACAGTCCGGGTATGAACAGCGTTGCAAGGTTCTCGGGTGGGAGCGAAGCCATAGTGGCAAAGCCGGTTGGCGACGCGGCCAAAGACCTGTTCGCATGCGGCAGAAACTCGAGAAAGGGCACGAGCTGAACGGCAGCGAGGCAGAAAGCGATCGGAAGGGCGAGAAGGCCCATGCCCGCCACCCGCAGGCGTCCGTTGCCTCGTGTAAGACGAGCTGTCCTGGCAGCGCCGTACGCAAAGGCGGCCAGCAGTGTGAGGAAGAGAAACTGCGGGTGTCCCGCGGTCGCCTGTACCGCGAGGACGAGTCCAAGCAAGGCGGAGCTTCGCAGGTTCCTGGCAGAGACGAGATGGTCCACGGCAAGGAACACGGCGGGCAGCCATGCCCAGGTGTTCAGGTGCGGCAGGTGGCCGCCGAAAATATGCGTCAGCGGGAAACCACTGAATGCGAAGACTACCGCTCCTGTCACCGCGGGAGAAAAACCGAGCTTCAGGCGCCGCAGCCACGCGTACATGAAGAAGCCGGCGACGGCCAGGTGGAGCGTGAGGCTGACATCTATTGCCTGGGCGGTGGGCAGGAAAAGGAAGATCGCGTTCAGGGGGTAGAAGATGGCGGACTGCATGCCGGCGATGTATGGCACGCCGCAGAAGATATAGGGGTTCCAAAGGGGGACGGTCCCGCGGGCCAGTTCCGTGAAACCGTAGTGGCGCCATGCGTGGAACTGGAGGTAGATGTCGCTACCGTAAAGCGCCTGTCCAGGGATGAATCCTTCGAAGAGGACCACTATCGACAGCGCGGCGAAGATGCCCGCTGCCGCGACGTAATGTCTGCGTGCCGGGGCTATTTTTCTCTCCTTAGCCGGAGGCCTCCGGGCCTCCTCCGGCCGAGAGGACAGCTTCCGAGACTGTCTTGAAATGTCCCTTGAGCGACGGGTAGAGCGCGCGGTACAAGCGATAGTAGCGGTCGTAAAGCGGCACGTTCGCGGCCTGCGGCTCGGTCTCGCTTGCCCTCCGGATGGTCCTGTCGCATGCCTCCTCCACGGAATCGAAAGACTTTGCGCCCACTCCTGCCAGCAGGGCTGCTCCGAAGGCAGGGCCCTCGTCCACGTTGATGGTCGTCATCCTTGTCCCGTTGATGTCTGCCTGTATCTGCCGCCAGAGCCGGCTGCGTGCACCCCCGCCGGATGCCCTGACTTCCTCTATGGGTATGTCAAGCGCCCTGAGTATCTCGAGCGAATCGCGCAGGCCGTATGCAATACCCTCCATCACCGCCCGGATGACATGCGCCCTTGTGTGGCGAAGTGTCAGGCCGAAGAGGACGCCCCTGGCATCGGGGTCTGCATGCGGTGTCCGCTCGCCTGTCAGGTAGGGCAGGAACAGGAGCCCTTCCGAACCCGCCGGGGCGGATCCCGCCAGCCGGGTGATAAGTTCATAAGGGTCCTCGCCCGCTTCTCGCGCCTTCATCGCCTCGTCGAGGCAGATGGTGTCCCTCAGCCACCGGAAGGAGCCGCCTGCCGAGAGCATGACCCCCATTATGTGCCACTTGCCCGGGACCGCGTGGCAGAAAGTGTGCGCTCTCAGGTCCGGGTCCATCTTCACCTCGTCGGTCGAGGCAAAGACGACGCCCGATGTCCCCAGCGTGGAGGAGATGACGCCGGAGCGGACTATCCCGTTGCCTACCGCTCCCGCCGCCTGGTCCCCGCCTCCTCCTACGACCGGAGTGCCCGGAGAAAGCCCGGTCTCCCGGGCCGCGGCTTTGGCGACCTCGGCGCTCGGCACGGGCGATTCGAACACATCCGGCAGCAGCCCGCTGTCTATGTCCAGAGCCTGCAGGACTTCCTCTGACCACGTCCGACGCCTGACGTCGAAGAGGAGCGTGCCGGAAGCATCAGACACCTCGCTTGCGAAGGTCCCGGTCAGGCGGTACCTTATGTAGTCCTTCGGGAGGAGTATCCTGGCGGTCTTCTCGAATACGGCAGGTTCGTTTTCCTGCACCCACAGGATCTTGGGTGCGGTGAAGCCGGTAAGAGCGGGATTGCAGGTGAGTTCCACGAGCCGGTCTTTTCCTACTCTCCCGGTTATCGTCTCGCACTGTTTCGCCGTACGCTGGTCGCACCACAGGATGCAAGGCCTGAGCACTTTTCCCGTCCTGTCCAGCAGCACCGCCCCGTGCATCTGGCCCGACAGCCCGATCCCGAGGATGTCTTCGCCCCGCATCTCCGATCCGCCGATGAGGGCGCGCAGCGAGGCGGTCGTGGCGCGCCACCAGTCTTCGGGGTCCTGTTCTGCCCAGAGGGGCTGGGGCGTCGAGAGCGGGTACTCCTCGGTAGCCCTGCTGAGGATGGCGCCGTTCTCATCGATGAGAAGGGCCTTCACACCGGTAGTTCCGACGTCTATTCCTATGAAACCCGGCATGTCCTGCCTCCACTTCCGGCTGGTCCGTCCGCATCATGTGCGGGCACCGGCCAGCCCGCGACGCGTGCTGATTCTAGCACCAGTTGGACGAAGGGGGCAAGGTAATAACTGGTGGCACATAACTGGTGGCGCACTAATAGAATGGACGTGCACGCAGAGTTTTTAAGGTACGGGACAGGCGAAGTCCCCTAACCGAATGTGTCGCGGACGAGCGTTGCCGGAATCAGCCGGTTGACCAGGTAAAGACAACCGAAGCATGGACGTGCAGTTTCGCCGCAGGTGAAACTGCGAGGCTGATGAGTCTTGCAGGTGTTGGTCAAGCGAAGCCGGTCAGCTTCAGACTTTGCGGACGAATCTGCAGACGAATCAGCCGGTTGACAGCCGCAGGGCATGCCGTTATGCTGAATGGCAGGAGGAGGGACTGAGATGCCCCAGAGGGTACTGGTGGTCGATGATGAGGAGCACATACTTACGGTCACGGCGTTCAGGCTGGAAAAACAGGGCTATGAAGTCTTGACGGCGTCTGACGGCATGGTGGCGCTGGCGATGATACAGGAGCAGAAGCCTGACCTCGTACTGCTGGACCTGCGCCTTCCCGGTATGAACGGGGCGGAGGTTTGCAAGCGAGTGAAGGAGGATGAGGCCTTGAAACACATACCCATCATCCTGTTCAGTGCATCGGAGAGCTACAGGATCGCCGAGATGCGCAGCGAGGTCAGCGCTGATGATTTCATAGTTAAGCCGTTCAGCCGGGATGAACTGCTGGGCAAGGTCCAGAAGCTCCTGGCCGGCTGAAGGCCCGTGCACGAGCAGCAGCGGCGGGTGTAGGAGAGCCGGATGAGAATAGGAGCGAGGATAAGCCTTTCCTTCCTCTTGATGGCGGCGGTCCTGACCGCCGTCACTTCCATCGTACTCTACTTCGAGGTGAAGTCCAGCCTGGAAGACGAGATATTCTCCAACCTGGCCACCGCGGCTGAGTCAAGGGCGGAGCATGTCCGGTCGGTCCTGGATGCGGACATGCGGGCTTTCAAGGCGATGGCGTCGTATGACCCGCTGCCGGAGCTGGTGGCTTCCCCCCGGGACGAAGCTCTGCAGCGTTCTGCCGGCGCCGTGATAGCGAACAAGTCTGCAGTCTGCCCCTACGTGATGGATGTGAGCGTGCTTGATGCGGGCGGGATGGTCATCATCTCGACAGATTATGCTGCTGTCGGCTCCGACTGGAGCGGGACCGAAGCATTTCTCAGGGGAAGAGAGGGCTCCCATGTGGGGGAGCCTCGCGGGGACATCTCCTCCGGGGCCGGCATCATCGACATCTCCGCGCCGATCCTGGGCCGGGGTGCAGCCGGCGTCATCGTGGGGCATCACCTTGCGAGGGAGATATTCGCGATCCTGTCCCGGAGAACAGGCCTGGGCGAGACCGGGGTGATCTACCTGGTGAACGGCGAAGGACGGATCATCAGCCCGCTGCGTCCGGACGGCGCTGGCTTCGCGGGCAAGCTGACCGGGACCGCGGGAGTGATGGAGTGCCTCGGTCACGGCGAAGAGCCGGAACAGGCCTGCGCATGCGAGGGAAAGACTTATCCTGACCACAGGGAAGTGGATGTCGCGGGTGTGCATTCTTACCTTCCAGGGCCCGGCTGGTGCCTGCTCGCCGAGATGGACGCGTCTGAGGCCTTTGCCCCGCTGGGTGCGATAAGGCGGCTGGTTGCCGGCGTCATGGCTGCCGTCCCGCTGGTCGCGTGGCTGCTGGGCACCGTGTTCTCGCGTGCCATCACCGGCCGGATACGCAGGCTTTGCAGTGAGACCGAGCAGATAGGCAAGGGCGACCTGGACCACAAGGTGGGGGCATACGGGAGCGATGAGATAGGCCAGCTGTCAGTGGCGCTTGACAGGATGACTGCGGGTCTCAAGAAGTCGACCGCTCCCACGCGAAGGCTGGAGGAGGAGAGAAGCTCCCGGCGGAAGGCCGAAGATGCGCTGCAGAGGAGCGAGAACCTGCACAGGGACATCATCGAGAACGCCAACGACCTCATACAGAGCGTGGATGAGGAAGGCCGGTTCGTCTTTGTCAACAAGAAGTGGCTGGAAGAACTCGAGTACAGCCCTGAAGAAGTCAAAGGACTGACGGTGTGGGACGTCCTGCGCGAAGACCAGGTATCCCACTGCATGGAGGTGCTGAAGAGGGTCTGCAGCGGGGACAGCATCGACAGGATAGAGACGGTGTTCGTTTCCAGGACAGGGAAAGAGATACCTGTGGAGGGGACTGTCAACGCTCTCTTCATAGACGGGAAGCTCGCGCAGACGCGCGGGATATTCAGGAACATCACCGAGCGGAAGAAGGCGGAAGACGAGATGAACGAGGCATTGGCTGCGAAGTCCAGGTTCATCTCGACGGTCTCTCACGAACTCAGGACCCCGCTGACCGCCATCAAGGAGGGTATAGACATCGTGGAGGACGGCTCGGCCGGCCCCATCACGGCGCGGCAGGAGGATTTCCTCGGCATAGCCAAGACGAACGTCGACCGCCTGACGAGACTGATAAACGACGTGCTGGATTTCCAGAAGCTCGAGTCGGGCGCGGTGGAGCTTGCTCTCCAGGCACAGGATATCAACAGCGTGGTGCGCGAGGTGCATGACACCATGCTGCCGCTTGCAAGGGACGGCGGGCTGGAGTTGGCGCAGGACCTGGACGAGACACTCCCGTTGGTGAACTTCGACAGGGACGGCATTGTCCAGGTCCTGACCAACGTCGTGGGCAATGCGATCAAGTTCACGGAGAAGGGCAGCGTCACGGTGATGTCGTCGCAGGAGGGCAACATAATCAAGGTCTCCATCCGGGATACCGGCCCCGGCATCAGCAAGGAGGATATGCCCAGGCTGTTCCAGGAGTTCGAGCAGCTGGGCGCTAGAAAGCCCGGGGGCACTGGCCTGGGGCTGGCGATCTCGCGCGAGATCATCAGGAGGCACCGCGGGAAGATATGGGCGGAGTCGGAGCCCGGACAGGGCGCGACCTTCTCTTTCATCCTGCCCATCCGCGAACGCCGCCTCTGGTAGGAAGGCAATCTCATGGCGATGAAGGAAATCACATGGTGATGAAGGCAGGCAAGGTCTTCCCCGTGGGGAAACTGCCGCTTGACCAGATGGCGAGGCTTCTTTCCCGCTGTGAGGTGCACGACAGGCGTGTGCTGGTAGGCCCGAGGCTGGGGGAGGATGCCGCGGTCATCAGTTTTGGCAGGGACTGCCTGGTCGTCAAGACCGACCCCATAACGTTCTTGAGTGACGAGATAGGTTTCTACTCGGTATCGGTCAATGCGAACGATATTGCGGCCATGGGGGCCCGGCCGCGCTGGTTTCTTGCCACCGTGCTCCTGCCGGAAGGAAAGACCGACCGCAAGCTCGTGGCAAGGACGTTCCGGTCCCTTACCGGGGCGTGCCGCAGCGCAGGTGTCACGCTGTGCGGCGGTCACACGGAGGTCACCTCGGGGCTTGACAGGACGATAGTCGTCGGGCTGATGCTCGGGGAAGTGCCGCGGGGCGGGCTTGTCACCTCGGACGGAGCCCGGGTGGGTGACGACTTGCTTCTGACAAAAGGCATCGCCATCGAGGGCACGTCCGTCCTTGCGCGCACGCACGGGCGGAAGCTGGCGCGCATGGTCTCGGGGCGTCTGCTGCAGCGGGCCAGGGGTTTTACGCGCTCTCCCGGGCTGAGCGTGGTGGAAGATGCGATGGTGGTGGTGCGGGCGGCTCGCGTGCACGCGATGCACGATCCCACGGAGGGGGGCCTGGCGACTGCGCTTGCCGAACTGGCCAGGGCCTCGAGTGTCGGTGTACTCGTCGAGAAGGAAGCGGTTGCGGTGTACCCGGAGTGCGCTGCTCTGTGCGGGGCGCTCGGGCTCGACCCCATGGGTCTCATAGCGTCGGGGGCATTGCTCATAGCGGCAAGTCCGCGCGACAGCGGCCGGGTGCTGGCCGCGCTCCGCAGGCGCGGGATCCCCGCATGCAGGATCGGTGCGGTGACGAGAAGGTCTGCCGGGCTGAAGATGAGAGCCGGTGGCCGCATCGGAAAGCTGCCGGTGTTCAGGCGCGATGAGATTGCACGCGTGGCGCGGCTCACCATTGCTGATAATCTGATGGGGTGAGCTTAGAGTTTGCTGCGCAAACTCGGGCATGACACATGGCTGGGAACCTTAGTAGCTGAGTGTGGAGTTCGACAAGTCGGTTCTTCTCCAATAATCGTGGTTACATAGGCAAATAGTTTTTTGAAAACGGATTTGGTTGCACACAGCTTGCAGGCTGAGACATCGCAAATTCGGTGACTGAGCACTTCATTCTCTGACTGCGGAACGCCTGCTAAGAATCAAGTGCTCTGTCACTGAAATTGCGGAAATATTCCGGGAGCCTGGCAAGGGGAAGGGGAAGAAGAGAAGATGACCCTGGGTGTATGGCTGAAGAACTGGTTCAGCATGCTGAAGGCCCGTTCGAGGGGTGAAGAGTTCCTCTGTGACTCCTGCCGATACGACTGGGGGGATGTTTGCAAGCGCAGGGAACGGCCCAATGCGACCCGGTGCCCTGACTATAAACACAGGTGATGAACGAGCCTTTGCAGTTGCCACGCAGTTCCATCGACCTTGACCGGAACTCACCTTTCTTCGAGGAACGCCTGCCGTCAAGGTTTCTGGGGATGCACAGGTTCGAGTAGCTGATCTGTAGGAAATGCTTGCCCCACGTCCTCGAGTGCGATGTCCAGGGGGGGATATCCAGCCCAGTCAGGGTCGTCGTAATGCCACCATTCCGAGCCCAGCGGAAGGAACCCTGCCCTGCGCATCGCTCTCTCCAGTATGTCGAGGTTCTGGCGGGTCTTCAGGGAATGCCGCCGGTGGGTCCTGCTGGCGGCGGGCGAAAAGTCGTCGAAATCTGTAGGCATCTCGACAGCGGTCCCGTCCGGGTACACCAGGGTGACATCCACGGCAGCGCCGCGAGGGTGCCGTGCCCGGAATCCGGGCCTCGCGACGTACTCCCGGTCCGGTGCGGCCCGCCACAGAGCCTTCTGGACTGAGAGGGGCCTGTATGCATCCCATACCTTCAGGCCCACTCCCCGGGAGCGCAGTTCCTCCTGGGCGAGCGCCAGCCTGTAGGCGACGGAAAGCCGCAGGTAGCAGCGCTGCATGCCGTAGAATGCCTTGCCGGCGAAGTTGTCGGTGCCGGCGTAGCGCAGTTCGACGGCTATCGTGGGGTCGATCAGGGCCAGGTCGACAAGCGGCTCCTCCGACTGGTTGCATCCTGCCCCTGCGGCGAGAACGGCCAGAGCAACCAGCCCGAGGAACGTCCATGCGGCAGCGCTGCGTCTCTTCTTACCGGTTTGCATGATGGGAAGGCATTCTGCACGTTGTGCATGTCCCTGTCAAGCGCCCTGCTCAGCATCGCTGCCAAGTCTATGAGCTGATGTGCTCAGCACTGCTAGGAACCTTATGGGCTGAGCCGCTCAGCACTGCTAGGAACCTTATGGGCTGAGCTCAGAGTTCGCGTTGCGAACTCGTGTATGGCGTTGCGAACTCGTGCACGGCTTTGCGGACTCGTGTATCGGGCTTTGCAGACCCTGTAAGGGTGAACTCGCCGAAACCATTTGCAAAGCGGGGCGCTATGGCATAGAATTGCGCTGCCTGGTACAGGGGGGCAGGGGAGACCCTTGATGCGCTTGAAATGGATCATTATCGCGGCAGTGGTCGTGGCGGCGGGCTGTGTGATCGCCGTGGTGGCCCTGCGCGCGCCTTCAGACGAGGAACTGATAAAGCAGGTGCTTGTCACTGCAGAGCGGGGCGTGGAGTCGGAAGAGGTAAAGACCTTCATGTCGGCATTCTCCCGCAAGTACTCCGACAACATGGGCTTGGACTACCTGAGGCTCAAGTGGTTTTGCAGCGAGCAGTTCAAGCAGCACTCTGGTCTGTCGGTGACTATCTCGGACCTGAGGATTCGTGTCGAAGGCGACGATGCAGCTGTCTGGATGGACCTTACGGTGGAGGCGCGCGGCGGCGGCCGCAGTGGGTGGGACAGTACGTCGGTGGAGCTTGCCTTTGCCCGGGAAGGAAAGCACTGGCGGATCATCCGTTCGGTGTCGGACTTCGAGTAAGACCTGGAGTGTTGCCGCACCCGGAGCATTCTTTCTCCGGCGGCAGGGAGCAGCATCGATATCATGGCAAGACCGTTGAGGCGGGCCAACGTCCGGGACGTCAAGCGTATCAAGGAGCTCATAGACTACTGGGCGGGCAAGGAGAAGGTCCTCGCGCGCTCGTTGAACGAGCTCTACGAGCAGATCAGGGACTTCTGGGTCTACGAGGAATCCCGGCGCATCGTCGGCTGTGCTGCCCTTCACGTGGACTGGGAAGACCTCGGGGAGGTCCGGTCGCTGGTCGTCGCAAGGGGACACCTGAAGCGCGGTATCGGGCTGGCGCTTCTGGATGCCTGTTTGAAGGATGCGCGCTCACTGGGACTGAGCAAGGTGATGGTATTGACCTACATGCCTGGTTTCTTCGAGGAGAGAGGCTTCCTGAGGACAGACAAGGCGGAGCTCCCGCACAAGATTTGGCGTGACTGTGTCCGTTGCGCCCGTTTCCCTGATTGCGACGAGACTGCGCTCCTGCTCCATCTCGCCCGGAAGGTGCGCGGGAAGCGCAAGGGGTAGATCTCCTGCTACTGCTTTTTGCAGGTCACCTGGAGCTCGCACGGCGAGATCCCGAGCAGCCTGGCGGCTTTTTCCTTGTCGCCGCGGGTGCGCTTGAGTGCAGCCCGGACTTCCAGCCGTGTCACCTCTTCCATCGCATCGATCAGCTTCCCCAGCGGCGTGTAGGGCGTAACAAGCTTGTGCAGCTGCCGCGCCAGCAGGCGGTTCGTGAGCCCGGGGCTTCCGGTCTTCAGTGATGCGAACGACTTGGGCTTCAACGAGGTGTCCTCGGAGAGAACGACCGCTCGCTCTATCGCGTTTTCCAATTCCCGCACGTTTCCCGGCCACGGGTATTCCGTGAGGACCTTGATGGCGGCGGGGGATATGGAGCTCACCCTGGAGTAGCCGGACTGCTTGAGTTTCTTGAGGAAATACCTCGCCAGTTCCGGGATGTCTTCCTTGCGCTCTCTCAGGGGGGGCAGCTCTATCCTGACGACGTGGATCCGGTAATAGAGGTCCTGGCGAAAGCGCCCTTCCCGGACCTCTTGCTCCAGGTCACGGTTGGTCGCCGAGATGATGCGCGTGTCGGTCCGGAGAGGATGCTCGCCTCCCACCCTCTGGAATTCCCCTTCCTGGAGCACTCTTAACAACTTTACCTGTATCACTGGGCTGAGGTCGCCTATCTCGTCCAGGAAGAGAGTGCCGGTATCCGCCAGCTCGAACCGCCCCGGCTTGCTCTTCACGGCGTCCGTGAAGGCGCCCCTTTCATGGCCGAAGAGCTCGCTTTCGAGTAGTGTCTCAGCCAGGGCGCTGCAGTTGACTGCAATGAACGGGGCGGCCTTCCTCTTGCTGCAGTCGTGTATGGCCCGTGCGACAAGTTCCTTGCCGGTGCCGGTCTCGCCCAAGAGGAGGATGGTGACTGATGAGTCCGCGACCTTGCGAATGAGGGTGCGGACGGGCTTCATGGCGGAGCTCTTGCCTACGATGTCCGTCTGACGCGCCTGGCCTTTCTTCTTGCTGGTCCTTATCAAGTGCGCCTTTCTTCCCCGCAGCGGCCCTAAAGTGGACTGACCGGGGTCGGGCACACACGCCTCGCGGCAATGCCCGGATGCGGGTTCCGCATCCGGGGCATTCTACCAGTGCCCTGCCTCCCGTGTCAACGCAAGCATGCCGGGTAGGCATGCAGGGCAGGGGGTAAGGGCCGTCTTCGGGTCCGCTATCATCTCGCTTCGGATGGACGGCATCCGGGTCCCCGGTCC
>SDBT01014483.1_pt1 | contig 12575 bp, 32 predicted proteins | sample 2277101 | NCBI WGS metagenome assembly SDBT01 (sample SAMN10404973, study PRJNA504765) | marine sediment metagenome | isolation source: marine sediment core GS10_PC15, 103 cmbsf | place: Arctic Ocean: Southern Knipovich Ridge | collected 2010 | reverse complement strand
ATCTTCGTCTTTGGAATTTGATCGAAATAACATTGAACCGAAGTAATACGCATCTTTGGTTGAGGAAGTGACATCTTTCCAAAAATCCTCTAAATGCGTACGTTTCCAAGAATAATCTCTTTGATAAGGAGGAACAGAATATTCTTTTTTTCCATAAAGTAAATCTCCAATAGTAATTCCTGTAGAGATAAATTTTTTAATCATATTCCAACACTTTTTTTCATCGCCCCCAACCTTAATAAATTTTATGGGGATATACCCCCCTATTCCTTAAAAAGATTTTCAGATAAAAGAGGAAAACTTTTGAAGATTCCTCCCCTTTCAGTTTTAGGTATTGGAGCCATTCCTGAAGGAGGTCTTGAGAATTGTCCTGCAAATTTGTAAAGAGGTTTTCTCTCAAGAATAACTGCAACAAGATGACAAAATGATAAGAGAGTATTAATTCTACCATAATCTTGAGAAACTCCATGTCCTCCTTCTGTAACTTTTATATCTTCATTGAGTCCAAGAATATCTAAAAAATATAAAAAAGTCTTCATTGGTTTTTCTGAAATTTTAGGGATTCTTTCTTCCAATAAACTAATTATATCTTCAGAAGGAGAATATCTCCAATTACCATTTTCATTAAGTTTATGGTCTAACATAAAAGCCATCCTATAAAGTAGCGTACCAAAGATTTCAAGTCCAAATAAATCATCTTGTTTCATTTTTTCAATTTCTCCAAAAATTTCTTCAAAAGTTGCGTCTTTCTCTATTTTCTTCCCATTAAGTAAAATATGGGGATTCATATCATGTGGATTGTTTCCTTTTATTCCTGTTTTATAATTCCTAAAACCCTTATAGTCAGGAGAAGCCTCTTTACCAGGTTTTCCAACCCCAATAGAATAATCTCCTGAGGAATACACTTCTGTATAAACTCGATTTTCTTGATCTGGTCCAGAATTCCATGAAATAGCTTCAGAGACAAATTCTTCTCTTTTCTCTTTAGCAGAAGCAGTCAATCTTTTATCGGATAATTTTAATTTATCATTTACTAATTTAAGGGATTCTAGAGAAATATTTAATTTTCTATAATAATTTAAATCTTCTTTTGTCATAAAAAATAAAAGAAACTATAACTTTTAACCTTTTACTTCTCGGACAGCTCTCGGACAGAAAGAAAACTATTCGGCTACTTTAATATTATTCGGACTGTGTTACATTTTACGATACATTTATAAACCTAAATAACCTATATATCCTATGACTAAAAAGATAATTTCTAAGGTAAGGGGAAAGAAACAAAGAAGGGTTACAGTTCCCAACGAGGATAAAACTCTAAAGGAAGGCGATATGGTTGAACTAAAAAAGGTGGCCTTGAAATGAATAACGAAAAATTAATTCTGGAAGCACTAAGTTTTTTATTAGTTGTAAATCATCCACTATCTGATGAAGCAAGAGATATGCGTTTAGATATTGTAGAAAGAATAGAAAAAACATTAAACCCAAAAGAAGATGTGCCTTATGAAGATAGTTTGGAGGGAAAGAAAGATGAGTGATAATATTTTTAAAGAAGGAACTTGCACAAATTGTGGACTTAATCAGAATTGTTTAATTGAGAATATTGAAAAGAGTCCAGTTAGTTTTTGGAAGTGTGTTTATTGTGATGAGATACATACTATTAGAAAATTAAAAGACTTCGTTAAATCAAGCATAAACGAAAAGGGGGAGGGACAATGATAAATATATTTAAGGAAGATGTGAGAGATATAAAAAATGAAATGGGCGAGATTTCAATTAGAAAAGAGTTAGATATTAATACTTTTACCAAAATAGTTAGGAGAAAAAAGGAAATTTGTAATGCTTATTTTTTAGATTGTCTGGAAAAAGAAAAGAGAACCCTTGAATATGCTGAACATAAAGCAAATGGGATTTTTAAAGAATTTATAGATAGAATGAATTCCTTACAAAAAGAAATTAAAAAAACAAAAGAAGAAAATAGAGAATTTATGAAACCAATATCTTTTGAAAAATTATGTGAATGGGTCAAAGAAGAAGATACTTTATCAAGTTTATTTGTTATGCCTGTGGCTATGAAAGATATAAAGAGATTACTTTATGAAGCAGAATTTCGCAATATAGGAGTTCCAAGAAAATGATGGAATGTGAAGTTGAAGGTTGTGAAAAAGAAAGTAGATGTAATCATTGCTTTAAATGTCAAGAACACCACGACATTCAAGTAGAGGGGGAAGTAATATGATTCACCAAACTGGAGGACAGAGTAAATGAAAGAATATAAAATATATAAAATAGAAGTTTTTGAATCAATGGAAAAGGATATTAATAATTTAGCTAAAGAAGGTTGGGAAGTTATTTCTATGGGGGGATTTCACACCCAGATAGTAATTTTAGTGCGTGAAACTGGAGAAACAAGAACATGAAATTTCAATTAATAATTAGTGGTTTTTATACTTTATTTGCAATCCCCTTTTTTGCAATACCAATATTTTATGAAATAACTTTAAGAACAACTATGCTTTTTGGAATTGCAGGATTGTTATGTTTAATTCTTTCAAGACTATGGTTGTTTCCGATTTCAGATGAGGTGCGAACATGAATCCCTTTATGTTTTGTGGGGATTGTATTGAACAAGGGAATGCTATGTTAAAAGATTATGATGAAAGGATTGAAGAGAAAGTTAAGGAATTGAAAGAAAATATTCATCATACATTAAAAATATTAGGAGTAAAAATTCACGATGAGGATACTTTTGATTTGATTGGAGTAAATAATGCAATCTATTCTGTAAAGGCAGAAATTGATGAAATGTTTGCTTTTCAAGACGATGGAGAAAAGAAATGAATATTATATTTCTTTCAAAAGGAATAGTTATTTTTCAAATCATTCTTACAATTCTTTTTGTTTTCTTTTTTATTTATTTTGTTCGTTCTATTTACAAGGAGGGAAAAACAAATGAAAAAATTAGAAAGACTTGCCCTTGAAAAATCATCACAAGAACTTGCAGGATTCACTCATGGGATCTTATTTGGGTTACACACTCTTGGAGCTTATTATAATCTAAGAAGAGGTAGGCCAAAGAGTGCTTTAGTTCATGCAGCAATCGCTTTATACGATGCAGCATCTTTATATAGACATTCTAAGTACCTCTACGACCAAGAAACTCTTATTGATAGGTTAAGAGAGGCAGGTTTATAGTTATCTATAACTATGAACAAAATCAATAAGTTTATAAATAAAGAAAACCTAAAGAGTTTATAATTAACATGAAAAAAAATAAAACTCCAATGAAGGAAGAGGTTAGAGATTACTTAATAATACTTGCTCTATTTCTTATCGACTTTCTTTTAATAATTTTTGCTTTAGCATTAATGGGGGTTGGAAGATAATAAAATGGAAGAAAAAAAATTTGTACACTATCTTGATAAAGATAAAAATGGGAAAGACATTGAGGTACATGGTTGGTTTGATGTTTTGAAAGAGGATAAGAATTTTCTTGTAATTAAAAGTAGCAAGAATGTGATTCGGATACCTTATCACAGAATAATAAAATTAAAAGGAGGTAAGTTATAAGATATAAGATGATAACAGAAATTTTAATATTAGCTATTGGGTTCTTAGTCTTTTTTTCATTAGTTTTGACAGGTTGGTCTATTACAACATATAATCATTTTGTTGCCTTAAGACAAGACATCAAAACACAATTTTCGAATATAAAGACAGAATATCAAAGAAGAGTAGATATGTTCTACAATTTAATTCAAACAGTTAAGTCTTTCAAGAAACATGAGAAATCAACATTAAAAGAAGTTGTACAAGCTAGAAGTCAAGGATTTACTGGAAATGTAAAACAAGACATTTCTAAAATGAAAAATCTTGATGGAATGTTTTCAAAGTTGTTAGCGATATTTGAACAATATCCTAATTTGAAATCCAACGAACAACATAATAAGTTGATGGATGAAATAAGAATAACTGAAGATAGAATTAATGTTGCTAGAACAGATTACAATAGTGTAGTAAGATCATACAATGTTAAGGTAAAAACATTCGCCAGTAATTTAATTGCAGGAATGTTTAAGTTTGTAGTTGAAGAGTACTTTAAAAATAAGGAAGGTACTGATGAAGCTCCAAAAATAGACCTTGATAAGTAATGAATATTTATTATATTATTGCAGGGGGAATTATCCTTATTGGTTTAATTTTTTTAGGATATTCCCTCTTAAAAGTCAGGAAAAAACATAAAGCGATTCAGCACTATGAAGATATAAGGGATAAACTTACCTTAAGAGAGAAAGAAGAAAAAGAAGAAGAATTAGATTATTCAAATTATAGTGGAATAAGTTTGGGAGGGATTGTTGGAGGATTTATCACTATCATTGTAGGATTAACCGTTTTTGGAACTATAAAAGATGAATTAAAAAACGTTTGTGCAGATACTCTAGCTATGAATGTTACTGATGCTTTCACAAATTCTGTGGTTTGTGGAGGATCTGGTGAAACCATGTTTGGTTTAGTTACTTTATTCTTTGCATTAGCAATTGCAGTTTCTGCAATATCAATGGCAATGGGGGGACTTAAAAGGTCAGGAATGGTTTAAATTAAATGATAACTAAAGACATAAACCGATTCTTCTTTCCTGATGAATGGAAGAAGTTCATAAAAAGTATTCAGACAAACAAACAACTCTTACTTTATGAATTAATGTTTAATACTGGAGCAAGGTTTGATGAAGCAAGACATACAAGACCAATAGACTTTGATTTTGAAAGAAACAATTTAAGGGTGTGGAAAACAAAAACAAAAGCTAAGAAAGGGGAGAAAGTTGGGAAGCCAAGAACTATAAGTTTATCTTCAGGATTCTCAGGAAGAATGAAAAGGTTTTGTAAAGATAAGAAACCCGATGAATATTTATTCAAAGTTTCCCAAGCAGGATTCAATCAATTAATGAAATCCAAGTTAAAGAAACTTGGAATAAAAGATTGGACTAACTTTTCTTCACACAATATAAGAAAGACGCATGGGATGTATCTAAAAGCTCTAGGGATCGATCTAGCAGAGATTTGTACAAGACTTGGCCACGATTACAATACCTATATTAAACATTATGGAAGTGCAGATGTTTTCTCCGAGAAAGACTTTGGAGGAATTAGAGAGTTGTTTGGAGATCTGTATTTTAGGAGTAGGAGGTTTTGAGATGAATGTAAGATGTGCTAATGGGACTTGTCAAATGATTATAGATAAAGATGAAAGTTTAAGTGTGAAAAATTCTGATGGAGAATTCTTTTTCTGTTCAGAAACTTGTCATAAAACTCGTTTGGATAAAGAGGTTTTAAAAATATTTGAAAAATACTCACCTTTCAATGCAGTAAGAAGAGCATGGAAACCAGAAAGACAACTTAACTCTAAACAAAAAAACAATACTTTCAAGGGGGACAAGAAGATAAAGATTTAGTCTTATCTTAAATTATAAACTATGAAAAACAAAGAAATAAACAAAATAACTAAAGACGCTCAGAAACTTAGAAAAGATTTTAGAGAGAAATATTCAAAGATAGCTAAAGACTTTAATGACGTGTCTGAAAGAATGGATAATTTCTTAGCAGATATTACAGGGGGTGAATAAATGATAGGTAAATTATTAATGTTTATCATCGGTTTCTTAGTTGGAACTTTCTTTGGGAGTGTGGTTCTTGAACGCCTAGTTAAATTAATATTAACGGGGCTTACAGGATGAAAATTAAAATTCCTTCTGGAGAAGAGATAACTGGAAAAGAATATATGAAAAGATGGAAGGTAGGAATTATGAAAGTCGGAATGCTTTCACAAACAAAGATACAAGTTAGATCAACATGGATAACTGTTGTTGGATTAATTGCAGGTTTAGTAATAGGTCTAATTAATATTAAAACTTTATGGTGGTTAGTTATTATTTTAGTTGGGGCTTTGGGAAATACGGCAATTCAATTAATAGGTTTGATTCAAAAAAGAAACTTACTAGATAATTTAGAAGATAGACAAAAGGAGGTTTTGAAATAATGGATTTTGAAGATATAAACCCAATGGCTGTTGTCTTTGGAATTGCTGGAGCATTCATAACTGTGATGATGGCTAGATATAGTGGAGCAGAAATTACTTTGTTCTGGAGAATCTTAACACCAATAGCAACTTTCTTTGCAAGTTTCTTTTTGGTTCAGAGGATGAGTGATTAAAATGAAACCTTATATAATTAAGGCCGAAGATTTACCAGAAGATGCAAAAGTTTATTTAAAAAAACAAGGAAATAATTATAGAGTTGTTCATCCTATTAAGAATGAAGATGGTTCTTGGAATTGGTTTAATTTATTTACTGGAGGAAGTTGGTTCAATGTCTTAGTAGTGGGTGTGGTAGTTCTAATTATTTTAGGAGTGTTGTTAGAATATTCTGTAAATATTAAAGTGTTACAAGATCAATTGGCGACTTGTTTCCCAATTGATATCTCCTTCGGATAGCTCCTCTCTTTTTTTTCTTTTTTTTCTAACACACATTATTTAATATAAATTGATAATGATATTACGATAATTCACCCATTTTCCGTAGCTTTCCCATCCATATAGAGAAAGTATTTTGTTTGATGGATATTTTCACCCTGTCTTTTAGGGCTTCTACAAACTCTTGTTGTGTTAATTGTGGGTTTTTTTCTTTTAAGAACTCATAAACCCAACAAACCAATCTCATCTTCCATAATGTAGATTCTTCTTTCAATATAAGTTCTTCTTCACTAAACCTTTCAAACGCCTTAGCTTTCTTTACCCTATATTCTTCTTCTTGTTCAATCCCTAAAGCAAACTTTCCATAGAACCTTCCCTTTGCCTTACTATAGACAAACTTATAAGTAAATCCTTTTTTCCCAAGAAGATAAAGTGTCTTTTTCTTTTTTTCAGAGAAACCAATGAAGTAACCCCGTCTTAATTTTCTTTCATAAACATGGATTAAATATTTGCATCTCCACATAGCAACATATTTATCGAGGAGAAAGAAAGAAGGCAAGACAATTATTATAAAGAGGTTCTTTTGTCGCATTTGCATCATCATAGAAACAATAGTATTATTCATTCGTGAAACAGCACTACGAGAACTTAATCCAACGAACGCTTCGTCGAAAATTACACATTGACCTTTTTTAGAATTGATTATGGCCTTTTGAAATGAATCTCCATCAAAACAAACCCTACTTAAATCTAATGAAGGATCAACATACTTTCCAATTTGCAAAGCAAGGGTACTTTTTCCACTTCCTTCAGCACCATCGACAACTAAGACATAATCTCTATCATCTTTTTCCAAAGATTGTTTAATTACTTCATCCAACAGTTCTTTTTTCAATCTTGGCTCTATATAATAATCTATTTTACTTCCAATCGTCATCTTCTTCACCATAGGCAGTTCCTTTCCCTTGAACATTTTGTAACCTTCTGAGAAATACTTCTTTTTTAATTAATTGTAAATATTGTTTCTGTCTATTAAGTTTTTGTAATGGACTAATTTTATTAAATCCCCCACTACCATCCCAATTAATAATTGGAGATAATTTAGATAATTCTAAATTTAATTCGGTGAACTTGTCATCTTTTTCACTTCCTTCTTTAACATCTCCAGCCAATTCACACCAAACAGCATCTAAATCTCCATTCCAACTTGAATATTTTGCTTGTCTTTTGTGTTTGTGGGCATCTAACCACAATTCATTCAATCTTAAATTAATTAATGCACCAGAATTATATTTTGAAATATTACCAACATCGATAACTTTATTTGATTCTTCCATTATCTTATTTACACATCATCTCCAATGATATTAAATGGAAATTTGATTTATAAACCTTAACTATATTAAACTACATGTAGATTAATCCAATTAATTAGTGGTAACATTTATAAATATAAAAATAATCTTAATAATATGTATAGTAATTTATATTACATGAGTGAGGCGGTGAATTAGAAATGTTAGGAAATATTATAGGTGGATTTATTGTTATTCTTGTAGGTACAGCTTTACTACCAACAGTTGCTCAGCAAGTTGGAACTGCTCAAGCAGATGGTAACGTTACAGGTGCTTCAGATACTTTAGTCGGATTAACTACTCTATTCTTTTCACTTGCAATCGCTACATCAGCAATTGGTATCGCGGCTCAAGGGTTAAGACAAGCTGGATTAGTTTAAATTTGATTAAAAAACAATGAAAATAAAATTATTATTAAATTCAGGGGAAGGAATACAAACTTTCCCAACTTTTATTTTTTAAAATGGTTGGGGATAAACAATTTAAAATCGAAGTCGTGGATATACCAAAATCTTTTGAAAGAAAGATTAGAACAGAGGAAGGTGATAAAGATTTGTATGAATGTTTTGCTGAGATGATGAATGATCTTAAAGAGATAAAGAAGGGTGTTCTATGATTGAATTAATTTTTGAAAGAACTCCTGAAATAATTCTTATAAAGATTGATGGAAAGAATGTAACTTTTTCCAATTCAATTCAAGGAAATATTTATTCTTCTATTGATAATTTGAAGTTAGATTATGAGGGTGTGATTAAAGAACATCCCGATTTAGAAAATAGGGAAGATTGGAATAAAGAAGCAATTAAAAGATTCAAACAAAAGATTAAATCTTATGAAAAAGAGGAAGAAATTTCTGATTATATAATAAAAGAATTAATGTTGGTGGGTTATCGTCCAATGTATAGAAAAAAACAAGGTTTTAGAAGGGAGGATCTCCAATGAATGACATTCTACGAAAATCTTCTCACTGCTGCAATATTAATGGGGATTTTTATTTTAGGATATTTGAGAATGACTGGAAAAACTTTCCCAGAACTTATTCAAGAAATAAAAGAGATATTTGTTCAAGAAGAGGTGGATCTTGATTTAAAATGGTAATGAAAAAGATAATTATAGCGATTCTTGGAGCAACTAATGCAATGTTTAGTATTTTTATTCCAATTGCGTTAGCTCTTTTATTAATTCCCTTTGTAACAGGATTTTCAGAAAGTGCTTTAATAGTAATTGCATTTTTATCATCGATGTATAGGGCAATTGACATAGGATTTTTAACAGAATAAAATGGAAGAACAACAAACACAACAAACAGAAGAAAAAGGTGAATTAGAAATGAGTGCTGAAGAAATAGAAAAACAAATTTCTGATCTTGTGGGTACTGCCCCAGTTGCAGATGAAAAACAAAATGTTCATTCATTCTTATTTAATGTTGCAAGGGCAGATGATACAACAAAGTTAGGAAATTTAAAAGAAGAAGAAGTTGGTTTACCTAAACTTCCTGTTAGAACTTATAAAGAACTTGCTTTATTTTGTAAAGATGTTGGGAATATGGGTTACTTTCACGATTATTTTATGGCCAAATCAGAAATAATGACTTCAACATCATTATCAAAGGATGCAAAGTTAATAGACCTTGCAGTAATGAATAGAAAAGAAATTGCAGATGTAACTAAACCAAAAGTTGAAAATACTGGTTGGTTCAAAAAGAAAAATAAACAACCCTCATTTTAAAAATGGATGATAAAACATTAAAAGAAAAAGTAGATCTCTTGATTGAAGATAAAAGAGAGAATGAAAAAAAAATTTACAAAGAAAAGAAATTTAAAGTTCCAATGAAAGGAAAAGTTAGTAAAGGAAGGATGAAAAAAGGATTTGCAACTATTATAACTATTAAAGAAAATAATAACATTGATTTTGTTAGAAAACAAATTATTGGGAACACAATTAAATTAGAAGATGGTGAACCAATTTCTATCCATGCTTTAAAAAAAGAAGATGTGTTTTTTTATAAAAACAAGCCCTTTATAATACAAGGAAAATCTAATTTAAATCCATGGAATCCTTTTAAACAAAAAAATGAAACTTATGGACAAGCTCTAGTAATGGCTAGGATGGAAGGAGATAAGTTATCGATTAAAAAAGGATTTGGATCAGCTGGTTGGATAATTAGTGCTGTGGTTGCTGCAATAATTGGTTATGCTTTCATAACAGGGGCTTAAATGAAATATCATAATTGGATAAAATATGGCCAAAATGGTATGGTTATTGAGATAATTGTTAGAGATGAAAATAATTCTAAGATTGAAGGATTCAAAGTTAATAGCAAAGATAAAAAAACTTTGAGGAAAGTTCTTAGGACTTTAAATGAAAAATATGGTATAGATTTTCCTTTAAAAGATTCTAAAAAAGATAAAGATTTAGATTGGTTAAAATGAGTGAGAGTATAACTGAACAATATCCTTTTAGAAGTTTTATAATTTTTTTATTGATTATAACCTTTGGAGCATTTATTATTTATTTAAAACAAAATCCTATTTTTAATTCTAATGAATTTTTCTTTTTACTTTTGGTTTGGGTTTATCCTATTTTTTTAATAATTACTTTATTTTTCCATTTTTTTATGAAAAGTCTAAATAAAGAATAGTTTTATAAATATTAATTACATGTAGTTTTTATGGCTAAGAGATTGAACCTTAATATTTCTATAAATAAAACAACTGGACAACTAACTACTTCTCTTCCAAAGAAAAAATTATCTCAGAAAAAACTGAGAGAAATCCTAAAAACTAAAAAAATTAGAATAGAATTAAAATAAAATGGTATCAAGTCAAGAATTGAAAACTTTTAGAAGTGCAAGTTCATCTGAATTACGACAAGCTCAATCTTTAATCTTTAGAGGGAAAGGAGGAGCAGCCAGAGGTGATCCAAGACTTCAAAGAATTATAGCAGTATTAGGAACTCTTCAACAAGTCGCAAGAGATAGAGCAATTGCAGAAGCTGAAGAAAATGAACAAGTCCAAACATTAGCAACTCAAGAAGATATAGCTCAACAAAGTATTCCTGTTCAAGTACAAACTCCAATCCCAAGAGATACAAGATCTGTGGTTGGGTTGCCTACAGCAAGAGAAAGATTTGAAGGAGAACTCTCAAGATTTGGAATAACTTCTCCCCAAAAAAATATTGTTGAACTTGCCGAAGATGTTATTAGAACAGTTACACCAATTTCTACATTCAGAGAGGCAAGAGAAAATACTGTAACAAAAATTAATATTCCTTCAGTAATTGTTGGAACACAACAATTTAGACCAGTTTCTTTTGAAGATGTAGATACTGGAAAATTACCTCCCCAACAAAATCTTGAATTAAAAACACAACAAATAATTTCTGACTTTAATCAAAATTTAATTAGTGAAGAGGAAGCAATAAGGCAATTAGGACAAGCAGAAAATAAATTTACTTTAGATGAAACTAAAAGAACTGCTGTTGTAAGTGCTGTAGAAGGTATTGGATTGGGAGTAATTTCTACAGTAGCACCTCCTTTTGGAGCTGTTATTGGTGGATCGTTCGCTATATCTGGGGTTTCAAAAAGAAAGGAAATTCTTGAATTTTCTAAAACAAATCCTAAAGCTGCAGCTATTCAATTTGCATCATTCTCTGCAGGAGGTTTAGCTGGAGGAGGATTGACAAGATTGAAAGCTCCTAAATTAAACTTACCAAAAGTTAAACTTGTTGGGAAAGGTAGAGATAAATTCATTAAGGAAACAATAAAAACTATTGAACCAGATTTTGAAACACTACAAAGTGGGGGAAGAATAACTGGAACAAGGGTTTATGAAATAGAAATTCCAACTCCAAGAGGAAAAACTATCTTGAAGATTTTAGAATTTGAGAAAGATGGAATTAGAAAGTTTGCTGGACAAGAGGTTAGTAAAGGAAAAGTTAAGGCCACATTAACAGGGATTACTCTTGAATCTGGGAAGAATGGTTTGAATAGATTAATAACAAGGGTTGTTACAGAAAGAAATCAGGGAAGATTAAGTAATTTAGAAATACAAACTTTTGTAGAGAAAGCTGTAGTAAAATCTTCACAAGTTAAGGGATTAAGAAGAGTAACTCTTACGGAAAATGAAGCAAAGTTAGTAAAACAATTTAATCTAAAGGGTTTAACTCCTGAACAAGTTAGAGCAATATTAAGAAAACCTTTATTCTCTAAAGCAGAGATTAGAAGAAGAAGTGGCCAACCTTTCACAGATGCAGAGTTTCAAGCAGCAAAACAATTAACCAAATCTGAAATTGTTTTAGGTGAAAGGGTAACAAGAATAAGAGTTAGTAGAACTGATTCTTTAAGTGGGGGAATTTCTGGATCAAAGGGTATTTTAGATCTTAGAACTCTTGAACAAGGTTCTGGATTCATAAAAGAATTAGATCCCATTAAATTAAAAGCTAAACAAATAAAAGTTCTAATTGATAAAAAAGGAAATATAATTCCTGTTGGAAAATTACCAACTCCATCTAAAGTAAAATTAATTGGAGAACCTTCACTCCCAATAAAAATTAAAAAAATTCCACCTACTAAGAAAACTCCTTTAGCTGTAACTTTTGCTGAAGAAACAACAGTACCTTTACTTAAATTAAAAAAGAAACCTATAACTTCCTCAGTATTTCTTAAAGTTGCACAGCAAATTCAAAAAAGAAAAGTTAAACAAGCCAAAACAAAACAAGTTAAGGTAGATTCTCTTCAAGCAACACTAAAAG
>SDBT01014482.1_pt1 | contig 12575 bp, 9 predicted proteins | sample 2277101 | NCBI WGS metagenome assembly SDBT01 (sample SAMN10404973, study PRJNA504765) | marine sediment metagenome | isolation source: marine sediment core GS10_PC15, 103 cmbsf | place: Arctic Ocean: Southern Knipovich Ridge | collected 2010 | reverse complement strand
TGCCACTCAGAACCAATTAAGAGACATACAGCTCATGTTGGGGCTTGGTGAACGGACTCTTGGCGTGTCGGATCAAATACTGGGTGCTCTGTCAGGCGGGGGAAGAAAGACGGCGACGGAGGTGCGAGCAGCGTCCACCTTTGGAATATCTCGGCTCAAGACGGTCAGCGAGTATTTCTCTTCGATGGGGTGGGCGCCGCTTGCACAGATGATGGTGCAGAACTCGCAACAATTCTACACGGGCGAGAAGAAGTTTCGTATCGTGGGAGATCTTGTCCAGGAAGCTGGAGAACAGTTTATCCAAGTTGATCCTGAGTCTATTACCGGCTTCTTCGACTTCGTGCCAGTGGACGGGACGCTCCCTGTCGATCGCATGGCGCAGGCGAACCTGTGGACCCAGATGTTCGCTCAGATACAGAAGATGCCGCAGGTGGCACAGCAGTACGATCTCGGTCGGATATTTGCATGGGTAGCCCAACTCGCTGGGTTGAAGAACATCAACCAGTTTAAGATCCAAGTTGTGCCAGATGGAGTGCTTCAACAGCAGGCGCAACAGGGGAACGTCGTAGCTGGTCCTGGGGCAAATCCCCCAAGGCCGACAGCGCAAGGGCAGCCTGGACCTCCGGCCCAAATACCTAACATAGGGAATACGCAGTAATGGCTGAGGAAAACACTGCACAAGTTACCGATGCGGTAAGTACTCTAAATAACATGAATTTCTTACAGAAGAGCGAGGCGTGGAAAGAGTTGATAGGCGAGTTGGAGGCTGTATATGAACCTTTGATACAGGAGGTTCTGTTTAAGACTCCTACCGATGGAGAGATTACCACAGATGCGTATAATAAAGGTAAGCTCGCGGCTTGGAAGCACATAGTAACCTTGCCCCATATAATGGCTGAGCAATCTCAAGACGTCTTGGACATGATTAAAGCTAAAGCTGAGGAGAATGAAAATGGCGAAAGCAGCTAAGAAGAAGGTTGAAGCGGAAGTCGTTGAGGAGGCCGTTGACGAGGATTCTGGCGGTCTTACTGAATTTGAAGGTAGCGATTTTTTAGAGGATATGGCACTCGGGGACGACGACTTAGACGCGGACGTACCTGAGGAAGCAGTTGAGGAGGTTAAGGAAGAGGAAACGACTCAAGAGGAAGTGGTGAAGGAAGAGGAACCGGTGGCGGAGGCTGTAGAGCCAGAACCTACCCCGGAACCGGAGCCCGAGCCGGCGCCTGTTGAGGAGACTCTACCCGAACCTGTTCAACCGGAGGTAGTTCCCGAACCATCCGTGGAACCCGCTCCGCAATTAACTCAGGAACAAGCAGAACAGCACTGGTCAGCTCTTAGGGATAGATCCCTAGCGGAGCTTACTCAGTTCTACAAAATTCCTGAGGCGATGGCCGAGGAACTCGAGGAGCATCCATTGGAAGCCACTTCCAAGCTGCTCGCTCAGGTCCACTACAATACAGCCACTTCGGTGGTACAACAGCTCATGCAAGTACTCCCTCAAGCTATCAGATCAGTACAGCAGCAAGAAGTGACGACTCAAGACTATGAGACTCGCTTCTTCGAGGCTTGGCCTGGACTCGATAGTAGGAATAAGGAGCATGTGGATACGATTGTTGCTTTAGGTCAGGCGTATAGGCATCTACGGCCTAACGCTCCTGCGGACGAATTTATTACAAACGTGGGGGCTCAGGCTGTGGTGGCGTTGAGAGTTCCTCAGCTTGCCGATGCGTCGCCGAAGTCTGAGCCTTCACCTGAAGCAAAACCGTTTAAACCTGCTGCGACAGGAAGTAGAGCCGGAGCTACCCCCAAGTCCGATAATCAGTTCACTGTACTGGATGAAGAGATGTTCGGTGTGGACGATATGGATTTGGATTAGTTGGAGTAAAGTAAATGGCAGCAGTAGCTGGCCTTCGCGGAACTGGTGATTGGGGCGCAGACGAACGCCCGAAGAACTTCCGCGAGATGATACTGTTTCGCAATCCAAACGGAACCGCTCCGATCCTTGCGCTTATGGCGCGGGTTCAGAAGGAGTCCGTAGATGATGCGGAATTTAGCTGGTGGGATGAGCCCAATGACATTATTCGCTTGCAAGTTGCTGGCGCACTGTTGTCGGGTGATCAGCTCATCGTTGTTGATAGTACTGATCCGACGTCATCTGATCCAGATGCTCGTTGGGGTGTTGCGCAGCATTTGAAGACAGGCGATCTTTTGCTTGTTGAGCCTGCGGTTGATGCTGCTGTGTTTGATCACGAAGTTATTCGTGTTCTGTCTGTGCAGAGTGATACGTCTTTCACCGCTGAGCGTGGTGCTTCTGGTACAGTTGCCGCTGCGATTGGTGATGATGCGTTCTTGCTCAAGCTTGGTTCGAACTACGCGGAAGGCACCGGTATCCCGGATGCTGCGTCGCGTAACCCGATCAAGTATTCGAATTTTACTCAGATCTTTAAGACCTCTTACGAGGTTACGGGGACGGCAGCTAAGACTCGACTGCGCACGGGCGACGTTCTGGCGAATGAAAGAAAGCGTAAGACTTTCGATCACTCACGAGATATGGAGCTTTCGATCCTTTTCGGGCAGAAGTCTGAAACGACTGGTGCGAACGGGAAACCGATCCGTACTATGGATGGGATTAGAAAGTTTATTCCAGCCAAAACTACCACGATCCTGGCGAATGCTTGGACGATTGCAAACTCGGCAGCAGGCGGGAATAACATTCTCGATGCGGTCTCGCCGGTGTTTGATTTCGACTCAGCAGCTGGAGATCAGCGTATTGTCTTTGCGGGTAACAGTGCCCTCAACAGATTGAACGCTGCTATCCACAAAGCTACCAGTATCGGCGCGACGAACATCAACTTCACCGGGGGCGCTTCTATCTTCGGTATGAAATTCCAGAAGTTGGAGTTTCCGCAGGGGTCGGTCTTTATCAAGACCCATCCGCTGATGTCTCGTCATGCGTTGTACACGAACTCGATGTTCATCCTCGATTTCTCAGCGATTAGGTATCGTCCTCTTCGCGGTCGGGATACAGCGTTTAAAGATAACGTCCAGACTAAAGACGAGGACGTTGTTCGTGGGTTCTGGCAGACTGAAGCAGGTCTCGAAGTTTCCAAGGGTGGCCTTACTTGTGGCTACATCGGCAACTTCGGTGCCACGATTGCATAAGGAGGACTTCTAATGTCTGTTACTAACATTCGGGGAGCCCGATCCTCCGACCTTATGGCAGAGCGCGGTATGAAAATGCAGCCTCTTGTCACTACTATGACGGGCACTATTGTGTTGACTGTGAAGTCAGCTCCACTTCAAGTACTTGATCCAGACGGGGCTAAGACAGTTACGCTTCCTGCGGAGGCGTTGTCCGAAGGTCTAGTATTCTGGATCTGGAATACTGCATCTGGTGCTGAGATCATTACGATTGAAAATGATGCAGCCGGTGCTATCGCTACTCCGACGTTGGCGGAGATGGCCATTTGTGTTTGTGATGGCGTAGCCTGGCACGGTTTGGTTGTTGCTACCGAGTCGTAATTGAAAGAGGGGTGCCGTGTTCGGAAAAAACATGGTGCCCCTTTTTACAGGAGGCGAATGATGTCAATTAGTCAAGCTGAGAAACAGAAATATGAAGAGGTCTGGGCGCTCCCGGACTATAGTAATATGTCGCCAGGAGAACAGTATGCAGAAAAGTTCGGGGAGATATGTAACCCATTATCGGGTGAAAGCGTCATTGATTGGGGAAGTGGCAGGGGTGCAGGTGGTATCGCTCTCAATGCCCTCTATGGGCTCCGTTCAGCATACGTTGATCACGTCGCACTCGAAGGTACCCCAGACACTCTTATTATCTCCCTCTGGGACAAAAAGGCAGGTATGCTTCGCGCCGACTACAGTTACTGCTGCGATGTTATGGAACACATCCCACCTCAGTTCACAATGCTAGTCGCGGCCAGGATCATTCAGTGTGCAAAGAAAGGGGCGTTCTTCTCCATCTCCTTTGCTCCAGACTTCTTCGGCAAATTTGTAGGCGCGCCACTGCACTTGACTGTCAAGCCGTTCACTTGGTGGAGAGATTCACTTCGTGAGCTGGGCACAGTAGTTCACGCCATTGATCTTATGGGGGAGGGTTTGTTCTATGTCGAACGTTGAACCAGAACTGCCATTGAGAACAATGACTAACGCCGAGGGAGAGAAGGTTACTCTTTATCCTATCGAGTTTGGTAAGAACGCGCTGAACGTCAAAGACGAACTCATCATAAAGAACGTTACTCATTCGATGAACTTACAACTTCCCCAGGCGCCGCAAGGGAATCGTAAGGACGAGCCTCTTGTGATTGTTGGTGGGGGCTGGAGCTTAAATGATACCTTTAATGATTTACGTAAGTTGCACTTTGAGAGGCGTCCGATTGTGGCTCTGAATGGTGCAGGGAACTGGCTTCTGGAGCGTAACATTCGTCCGTCTATGCAGATGATTATGGATGCTCGGCCGGAGAATATTGATTTCCTTAAGGAGCCAATTCCAGACTGCAAGTACTTCCTTGCGTCGCAGTGCGATCCCGAGCTGTTTGAAATGGTGAAGGATCGTGAAACGTACATCTTCCATCTATGCTCGCTTGGCGTGGATAGTGAGGAAGAGCAACTACTTAATGATTTCTATCTAGGTCGTTGGAAGAAGATACCTGGAGGTGGGACAATCGGTATGAGATCCATCGGGCTCCTTTGGGGTCTTGGGTATCAGCTCTTTCATATCTTCGGCCTTGACTCTTGCTTGTCGCCTGAGGACGGCAGCAACCATGCGTATAAGCAGGACTGGAATCCTACTGATAGTCCAGCTCATACGATGGAAGGTGTGTGGTGTGGTGATCGGGAATTCACCTGTACGAAATGGCAAGCAGTTCAGGCACACCAGTTTAAGGAGTTCATCAAGAGTACTGATGGACAAATTTCGCTGTCGGTTTATGGCAATGGGCTTATCGCTCATATGATTAAAACGGGAGCGGAGGCTGTTGTGAAGGAGAGAGAAGATGGCAGCTGCTGCATGGTCACTATATAATGAAGCTCGACGGAAGTTGATGGATGGTACTATCCAGCTATCGACGACCGCTATCGACCTTCATTTAGGGGTTACCGCTGGTACTGCGGATATTACCAACGAAGCCCTGACGACTCTTGGGTCGGTGATGAGTGCTGGTAACGAAGTAGCCAGTGGTAATGGTTATACGCAGTCTGGTTTGTTGATTGCGGATACTTGGACCACGGGTGACTCAGTAGGTCAAATGCGCTGGGATATGGCTGACGTTGTGATTACGGCAACTACTGGTAACATCCCTAATATTCGATATGGTGTTATGGTCGCACGTACTCAAGACAGTGGTAAGAACACTGGGAATGTACCGATTTGTTATTCAGCTCTAACCACCATCCAGTTCACTCTCAATACCGGTTCGACATTAACTATTGCTACCCCGTCCGGTGACGGTATCTTCGAGCTGAGCGGCGGGTAATTCTTAGCTTTTGGGTGTGGGGAGGGGGTCTCCTCCCCCCATTCTTGGAGAACCGATATGATTATGTGGAAGATCTACTACGACGACGGCAACACATATTCTAACGAAGACAGTATGTGGGAACAGGCTCCTATTCATGGAGTTCTTTGTGTTGTCGTGAGAGATCCTACTATGATGTGGGGCCGGTGGATTTACTCAGGGTATAGTAGCTTTGACCATCCAGGTCAAGCTGAGTATTATGTTAAGCATCCTGACAGTGATGAGCCATATTCAACTCATGACCTTGCGCCATTTTTAGCCAAGGGTAGTGCTGACATGTCTATGGTCAAGTATGGGCGCGAGGCCGATCAGCACGTTTGGAATGAGACAATGCGGAAGGCTCAGAAAGATCCTGACTTTCCCAAGGGCTCCCCACGTAGAAGGTCTACGGATTTCGTATGAGAGTTTATGATGATCTTAGCATAGAGGAGCTAGTTAAGCTCTGGTTCTATGAAGAACACATAAGGCTAATCAACCAGCCTACTATAGTATTTATGACTGACTCCCATATAGATCAGGCTGAAAGCTTTCAGTTTCGTTTAGATAACGGGACTGAGACAACCGCAGCGTTTCTCGGTGCTGTTAATTCCGATCAAACTTTAGACTTAGATACCAACTATCGTATTCGCTTCGAAGTTGAAGAGACGAATGGCGGCTCTGTGAATGGCGCCGTTATGAATCTCGAGTTCGACCATGAGGGCGGTGGATTTACTGCCGTCGCGGCCAGTGGTACAGCGGTCATTTGGGCCACCTCGCCCAACTATGCCAACAGTGATACTACCCAGCAGATTGGCGACGGCACCTACATTACTACTAATAATGGTCAGCGAGAAACGACGGATGCCTCGGGCACCGTATCATTTGCGGGTAATGATAATGCTGAATTCGAGTGGTGCTTCCAGATAAATTCTGCGGTTGCGAGCGGTGGTGATACTATCGTTATGCGGCTCGTCGCTAGTAAGGGTACGGTTCTTAATCGCACTCAGACAGCGACGATTACAGTTGCTGGCAATCCAGTTATTGAAGTTCCTAAAGCTACGCTGTCGATTGAAACATATACGCCAATATTCACGCAGCAACACATCATTGCAGTGCCACAGACTGCTCTTTCTATTGAGACGAAAACGCCAATCGTTACTCAGCAACATTTTATTGAGGTTCCACAGGCGGTACTTTCTATTGAAACTTATGTGCCTACTGCGATTGTTGTAGGGCCTACTATCGTAGTTCCACAGGCGACAGTAGGAATTAAGACTTACGTGCCGTTCGTAACTAAACCACTAGCTACTGCTCTATCAGAATTAGAGTGGCCCGAGTATTCAGGATTGTTAGGCCCATTTACAGTTACAGATCGCTATGGAGTATTTATAGATCACGGTGGGCAGTTCCTTGTTGTAACAAAAGCTACAACCTCTACGCCAGTGGATGGGGATTGGAACGTTGTTGCCCAGCTTCAGCTTATATCGGGCTCAGGCACGATCAAGGCGGTTGATGCCGACATTAACGCCAGTGACATTCACATCGCCACACAGCTCAGCACTGGGCATGTTGCTTATCATAGGTTTGATCCTGGCACCGATGCTTTTATTTCTTCCAATATAGCAGTTGCTAATCCCGGTGATACTGGCGCTTGGCCGAATGCTCCCACTCATTCTGGTGTAGCTATTATTATACAGAGCCACAACGGCGAGAGTGGAATTCTGTCATCCTGGAATAACTCCGCCGACACCAACCAAGGTCTTGTTTGGAATGACAACGAAGACGGCGCACCTGATACTTGGGGGTCACCATTTTCTAGAGCTGCGGCAACTAAGGAAAACCCCAGGGGCGTCACCAAAGGTGGTCAAGCTGGTTCTAAAAATTGGATGGAAAGCGGCTCTACTTTCCGCCAAACAGAGGCTTATGGTTTAAATAGTGGTTATGGTATCGCTGCCGGCGGCGGCGTTGATGACGCTTTTATAATTTCAGGTCAGGGTGTTTTCGACGGCACAGACAACTGGCAGCCATATATTGATGACAGTGACCAAATTAGTGTCACCCAATTTGAACAGGGTTCTGCAAGTACCGTTGGTGATGTAAATCACTTTAATGTGAGTGACCATGTTGTTTTTGGTAACGGTGTCTCAACTGCTCCGTGGTTAGTAGCACAATGTGTAATAGTAGATGCTGCTGTTCACCTTCTCTATGTACGAGACAGTGATGATGCCCTTTATATTCACCAAGATGTTACAGTTGCTTATACTGATGTAAGTATTGAGAGCGGTACAATTCGGGGTGTTTCAGGTATTGGTAATGATGCCTCGGACGAGGTCGAGTATTTCTTTGACGACTCAGCTTCAAACATTAAATATAATACCCATCTTATTTCAGCTAATGTAAGCATTGATGTACCCCAGGCGCAGTTAGCTATTGAGACAGTTGCACCAGTTGTAACGCAACAGCACCTTATTACAGTACCACAGCTCACGCTTTCGATAGAGACATACGTGCCAGTTCTTACGCTGGGTATTGGGATAGAGGTACCCCAGGCGACAATTGGCTTCAATATGAAGACTCCCGTTGTAACGCAACAGATCCTCATTACAGTACCACAGGCGACCGTCGGGATTGTGATGAAGACTCCTGACATTGTAATGTCATATGTGGCTACTGTACCGGAAGCGGTGCTTGCTATTAAGACTGTAGCGCCGGAGGTTACGCAGGGCTTCACGCGAGCGCCCCCGAAGGCAACGCTTGGTATCAGCACAGTTGCGCCTATTGTTACTCAACAGCACCTTATTACTGTTCCTCAAGCTACACTCTCAATCGAGACATATATTCCAATCCTCACAGAGGAAGCTGGAAATCAGATTATCGAAGTCCCGCAGGCGAAGCTGGGTTTTAAAACTTATGCTCCTGTAATTAGCGGACCTATAGCGATTGAAGTACCGCAGGCAAAACTTGGTTTCAAAACTTACGCTCCTCGCCTGTTCGATGATACTGCGAAGGTTGCAGTTGCCAGAGCTATAGCACCTACTAGCACTGGTACATTCGATATCCAGGTTCCAGGCTGGCCTAAGACCCCAACCGCAGCTATATTCTGGTGCACACACTCTAATACAGAAGGGGATATTGTAAGGACTAAAACCAGTTGGAGTCCAAGTCTCGCCTTTGGGTTTACTGACGGTACGAATGACTTTTGTCAGGGTGGCGCAAGTCAGCATGGTGTACTAAGTACGGACTCATTTAGACGGTCACGAAATGACGAATGTATTCATATGTTTACTGCCGATGGTGGGGCTTTCAACCTACGAGTTACATTCAACTCTTGGCTTACTGGTGGTGTACGGCTTAATTTTAATTTTGTAACAGGAGCCTCTGGCTGCTTTATCAATGTTATGTTCTTTACCAACGCTAACGCGGCCGTTGGCAGCACCGCTATTAATGCAGCAGTTACTGGTTTAGGATTTAGGCCTACAGCTCTTATCGGCGGCAACATCAATCGTGTTGCTGCTACTACTATTGCTACAAATCATAGGCAGGGCATTGGTGTTGCATCTGATAATGATGGGACAATAGATGAAGGCTGCATTGCTATCAATGACGACGATAACGAGTCCGGTGGTGGTGATACTTCCAATATTATACGGAATGATGCGATTACTGCAGCAGTAAGCCAAGGTAGTGAGTTGTATAATGCAGGTGTAGCAAGCTTCGACTCTGATGGTTTTACTTTAGATAGTGCAAGTTCTGATAATTTTATCTACTTAGCCCTAGAGGGTTGCGAGTTCAAAGTTCAAACTATTGATAGTGCTACGAGTGTTGGGGATAAGTCATACACGGGCGTAGGCTTCAAGCCGATAGCTGCTATTATCATACAAGGTGAGCAGACAGCAATTAATACCTTTGAGGGTGATGGCGCTGACGTCGGTATGTATGGCATGAGTCTCATTACGGAGCGAGATGAATTCGGTGCAGGCTTCATTTCTAAAGATGGTGCTGATCCAACAGTTATTGGTGGTTGGGGTCGTAATACTGCTATTACAGTTCATCGCCCGACTGATAGCGTTCTAGTATCTCTAGCTAATCTAAAGAGCTTTGACGCTGACGGAGCTACCTTTACCTATTCGGTCGCACCGGGTACAGCTCACAAATACGTAGTACTGTGGATCGGTGATACGAAGGTTATCGAAGTTCCAAAGGCGACGCTTGGGATTAAGACGTATGCTCCGATCGTAACTGTACTGGGTACGGTTGTAGTTCCCCAGGCAACTCTAGGTATTGCGACAGTTGCCCCAATAGTTACCCAGCAACATCTCATAACTGTGCCTCAAGCTACTTTAGGCTTTAGTACATTTGCGCCAGTTGTAGGTGTCAGTTCTACTGTTGAAGTTCCGCAGGCGACGCTAGGTATTGCTCCAGTAGCCCCCGTGGTTACACAGCAGCATAACATTACAGTACCCCAAGCTATTCTAGGCTTTATCACCTTTGCGCCAACTTTACTCGTATCGGGTACGATTGTAGTCCCACAAGCTACTTTAGGTATCGCGCCAGTAGCCCCGGTAGTTACTCAACAACACCTTATCACAGTTCCACAGGCGGTCTTGGGTATTGCTACTAAGATTCCGACAGCTATTGTTGGATCACCAGTTACGGAGTTGATTACTGTTCCGCAGGCGACGCTTGGGTTCGCAGTCAAGACGCCTGTAGTTACACAACAGCATTTAATTACTGTCCCGCAGACTACGTTGGGGATAGCTACTGTAGCTCCTTTGGTTGCACAAACCTTCGCAGTAATTGTACCACAAGCCACCCTTGGCTTCAGTACTAAGACTCCCACGCTATCACGCAACATACTGATCTCTCCGCCGAAAGCAGCTATGGGAGTAAGGTTTGCCGCACCTATAGTGACCGAGCAAACTCGGACAGTATCTCCACCGAAGACTACTTTGGGGTTCAAGACATTTGCGCCAATACTTACGCAAGCGATACTTATCGAAGTGCCACAAGGGCAGCTAGGTTTCAGTACTAGAGCGCCTAATGTTGATACGACCCTGCCAGGTTCGATCTTAGTCCCCGCTGCTCGCATGGGCTTTAGGATGCACACCCCACGAGTTTCTCTTGGTGGTGAGAAGATCAGGCTCCATCGGGTGTTGGCGAATACAGTCGGAGCTACCCAGGACATTATCGTACCGGGTTGGACTGGAATTCCTTCAGCAGCTATCATCTGGTGCACTCATGGTAAGGTAGATGGCTTGACTGGTAAGGTGGGAATTGTCTACAGTCCCTGTATTACTATGGGCTTTACTGATGGCGTGAATAGCGTCTGTCAGGGTACAGCTGGTAACACCGAGGTTAACAAGTCTGATACCGGCCGCTGGAATGAGAGTGATGATTTCATTCTTATCCGAGTCGCCAATGCGGGCACCATTCGATCTGAAGCTCGCTTTGGGGCCTTCATCCCAGGTGGTATGCAGATTATTTGGGACAACAATCCCTCCAGTGGTAACCCTCATTGGATACACGTTCTTTACTTTGTGGACGTTACTGCTAAGTGCGGTTCAACAGTCTTCGGAGCTACAGCGGGTGTTGGATTTAGACCAACAGCAGTCTTCGGTGCGTGTTCTCAATTCTCACCGAACAACTCTCATACTTCCGATGGCTCAGTTAGTTGGGGTATTGCACATGACGCGCCAGGTGGAATTGATCAAGCTCTCATATCCCATTATGAGGAAGATAACTTAAGTGTTCCAGAGAGCTCTGGCATCATTCGAGACAATGCATTCGTCAGTGGCTTATCGCAGAACAGTGAGAACTATTCTGTAAGTATGCAGAGCTTCGATCCAGATGGGTTTACTACTGACGGTAGCCCTGGAGATATTCTACATTACTTAGCTATCTCAGGCTGTAACTTTAAAGTTGGAGTGATTGATAGCGCGATTGTTACTGGGCCTAAGTCCTATACGGGGGCGGGTTTCCCGGTAAGAGGCGCAGCATTTATCACAGGCGATCATACGGCAGTTAATACCTTCTCCAATAACGGCGTAGGCAGTATGATTGGCTTTGGTGTAGCTACGGGTATTAGAGAATACAATGCGGGATATACTACTGAGGATGGCGCGGCAGATGCAACAGTAAACACTTGGTCTCATCCCGATACTGTCATCGTTTACGATCATCAAAGTAACTTGGTATCCCAGGCTAACTTACAGAGCTTAGATGCAGACGGAGTTACATTGAATTATACCATAGCTCCTAGTACAGCGCACAAGTACGTTGCTCTCTATATCGGTGATAGGAATATTCAAATTCCACCCCCAGAGGCAGTGCTTGGGATACGAACCCACGTTCCGATTGTTACGGTCTTCACGCCACGAGTACTTGTTGTACCTAAAGCTACACTGGGCTTTAAAACTTATGCACCAATACTTACTATCGAGGAGCGGTTTAAGACTGTTACTGTTCCGCAATTCAGACTGGCTATTAATACCTTTGCACCAGTTGTTACTGTAAGAAGCCAAAATCAAAGCGGGTGGACTGATGAGTCGAAAATCCCGGGGCAGCTCTGGGCAACTGAAAGTAAGACTGTAGGTGAATGGACTGAAGAAGTTAAATTGAGTTCGGATACGTGGACTGAGGAGACTAAGCTATGACGCGAGATGAAGCAGTAGCGCGAGCACAGGTATCATTGGGCTTTCGAACTGATAAAGTTCCTGAGATCATTAATGCTCTGCAAGATGCGCAATTGGAAGCCGAGCGCGGGCCTGATCTTCCTTGGTGGTTAGTCACTGAGGTAGCAAGTCGGGATACCGTTATCGACGAGGAGCGTATACCACTTCCTACCGACTTCCTTCGAGAGTACGAGGGCGGTGCATTGTGGTACTTCAACGGAAGTGCTACCGATGATCGAGATAAGTGGCGGGAGTTGATTAAAGAAACCGTTGATGAGTTAAGGGTAACTTTCCCTGGGGAAGGGACTCCCTGCGCGTACGCATTAGATGAGTGCTACTTTCGTATCTTCCCAACACCTGACGCAATTTATACCTTAAAGATGAGGTATTACAAACG
>SDBT01014481.1_pt1 | contig 12576 bp, 17 predicted proteins | sample 2277101 | NCBI WGS metagenome assembly SDBT01 (sample SAMN10404973, study PRJNA504765) | marine sediment metagenome | isolation source: marine sediment core GS10_PC15, 103 cmbsf | place: Arctic Ocean: Southern Knipovich Ridge | collected 2010 | reverse complement strand
TAATTGTTGTTTATTGCCATTGTTGTTTTATGATAAAGATAAACAACCCCTCACCACCAACACGGGCGCGGTTAAGGGTTATGTTTATCTTTGAGGTTGTTTTATGTAAACGATAAAGGTATCGCTTGATGGACACCATGGCCTAACGAATTGTTACGCGTGAATTTAGTTGTTATTAAGTGGACAGGGCATGGCATATATTTTCTTTTATATGCAACGGACTGCATGAAACTATTAAGATTATTCATATAATCGTAGGCTTTGGGATTCTTCGATTGCATATAACTATTGAATTTATCGAAATGTTTTACTGTAAAGATTAGTTTTGTTATTTTGTTTGGGCGTGATTGCATGATTTCCATATTGTAATTTAAAATCTTTAACGTCATAATAGCCACCGCCAAAGTAAGACTCCAATGATTAAAGCACCTATCAATTTTATCTTAGTTATAATTTTCATCAGTCTACCCCTGGGGCTTTCGTTGTTGAGATTTGCCCCATTAATTTTGAATATGAATCGTGCGCCATTGTTTGAAGTTCTGTTATATCTTTCTTATGGCTGTGAAATTCAACCAACAAACCGATCTTCTCATTTTTGAATACTATAACCTCTTCTTGGGTTTCATTGACTTCATTAACACTATCCGTTAATTTTTTGATAACTTCAATAAAATCTTCTGTGGGTGTTGGTTCATCCATAGTAATAATCCTCCGTTGATTTCTTTGTTGGCCTTTTCATGGTTGAGAATTTCCCAATAGCCATCTCACAAATAATACTTATTCTTTCTTGGAATGTGGATTTTTCATCTCTTAGGCTTAAACAAGAGGCACAAAAGAAGGATTCTATTGGTTTGTTAGAACATCCTTTAATTTGGCATACCCTATCTTTTTTCCATGGGTAATTATCTGCCATCGTCACCCTCCGTCTGTCTTATACAATCTACGCACTTTAAAGCCCCGTCACGCCCTCTTAAGTATTTTAGTGGTAATGTTACGTTACAACCAGAACAGAACGCCCAGGGTTCTTCAAACACTTCTTCGTATATTTGTTCTGGGGATATAACCTTTCTGGTTCTAGTGTGTCGTTTCTTCTGTTCTTCTTCGATTCTTTCACAATCCTTATCGTAATCGTATTCAGTTGGCATATTATGAAATATACCTATTTAAATTTAGATAACTTGCGGAGAGAATCGAATAAGCGACAATAACATCATTCGGGACGACTTTGTTAGAGCCTCTTAATTTTGCGTGGCCTACTGCGAATCTGGTTAAAGCGTCTAAGAATCTAGGGTTGATTAATGCGGAGGTATCTTTTCTTGTATTCTCCCTTGCTTTCAAAAAGTATTTTTTTATCTCTTCCGTTGTTTCTATGGTTAAAGTTGGTTCGTCTCTTCCCCTTATATAAGTAAAGAACTTTCTTAAAAATTTAATATCGTAATCACTTTCAATCTGTCCAGATTTTCTTTTTAACATAATATCCGCTATCTTCCCGTCTAGTTCTGGGTCTTGTTTATCTCTTTGGATAAATATTGTATCGAATCTGTTTAATTGTTGTGGTGGTAGATTTAATTGTTTTGTTAATGATTGTTGTTCGTCAAAAACTCCTCTTATCGGATTTGCTAAAGCCAATACGCCACATGAAACCGTAGGGCTTGCGGAGATTCCCGCTTTGTTTATACTTATCTTTGCTTCAGACATAGCCTCCTGTAGCTTTGGTTTGTCTTCATCTGAAACTAAATTATACTCGTCTAATACTGCGAGTTCTCTAGTTAATGGCAATTGTCCGGGCTTCATTACCCACCCAATATTATCATCCTTTATTACGGAGGCTGTTAATCCAACCCCAGAAGATCCGCTTCCGCTTGAATAACTTGAACCCTGTGTTACTTTGGTGACGAACTTTGAGAGAACCGATTTAGAAACTCCTGGGTCGCCGAAGATTGCTATATGGCTTTTTGTGTTATCTCCTTTGCCTGTGTTCTTCTTTTGCGCGCCCTGTATCATTAATGCTTTCTTCTCTGGTTTATATCCTTCGACTTCTGGGGCGTAACTTTCTGTTAGTGTGTCTAGTCCTTCTTTATTTATCTTCGCCGATAATTCGTTAAACTCCTTTATGTCTTCTTCGGAAAAGTCTGTCGCGTTTAATTCTGGGTCAAACTCCTCAACATCAAAAACCTCAATCGCTAAATCCATCCGGGTAAGCATAGCCCCGCCTATTGTTGAAACTGCAACTTCTTTTAATACTCCAAAAATTCTAATATCATTCCCTGGGTTTAATTTTTCTATATTTCTAGGGTGTATTAATTTACCCTTTAGAAAACATGGTATAGATTTGTTTGTTGGGATTTGTGATTCTGGTTCGATGTCTTCCGCTATTAAAATTGCACCATCAACCATATCCTTACTTAATTCCTTAAACCCTCCGCGCCTACCACATGAACACCTAGAAGGTTCTTTAAACTTCTTCTCAACTTGTAACACAGATATAATCGTCCCACAACTCGGACACTCAAACTTAGCATTAGTTACGAGTGGGCGAATTGATGAAATAGTTGTGACCTTTGCCTCTGAACAAACAACCTTCCCTATATCCTTTGCCCTATAGTTCTCTATGTTTAATTTCTTAATCGCGCTTAGGTTTGTAAATCTTAATGGGATTTCTCCAAAGTCTTTTTCAAAGACTGCGATTTCTAATAGTTGTATTGTTTCTTCTGGCCTCTCCATTAGTAATTCATAAACTTCTGTGAAGGCTTCTTTCATTTCTTGTAGATTAAATTTGGACTCTCCACTCTCAAAAGAAAAAACATCTTTATCATCAATCATATCTTTAACTTTTATTAATAATTCGTCTTGTGTTGCGCTTTCCTCTTTCTGGCGTTTTTCTTCATCGGCTTTATTTTGTTCGATTCTTTTTAGAGATTCTACTTTTTGATTAATCTTAAATTCTATTTCCTTTCTTGTTTGTTCTGAAATATTATAATAGGCTGTCTTGTTGACTGTTTTAATTTTCTCAATATTTTTATCTCTTCCTTTCATATTGTAGAAATTATCTTTTGTTATTTCTGCAAATTTAATAATATTCTCTGTTGTTGAATCTCCATTATCAAATAAATAATAATAGATGACTTCTGGTTTTTTGACAGGATTATCTAGTATAGATGTATTGATAGTTTTGTTAGTTATGGGAGTTTTGTTAGTTATGTTAGTTATGTTAGTTTTCAGTAAACTATCATTTTCTGTTAGTTTACTTTTCTCTGACAACGGGGAACTAACAAAACTATCATCTATCATTGACCCCTTAAGGTTTCCAGAAACAGAGTTATTCGGTTTTATTTCCGATTTATTCATTTTGAAACCTCCGCGATTGTTAATATGCTTTCTTTCCTTAGAGACACTTTCTTACAATTCATATCTATAATATCAATAAAATTATCATCCGCAGAAAGAACCTTTCCAATATAGTAATAATTATTAATGAGAATAATTTTAACCTTAAGACCAACATAATTAATTAATTCCATATTCAAAAGTCTAAATGACAACCCCTTTACTATTTAACTTTTCTATAACAAAATGTATTTCCTCTAAAGAAAGCTCTGGACATTCAAAAACTAAATCACTAACACTTATACCATCAACTACTAAGGCCTTATAGATTAATTTAAACCTACCAGTCGGAAGGTATTTAATAGGTTGTGTATTGTTATTATTAGATATTGATTGTTCCATTTTCGTGTGACAATTAAACATTTCAATAAAGACTCATTCACAATCTTGGTGGAAAATGGTGGGTCTTTATTGGACTCTTAGTTTAATATGATTAATTCTTTTTAATCTCCTTGTCTAATTTATTTTTAATATAATCATCCAATTCATTCATACCATCAGTAATCCAATCTTTAATAATCAAATTAATCATAGCACTCCTACTCTTCATATTTAACTCTGTTGTCAATTCGTCTACAGCCTCTACTATGAGAGACGTTAAAGTAATGGTTACTTTTTCCGTTTTATATTCTGACATTCTCTTTGCCAAATCTTTTCTTTTTGATTCCATGATAATAGTATGCTTTCTTTACTTATAAAACTAACTATTGTTTTTCAACATAAAACATGATAAATAATATTTACTTACAGAACTTTTTAATAAATTCGGTCAAAGAATTTGTTTTTGTTGTGTCCTTTTCAATACACTTAATACCAAATAACTTCCAAAGCTTCGGATCAATCCTAAAAGTAATCTGCCTCTTATTATCCATAATCTTCAATAACATTTATATATTTAAATGGATAGCTGTATATGTAGCTTTACAGCTTCATTAATTGCCTACCTTATCGCTTAGACTCGAAAGAGAAGAAAGCTTTGGGTAGGTTTATGATTATAAAAATGTATATAAAAGAAATATCCTTAATTAGCTTATGAGTAAAGATATGTTTTGGATAGGAATAGGATTTGTTATGGCGGTAACAACAGCACTAGGTTATTTTATCGCTTTATGGATTATGAGCTTTGTTGTATGAACCCACCAAGAATCGAACTTGGGTATATTCGGTGTAAGCGAATCAGTCTACCATTAGCTTATGGGTTCGTGTTTGTTTATGTGTTTCTGGGCTTATAAGTTTTATCTTTAATACCGATAAAGCCAAGCCCTACGATACGGTGTAAGTCAATAGACCTATTAGGACGTATCGGTATGTTTATATATTAATTGTGTGTTATAATTCCATGAAAACAACATATGGAAAAGTCAAAGGCACAACTATAAGCCAAATCCACGAAACGCTATCAGACAAGAACAAAGAACTAATCAAAGACTTTGTAGACATCAGAAGGGGAGCAGTAACACCCAAGCGATTACTTATGGTTTCAAACTCTCTGGTTAAGTTTGCTGATTTACTAGAACTAGATTTTGATAAAGCAACAAAGGACGACATAACAAAGGCATGGAATATTATTAACTCATCAAAAGAACTCTCAATTAAAACTAGACAAGACGATTATATCAATATCAAACAAGGATTTAGAAGATGGTTTGGAGAAGATGATGAGTTTCCCAAAGTTGTTAAGGGTATGGAAAGGCCAACGCAGAAATCTAAATTAAAACTTCAAAAGAAAATGCCAAGCGAGAAAGAAATTTATCACGCTATTAAGATGTGTAGAAACGCAAGAGATAAGTTTTGGGTTGCATGGACAGGATTAGATAGCGGAGTTAGGCCATGTGAAAACCTTGCTTTAAATTTTGGCTCCCTTGTAATAGATAAAAATGGTTATGGTATACTGATAAAAACAGCGAAGGATTCAGGCGATAGAGAAGATAGGACGATTCGAGTAATCAACAGTAAGCCCTACCTTCTTCAATGGATGAAAGAATATCCAGGAGATACAAAGGATAAAAATAATTATATCTTCTGTCAGTTGGATAATCCAAAACAACCATTGGGAGCCGGCGCAATAACTTCTTTATTCAAACGCCTAAAGAAAAGATGTGGGTTTGATTTTCCTTTTCATGCTTATACATTAAGACACGCTTTGTTATCAAGGCTTAGTGTAAATCCTAAGGTAAGTATACCAGTTCTTAGAACGATGGCGGGACATTCTAAATCCTCAACTATTCTAAGCGAATACCAACATCATGGGGATCCAGAGATTGAGAATATGCAACGTGAAGTAGCAGGGAAAAAGGTAGAGGAGATTAATTATAAATTAAAAGAGAAACCTATCGAGTGTCCTCGTTGTAAAACTTCCAATCCTTATGATGCGGAGGTTTGTGATAAGTGTAAGTTTTCTTGGTCGGAGGAAAGGTTAATTGATGATAGTGATATGAAGAAGCAATTAAAAGAACAGGCTTTCGAGATTAAGACGATGGCAAAAACATTAAAGGAATTAATAGAAATAGGATTCGACCTTAAAGATGAAAAATAAAATAACTCGTGTCGTGATTGTAACAGAAGGAAAAAAGAAAATAGAAATACAGGATTGTAAAGAAGTTAATATAGAATATCAGGACAACGGAAGAACGCTAAAGGTATTTATTAAATAATATTCATCAGTTTAAGATACATCCGTTTAGAGGCGAAAGGTGTATAATTACGCGACAGCTACGACAAAACCGCTTTACCTAAGCCAACGTAAGAAGAGTTAATAAGAGAGTTGAATAATACTAATAGCCAAAATAGATAATTATTTAAGGTAAGTTGTTGTTAATATTTTATGAATGACAAACAGTTTTTTAACTTAGTTGCATATTTCTTTTTTGTTATTGGGATAATAATAATATCGAGAACATACACAAGGGACATATACAACCCACTAACTCCAATCATCGGAGGAAGTTTCTTATTGGTTGCCGGAGTTGTAAAGTTATTAATATATTTATTCACTAAGAAGAAGAAAGATTAATTATCTTAGATTTAATTTAGGCACTTTCAAATTACTATTACCGCCAAACTTTTGTTTCATTAACTTTGCTATCTGAATTTGTTTTACTTCCCCACGCGTATCTAACCTTCTTTCTTTTCTTTCAATCTCTGCCATACTTTTTAATCTAACAGCTTTACCTTTCACGACTTTATAATTTCTGAATTTTCGCGGGTCTGTCATCGGCGCGGATCTTTTAGAAAAAGATTTAGGATTCTTTACTATCTTTAATTTATAAGTTGCAGCAATTGAATTATCCACCATATGTCTACTAAAATTCCTCGCTACATTGGGGTTCTTAATCGGTTTAGTAAAACTCTTAAACTTCTTACTCGTTTGGCTCTCCTTAAACATAGGCAAATATCCAGGGCCCTTAGGAATCCTTATAGGCTTCATTAGTCTTTTAACGCCATCCCTTATCTTTTTGTTCCTCTTTCTTTCTGGTGGTCTAGGTGTTGGAGGCTTAGGACTTGGAGGTCTAGGTGTAGGCGGTCTTGGAGTTGGTGGTCTTGGAGTTGGTGGTCTTGGAGTTGGAATCCTAGGTGGCAATCTTAACGGTGTTAATTCTGGTGGTCTTGGTGTAGTTGGTAATCTCAAAGGTGTTATATCTAAATCTCTCTTGGTAGATGTTGTTGAAAATATGTCTTTAGCTTTTGAATCCTGTGCTCTTAATATCTCATTTAACAAACGATTATCATTTTTTACTCTATCAGAAATAGATTTTATACCTGTTGTTTTTGGTGGTCTAATAGTTGGAGTAATTATCTTTGGTTTTTTTGTTGGCCTCTTTGAAATATCTATAGTCTTTCCTCTAAATATATCAGCTATCCGTTTATTACCACCCTCAACATCTAAAGCCTTTCTAACAATCGCAATATTAACGGCTTCATTATCTACAATAGTTTTATATTTCTTCAAAACCTCAAGGTCAAACGATCCTTTCTTTCCTATCTTCCTTCCGACTTCTATTTCTGAAGTTCTTAGGTTTGGTTGTACGAAGTCGCCAAACTTTCCCCTCTCAATTATAACATCTTTTCTCGGTGGAATAAGTTCGATGTTCTTTATGTTCTTAGGTCTAAACAATTCTACCAAAGAAATACCTTCAACATCTCCACCAAAGCCCATCCTTGTTTTTCTCGCAAAGGCTGTTTTAGAATCTGCCTTTGAAGGTGTGCTAAAGAAAACATCCCCAGGCTTTCCCTTAATGGTTATCTTCTTTCCGAATGCTGGTATAATGGATTGTCCCCCATGTGTTGCGAATATATCACTATCCCCGAAGATTGCTTTTTGTTCTGCTTTACTAAATCCATAACCTCTTAATAATGATGGCGATGTTTCTAAATCCTTTCTTCCTAATAACTGTGCAATATCCTTAGCAACCTTCTTTCTTTTTCCTGTTGGTAAAGGTCTTGTAGATTGTATTGTTTTAGAAAGTAATCTAACTTCTGGAGGTAGTAGTCTTAAACCTTCAATCTTAAAACCTTTAGCCAAACGACGTTCACTTAATGCGAAAGCTTGAAGCTCGCTAGGTTTTAAGGCGTATGGTAAACGATCATCCAGGAAAGTAAATATTTTTCCTGGTGTTTTCTCTTCAAATTGTCTATAATGGATTAATTCATGCGCTAAAGTATCCCCCTGTTCAAAATCGGGAAAAAGTTTTTTATATTGTTTTTTTGATGGTATAACTATCTCTGGAACCTTCATACCTTTTTCTTTGTGATAAAAAAGCCCAGAAAATCCAGCACTTTTCCCAGTATCAAAATCTATAAATCCCTCCTTTTTTAATTCCTTTATTGTTGATGGCTCTGTCAATTTTAATTTCTTCTTCTTTACTAAATCCTTGGCGAAGTCTTCTGGCGATAATATTTTCTCACCAAACTTTATCGGCTCGAACATCTTGGCAAACCCCTCTTCAGAAAACCTAATAGGGTCGATGTCTGCTAAGTGTTGTCCTGTCTTAGTCTCGAATACTTTAAATATTTGAAACTTACCTAAAGGACTATCAGTTATATCCTGTTTCTTAATCTTAATCCTATCTCCTAATCCAGAACGTAAAGCACTAACTAATTTCTTCGGCTTTGCTGTTAATATATCCAAATCTTTAAACGGTCTTGAACCTTTAACCATAGACTCTTGTGCGAATGATCCGGAGACGATACCCTTTTCAGTCTTAACGACATCTAATATATCTCTTTGAATCTTTCTAGTCTTTGGTAATTTGATTTTATCTTTTAGGTTTATATCGCCACTCAATAATTTTAATGTGTCCAAATCTGTTTTAATCGTCTCTCCTCTCCCTGGGATAAACTCAACATCAATCTTTCCAGTATCTCCAATAACCTCTAAAGCTTTAAATTCCTCTGGTGTAAACTCTCTCGCCTGTTCCACTGCCCTGCCTGTAACGTCCAAATCTGTTTTAGTAATGCCAAAGTCTGTTACTCCTGGTTTAAAGAAATCATCAGAACCACGAGCCGCCAACTTTCTAAAACCTATAGTTGCACCTGGGACAGCACCTAAGAAAGAACCACCACCCATTAAATATTTACCAAACTTTTCTTCTTTGGCTATGTCTTTATCTGTTGCACCCGAATAAATATTATAACCACCAAATCCAGCTAATCCAAGCCCACTCTTTCCAGGATGCCGTTTTATTAATCCTGGTAAGAATTTAACGGCACCAGCATCTAAGAGAAGTTCTCCCGATGTCTTAGGCATCACCCAACCAATACCTTCCAATGCTCCACCTGTAACATCTGCAATAGCACCCCTTATTGGTTGGGTTTCCTTTGTTCTCTCTGCTTGTTCTCCTACGGCTTTACCAAAATCAGAAACGGCTATATCAGCACCAGATATTATACTCGTAACTCCTGCGATTGTTGTTGGGACTGATAACGCCCCCGCGCCTGCAAGAAGGGCCCCCGTATATAAGGGGTTTTCTATAGTCTCATTAATTAATCTATCCGATCCGGCTCTTATAGTTGAAGGTACATAAGTTTTACTTTCCTTTTCTTGTTGCTCTGCTTGTTTTTTAATAGCCTTATCCCAATTATCTTTTCTTTCTTGTGACCATCTGGAATATCCAATTGGTTTAATATCTAGTTGATTTAATGCACCCTCTCCTTTTCTGGCCTCTCTATATGCTTTAAGCTTATCAGACCAATCCTTATTAACATTGCTTAATGTTTCTGCGCCTAACAGTCCAAGATTAGATACAGACCCACCAAGATTAGCGAGCATGCTTGGTACACCCGCATCTATTAATTTTTGTGTCGATTGGTCGGATTGTTTCCTTAGATTATCAAACCATGTTAATTCTGGCTTTTTTATTTTCCCTTTACTACCTCCTCTATCAACCAATTCGTTAAACGTCTTAGGTTGTCGATTCAACAATTTACCAAACTCTGATTCACCAAAGGGGCTTTTATCTCTTATTGACATTCCCAAGCTCCTCACCTCTGTTTTCATTCTCCCATTAGTGCTTATTCTCCTAAGTGTTTCTGCTTTTGTTTTTTCACCAGATCGCAGATCCTCAAACGCCTTGTCTCTTTCCGCCTTCGTGATAAACTCTCTTGGTGTCGATTCTTTAGATGTAGATGGTCTTGCTCTACCAGACGTAGTTCCTCCTGTAGCCATCTTACCTCTTCCTTCTACCGTTGGTTGTGACCACCCTATTATATCTACACCACCGCCGGCTATTCTTCTTGTTATTGCGCCTGCCTCTCCTCCGAGTGTCTTTCTTGCTCTATCTAATGCTTTCTTTGACGCGGCAACAGCCTTTTTCTGTGCATCCGTTCTTACCATTATTTACACCTCCGTTTAAATCCAGTACAATCCTTAAAGATTTTAGCGATTCCTTCGCTTAATGTCTGTTCATCTTTCGACCAATCCTTAATACTGTTGTATTTATCTTTTGCATATTCCATTATGATTCTAACGCCCTCCTCTGCGCTTCTAGTCTAGGGGCAAACACCGCCGTTTTACTTTTAGCACCGTTTGTCATCGAGGTTACCCACATGTAAATTAAATATAGAAAGAACATGGCAACATATCCTTGTAATGAAAAGCAGACGGCCTTAAACCATCCTGGCGCGTTTGGATTTGAACAACTTAAATCATTCCCATTATTAACGGCGTTCTCTTCAATATTACGGAAGGCATCGTCCAAAACATATTTCATAGGGCTAATCATCGCCCCCAATAGAAGCAAACCCAAAATACAGAACAGGATCCAGAACGGAATAAAGCGAGCCTTCTTGTTTTTTCTAAGTGACATAACCATAAGCCTCTTAATGCAGTTCTACTTTTAAGACTAACTATTATTTAGGGACGACATATAAAGAATAAATATCAATGCCTTAGATTAGAAAAGGTTAAGCGTCCATTTGTGGCATTAAGTTTTGGGGCTTTGGTTTCAATGTCTTCAATTGATCCAGCCTTTATGTATTCTGGGGGAAGTACGCGCCCGAATGACTTTAATTGTTTGGAGCCCCAGGAACCATCCTCTCTTTTTACTTTTTCAATGAGTGCAAAATAAACCACGCCCTTAATCTTCCTCTTTTTTATGAATGCCATATTATTTGGTGGCTAATATTGGTTTTAAGTTTAACTATTTGGTGGCTAATAGTCATGTGAAAACTCTATAGGCTTGTTTGATTATTATGGGGGGTTGAAAAGGGGTAAATTAACTAAAGAAGTAGTGAAATGGTTTATTTTACGCCCAAATATAGGCTCATATACGCCAACGGGGGGGCAAAAGTACGTATTGCGTGGACTCTAGTATATTATTAGTAATGTAATAAATTGAAATTAAAAAAAATGTTAGGCGTAAAGACAATCTTCTTAACATAGAATCTTAATGGTTCGATTGAGGGTTTGAATGACTGACAAGGGGGATAAAGAAGGAAAGAACAAGAGAAACGTAAGAAAAAAACCGTGTATTTGTGGGTAAAACGCATAACGTCATCGTTTGTTCATCAAAACGCTGATGCTTAACTATACTATAATAGTGTAGATAAATTAAAAGAAATATTGGAAAAGAATAAGGATAACGGTTGGTTAATCTCTCTCTAGTAGGGCGAAACTAGATAACGGGTGGCAAGACCAACTCTTTTTACACGCCTCTATATTGTATATCTTATGGAGTTAATCTAATAATAGAAAAATGAAAACAATGTATAAGGTTAATAGTTGTTTGAGAGAAAGAATAAAATGCGGGGGAGTAAATCCCCCGCGAGGTTTCGTAAATAATCCTAGCCGCGTAAACGGTTAAGTATGAAACAAGGCGGGATCCGAAACGGGCTAGCATACCGGACACCGCCTTGAATATGATATGTGATAGTGAGTATTAGTTTAACTAATCCACGAGGATTTTATATTCTTTTCTTCCTGTCTTTATGAATAGTCCCATCATTTCAAACTCTTTAATAATGCGAAGTTGGGCCGCGCGTTCAATGTGAAACATAGATCCTAATGATCTTCTTAAAATAATGGAATGTATAAGCCCCTCTCGGTCTGCTTTCTTATCTTTAATTACACGCGCCATTAATATTTGAAGCTCTGGTTGTTTGTTTAGATCGAAGTAAATCATTTTTGCCTCCGCTTTATCTTCTTTGGAGAACGGCCACGGATACGCCAGTTAGTAATCTTCTTTGGTTTCAATAGTGCTTTTAGTTTCTCTAAGTAGTCCTTCATCGCGTCACCCTCTCACTAACCAATACTTTTATTTTCTGGTTCTTGTTTTCTAACTGAATCTCAATAGTACAATCCTTAATTTTTATTGGAATGTTCTTAACTTTGGTTTGTTTCTCGCTTTTGATTCTAGCACGATATTTCATATAAGAGTTTTTTTCTTCTTTAGAGAATTTCCTATCAGTAGTATTAAACCACTCTGGGACTTTCCCACCATTATCTTTAATGAACCTACAAATAATTTCCTCTCTGGATATTCGTGATGAGATTGGATCGGATGGTTGAAGTATTACAACCTCAACCGCATTTAGTTTTTTTGTTATTATCTTCATTTTGAAACCTCCTTGTAATTGTTGTTTATTGCCATTGTTGTTTTATGATAAAGATAAACAACCCCTCACCACCAACACGGGCGCGGTTAAGGGTTATGTTTATCTTTGAGGTTGTTTTATGTAAACGATAAAGGTATC
>SDBT01014479.1_pt1 | contig 12576 bp, 8 predicted proteins | sample 2277101 | NCBI WGS metagenome assembly SDBT01 (sample SAMN10404973, study PRJNA504765) | marine sediment metagenome | isolation source: marine sediment core GS10_PC15, 103 cmbsf | place: Arctic Ocean: Southern Knipovich Ridge | collected 2010 | reverse complement strand
AGGCTTGCAGCCGAAGAGCAGGGCCGTTACGGTGAGCTTTCGCGAGAGGCTCGCGGCTACGTTATGCGCCGCCGCGAGGAGAATCCCAAGTACGGCTGGGAAGACCTCTGCGCGGAGACCGGACACACGCCCGAGGCACGTCGGGCTATGAAGGCCTACTATGCCAAGAAAGCGATCGAGGATCGAGCGGAAGAGAAGCTGCGGGTGTTGGAGGACCTGTTTCGGCTGCACGCGCTGGAGCCGTGCATCGTCTTCGCCGGGTCCAACGCCATGGCCCGCGACGTCTCCCGCCGCTTCCTGATCCCCTGCCTGCTGAGCCACTGCGGCAAGAAGGAACGGCTCGAGGTGTTGCAGGGGCTGGAAGACGGGACTTATCCGGCGCTGGTGGCCAATCGGGTGCTCGACGAGGGCGTCGACCTGCCGGAGGTCAAGGTGGCGATCGTGATCGGCGGCACGGCCTCCAGCCGCCAGGCCAAGCAGCGGCTGGGCCGCGTGTTGCGACGCTCGGGAAACGCCCGGGCCGTGCTCTATGAAGTCGTCTCGGCGGGAACCACCGAGGAACAACGCTCCCGGCAACGAAGGAAAAGCGATGCTTACCAGGGAACTCGCCATCGCCGAATATGACGCCGGGCGGATCGTCCCCGACCGGCTCACGCGCAAGACGCACGGGCATTACGCCGCCCACTCCGAGCGGATGTTGGAAGTCTATCGTGACGGCGTCGGACGCACGCGGCGGCAGTTGCATCAGGCCGTCAAGTCGGTGTTCGCCGACGAAGAAGATTGTCCCGGGCGGCGGATCGACGCCTTCTGCAAACTGCTGGACGACGCCGGCAAGTATCGTCGCGATACGCGAGGCAAGGCGGCGACGCTACGTCGAGAGGTCTTTCACCGCTCTGCCACGTTGCACCCGCTAGTCCGCAAGGTCGACCGGCTCTTCGAGCACGCCGAGGCGGAAGTCAAGGCCCAAATCGCCGCCGAACTCGACCGCCCTTGGCGAGAGATCGACGACGAGTTGTTCGCCGACGTCTTCGAGTTTCAGCGGCTGGAGGAGTTCCGCGGCTACCCCGACGGCCCCGCGCTGCTGGCCCGATACAACGTGGCTCAAGTGCAGGCGGCCCTGTTCGGCGCGGTGTCGATGACGGTCGACGCGACGGACGATTTCAAGACGATTCTGCGCTACGCCAAGCTGGCCCGGATGATGCACACGATCACCCGCACGGGGCCCGGACGCTACCGAATGCGATTCGACGGCCCGGCGTCGGTGTTGCGTAGCACGCGGCGTTACGGGGCGGCGATGGCTCGGTTCCTGCCGGCGCTGATCGCCTGCCGTGGCTGGCGGATGCACGCGGTGGTCCGCACGCGTCGCCGCGGATACAGCGTGCGACTGAACCTCTCGCCCGAGGACGGTCTGAACAGCCACCTGCCGCCGCCGGAGGATTTCGACTCGACGGTCGAAGAGAACTTTGCCGCCAAGTGGGGCACCGAACGTCGCGACGGATGGCTGTTGGACCGGGAAGGTGAGATCCTGCACAGCCGGCAAAAGGTGTTCGTGCCCGATTTCGTCTTCCGCCACGAGGACGGGCGGACCGTGCTGATGGAGATCGTCGGGTTCTGGACTCCGGAGTATCTCGAAGCGAAGTTGCAGACGCTACGGACGTTTCGGGAGCATCGCATCCTACTGGCGGTAGCCGAGCGTTTGGGCGAGAAGGCGGCCGAGTTGCCGGGCGAGACGATCACGTACAAGACGGCGTTGCGCGTAGGCGAGGTGCTGGGGCGGTTGGAGACGTTTGGTTGAGCGAGCCGCGGGGCTTGTCCCCGCGCTTTCACTGCGCCGGGATAAACCCGGCGGCTCGCTGGTTGGTACGATTGAAAGCTTCTGACCCCGGGTGTGTTCACACGGGGCTAAGTTGACCCCGGGTGTGTTCACCCGGGGCTAAGTTGGCGTCCGCCGTGGCGCGGCCGATGCTGGCGTAAAAGAAGCCGAGTTGGGCCATCTGGGCCGGGTCGTAGAGGTTGCGGCCGTCGGCAATGATCGGGCGGTTCATCAGGCGGCGGAGGACCTCGAAGTCGGGGTTGTGAAACTCCTTCCATTCGGTGACCACGGCCAAGGCGTCGGCACCCTCGGTCGTGCCGTAGGCCCGGTCGCAGTAGGTGATCCGGTCGCCAAAGATCTTTCGCACGTTCTCCAGTGCCTCGGGGTCGAAGACGCGGACGGCAGCACCCGCATCGAGCAATTGGCGGATCAAGACCAGCGACGGCGCTTCGCGGACGTCGTCGGTTTGCGGCTTAAAGGCCAGGCCCCAGACGGCGACGGTCTTCTCGGCGAGACTGCCGCCGAGCAGTTCGACGAGTTTGTCGAAGAGGACGCCCTTCTGGCTCTCGTTCACCTGGTGGACGGCTTGCATGATCTGCGACGGCACGCCGACCTCGGCCGAGAGCGCGATCATCGCCGAGACGTCCTTGGGAAAGCACGACCCGCCGTAGCCCACGCCGGGGTGCAGGAACTGGAACCCGATCCGGGCGTCGTGGCCGATCCCTTGCCGGACGTCATGGATATCGGCACCGAGCCGTTCGCAGAGGTTGGCCATTTCGTTGATGAAGGATATCTTGGTTGCCAGGCAGCAGTTGGCCGCGTACTTGGTCATCTCGGCGCTCTCGGGCGACATCGTCAGGAAACGGTGCCCGGTGCGGATGAACGGGCCGTGCAGTTCTTGCAGGATCTCGGCCACTTCCGGTTCGCGGGTTCCTACGACGACGCGGTCGGGCTTCATGAAGTCGTCGACCGCGCAGCCCTCCTTGAGGAACTCGGGGTTGCTGGCCGTGCGATGACGGATCGTTGCCCGGTTGAGTCGCTCGGCCACCTTGGCGTTGGTACCCACCGGGACCGTGCTCTTGACGACGACGATTTTCGGCTCGGTCGCCTTCTCGCGGATCTCGTCGACAACGGCCCAGACGGCGGTCAGGTCGGCCGAGCCGGACTCGCCCGGCGGTGTTCCCACGCCGATGAAGATCACCGCCCGGTCGCGGATAGCTTCGCCCAGATCGGTGGAGAAGGTCAGCCGCAGGGCCCGCTGGTTACGCTCGACGAGTTCGGCCAGCCCGGGTTCGTAGATCGGCAGGACGTTGTTCTTCAGCCCGTCGATCTTATTGCGGTCGATGTCGATGCAGACGACGTCGTTACCCGTCTCGGCAAAACAGGTTCCGGTCACCAGCCCGATATAGCCGGTGCCGACCATGGCGATTTTCATCGAAAGACTCCCGTGCTCTTGTCGGTTTGTATAGCTTGTTGCCCGCCGTCTCGGCAAGTCTAGCGTGAAAGACGGTCCGCCGTCGAGCCTGGAAAAGGTGACGGACTGCCGAAGGTAACGAATGCGCTGGTTGGGCCGGTGGGTGGCTGGGGCAGAGCGCAGCCGTGCCCCAGGCTATTTGACTGGCGGGGCACCGCTGCGCTTTGCCGCCAGCCACGCGGAGATTGTCTTGCGGGACCATTCTGGATAGAATAGATGATAAGGTGCATGACGGCATCCCGGCAATGAGTTGATGATGATAAAAGGCAACGGGATCCAGTGATCGGCGCCGGGCCAGAGTTGCCGCAAGTCGTTGTACAGCAACGAGATACGGCGGATTGCGACTCGTCATCCGACGATTGGCCTGCAAATTGCCACCAGATAGCCCGAGTCGGGAGACAATTGTTTGGCTCCATGCTTGCCGCGTCGGCCGGACGGTCAACGTAGTTTTTTTCACAAGAAGGGTTTCACCATGTCGAACTTGTACCGCGTATCCATTGCCCTGGTCTTTTTCGCCGGTCTGGCCTGGTGCCTTTCGTGTACGGCCACCACACAGCCGCAGGCCGATCACGACGACGCGACGGGCCCGCTGGGCGTCGAGAGCCAATCGGACGACGGCCAATCGCTGGCTGCCAGATATCACCAGCGAAAACGGACCAAGCGATTCTTCGATCGCGCCAAGGGCCGCCGGGTCGCCGCCCGATATCACTTGCGTGGCCGCACTGAGCGGTTTTTCGATCGGGCCGAGAACGATCAGGTTGCTGCCCGATATCACTTGCGTGGCCGCACCGAGCGGTTTTTCGATCGGGCCGAGAGCGATCAGGTTGCCGCCCGGTATCACTTGCGTGGCCGGACGAAGCGGTTTTTCGGCCGGACCGTGGTTTAGCCGGACAATTTGCGGCCCGTTTGTAGTGACCGCATTCATGCGGTTCTGGTGGTCCAAACCCGATGAATCGGGTCACTACAAGCCGCATCCAAGAAAGCGCAACGGCTCCGGATATTTCTCCGGAGCCGTTTTTGCTGGAAGGATGGCAAGGAAGGATCTCGCCAATTCCCCGGGGGAGTTTTCAATTGTCCGTTGAGGAAGGTGGCTTTCGTGGTGTAGGCGGCTCGCCTGCACTATTTCACAGGCGAGACGCCTGTGCTACGATTCTCCACAGGCGAGACGCCTGTGCTACGATTCTCCACAGGCGAGACGCCTGTGCTACGATTACAAAAGGGCCTCGAACCGCAGTCCGAAGATTAACGCATCGGCCTCGACGCCGCTGGGGTTGGCAATGTACTGCACGTCGGGCTGAATCATGAAGTAGGGCGACAATGGAATCTTGTAGAACAACTCGAAGGCCGTCTCGTTGGTGGGAACGCCCAGCCGGCTGCTGAAATCGGCACTGGCAATGCCTAAGCCGAGAACGTCGTCGTCTCGGCAGCAGATCAGGCCCTTGTAGACCAGACCGGCACCGTAGAATTGGGTCATTTCGTTTCGTTCTTCCGGAGCCCAGCCATATTGGAAGAACGTACCCAATCCTTGGCCGTCGTCTTCGTCCGACTCTCTGTAGATCAGTTGGTCGAATCCGAAATGGAAGCCGTGGTTGCCGTTGTAGGTGACCGCCGCGTTGCCGGGATCTTGCGGGCGTCCGTTGTGATTCCATACTCCGACGTGGCAATCTCCCGGCAGCGAATCGAACAGGTTCCACTCGGTTCGGAGTTCGGCGATCGAGAAGATTTCACCGGAATCGGAGAATCCCCAGGTACGTCCGTCGGCGGCACCGTCGAAGACACCGACGTTCAGCGCGATTGCCTCGGTGAGTTGGAAGAAGACGATCACACCCATGGCCTGATCGGGCCAGGCGGGCATGGGGACGGTGGGTGTCATGCCGAACGAGGCGTGGATGAAATCACCACCCAGGTCGACGAATCCGAACTCGGCGTTAGCGTCCTGCTTGCCGACTCTGACGCCGATGTAGCCGTCGAGGAAACTTCCCTCCCACCAGAACTCGCTGAGTTGGAAGTTAGTCCGCCCGGCGTCCATATTGTCGACACCCTGAAAGTCGCCGACGTGCGGTCCGACCGAGCTGCCGTGGAAGTCCTCGGCGAGCATGAAGACGGTACCACCGGGGAGCAGGCCGAGGGCCTCCAGGTCGGCGGTCATGGCGATGTCGAGCAGGCCCAGGTATTCGGTGGACCTTCGCGTGCGGACACCTCCGCGGGCGTTGCCGAAGACGTCGCCCGTATAGATGTACTCGAAGGTCAGGCCTTCGCCGCCGTGCAGGGCATATCCGAACAGCCCGGGCGGCTCTTCGTCTTCGGCCGGCGCGGTGTAGTATTCACCCGGCGAGGGAGCCTGCTGGGTCTGCTGAGCGGTTGAGGCAGCCGGGGTTTCCGCCACGTCGCCAGGATATCGCTTAAACCGCTTTGCCTGGGCCAGCCCGGGAAGCAGCAGAGCGATAACGACGGCCGTGAAAAACGTGCGCGTAGAGACGGAACGCAACATCGCAATCCTCCTTGATCGTAGTATGGTGAGCGAAAAGCCGTCGAAATCCATCCGTGGCGCGATTGTCTCAAAGCAGGTAACGGCACCCGTACTATCGGCCAATCCGTCCGGCCGGCAAGACCCCGAACGTCAACCTACCGCTTCGACCGGTCGAGCAATCATAACCGGACAGAGTGGTCGTGATGGTATTGTGGGATATCTAGTGCAACGTGTACGCCATGGGCCGTGTTTGTCGATCTAGCCGGCACAAACGGCACAAGGTGTCGCCGGTGGCGAGAATAATCGCGAGATTTTCGCACTCTTGGGTAATCGTAACCTATGGTTCAGCAGAGTGACATTCGTCCGCTCGATGACTCCATTCGGAAAGCTACTCTGATATCTGCTCCGCGTCGGCATTCGCCGGACATTTGAAAAGGCACCTGTGATGTACACCTCGTATCCGGCGGTCCGCCGTATGGCGGCCGCGACTATTGTATGTAGTTCTTGTTGGTTTTCTTCGTTCACATCTAGCGCGTCCGAGCGACTCGCTTCCCGGCTGACGGCCTTGGAATCGATCACCGCCGCGGAACTTCGCCGCCACGTCGAGTATCTGGCGGACGACGCGTTGGAGGGCCGCCAGCCCGGCACACCCGGCGGGCGCCAAGCCGGCGATTATCTGCGGGCTCAACTCGAAGAGCGGGGGATTCGCGGCGGAGGCGTCGACGGCGGGTACTTCCAGCCGTTCGAGCCGAGTGCCCGAAACGTCCTCGGGTTCATCGAGGGGTCCGACCCGGAGCTGAAACGAGAGGTCGTTCTCGTCGGTGCCCACTACGATCACGTCGGTTACGGCAATAAGGAGAACAGTGCCGGTCCGATCGGACAGATCCACAACGGGGCCGACGACAACGCCAGCGGCACCGCGGCCGTGCTCGAACTGGCCGACGCGATCGCGCAGCTACCCTCGCCGCCGAAACGGTCGATCCTGCTGGCCTTCTGGGACGCCGAAGAGGCAGGCATGCTCGGGGCAAAGCACTGGGTCGCCAATCCGACGGTTGCCCTGGAAAACGTCGTCGCAGCGATCAACCTGGACATGGTAGGACGGCTGCGAGACAACCTCCTGACCGTTTACGGATCCCGCAGCGGATACGGGCTGCGACGTTTGGTCGGCGAGCAAAACGAGTTCGCCGGACTGAAGATCGATTTCTCCTGGGAGTTTGAAGACGACGCCGACCACTATGCGCTCTTCCAAGGCGGCATCCCCGTACTGTTTCTCCATACGGGTGTACACGACCAGTGGCATTCGCCTCGGGACGACGCAGAACTGATCGACGGCCAGGGGATAAGCCGGGTAACGCAACTGGCGTTCGACCTGTTGTACGAACTGGCGGATAATCCCGAGCGGCATCGCCTGCGCCCGGAGGCCGGCGCCGAAACGGAATCGCTCCGCAAGCAGTTGGCAGGCCACAAAGCAAAGCTTCCCGACCGGTTGGGGGCCGCCTGGCGACGTCAAGCCGACTCGCGCCATGGAGTGCGGATCTCGCGGATCGCTTCGCGCAGCCCGGCCGCCCGGGCCAAGATTCGTCCCGGCGACCGGATCGTGCAGTTTGCCGGGCACGAGATCCGCAACTCGGAGCAATTGACGTCGGTGGTGATGCTTGCCGGGCACGAGGCCCCGGTGGTCGTTCGCCGCCCACGACGCGCCGAACCGCTGAACCTGACCGTAGAATTGGACGGCAATCCGATGCGGCTGGGGATTACCTGGCGGACCGACGAGGCGGAGCCGGGTACGGTGATCCTCACGCACGTGGTGCCCGGGTCGCCGGCCGCGGAAGCCGGAATGCAAGTCGGCGACCGTATCTACCGGGTCGCCGGGCGGGATTTCGCCGACGAGGCCGCATTGTTGGAACTGGTCAAGACGACCGACGACCTGCTGACGTTTCTCGTCGAACGCGATGGTCAACTCCGCACGGTAGTGGTACAATTGCCGGTCGACGCGTCGCGACGAGCGGCGTAGGGGCGCCCCCTGAGAAAAGGATTTCAGGTGCAAACTGATTCCAGCCAAGACGACGGGCCGGGTAACGGCCGTCCGCGAGAAATTCTCCAACGGGTCTTCGGCTTCGACGACTTTCGCCGGGGTCAGGAGCCGGTCATCTCTCGGCTGCTAGCCGGCCGGTCGGCGCTGGCCGTCTTTCCCACCGGTAGCGGTAAGAGCCTCTGCTACCAACTGCCGGCGCTGCTGCTCGACGGCCTGACGCTGGTGATCTCGCCGCTGATCGCGCTGATGAAGGACCAGATCGACTTCCTCGTCTCTCGCAACGTGTCGGCGGCAAGGCTCGATTCGAGCCTCGACCGCGACGAAACCTTGCGGACCTACGACGAGTTGAACTCCGGCCGGTTGAAACTGCTCTACGTCTCGCCGGAACGGCTGGGCAACGAACGGTTCTTGCACTGCCTGCAGCGGCTGACAATTTCGTTGCTGGCGGTCGACGAGGCCCATTGCATCAGCGAGTGGGGACACAACTTCCGGCCGGATTACCTGAAAATCGCCCGACTGTCCAGAAAACTGCAAGTCGGCCGCGTGCTGACGCTCACCGCCACCGCTACGCCGCAGGTCGCTCGGGACATCGCCCGCGAGTTCGAGATTGCCGATGAGGACATGATTCAGACCGGGTTCTATCGGCCCAACTTGAAGCTCTACACCACGGCCTGCGAAGCCGACCGGCGCGACGATCTGCTGCTCGAGCGGATGGCCGGCCGGGAGCCGGGCCCGGCGATCGTTTACGTTACGCTGCAACGTACCGCCGAGAAAGTGGCCGAACTGCTGGTGGCCCACGGCTACGGCGCCCGGGCCTATCACGCGGGCATGGACGCGGACGAGCGAGCGAAGATCCAGGACGCATTCATGGCCTCGCCGCGGATGATCGTGGTGGCAACGATCGCTTTCGGCATGGGGATCGACAAGGCCGACATCCGCTACGTCTACCATTACAACCTGCCCAAGGCCTTGGAGAACTACGCCCAGGAGATCGGCCGGGCCGGACGCGACGGTGGCGAGTCGATCTGCGAGTTGTTTGCCTGTTCCGCCGACGTGGTTACGCTGGAAAACTTCTCTTATGGCGATACACCGACGGCCGGGCAGGTTGCCGCGCTGGTCGAAGACGTGCTCGAACAGGGCGACGTGTTCGACGTTTCCGAGTACGAGCTGTCGGGGCGGCACGACGTTCGCCCGCTGGTAGTCCGCACACTGCTAACCTATCTGGAGTTGGCCGGCGTGATCCGCTCTACCGGGCCGTTCTACTCGCAGTACAAGTTTCAGCCGCAGAAGTCGTCGCAGGAGATCTTCGCGCGGTTCGACCGGCAGCGGGCCGATTTCCTCCGTTCCGTGTTTCGCCATGCCCGCAAAGGCCGCACCTGGTTCACGCTCGACGTGGACCAGACGGGCCGGTCGATTGGCGAGGCCCGGCAGCGGATCGTTGCCGCATTGGGATACCTGGAAGAGTCGGGCGATCTGATCGTGCAGGCGTCTGGCGTGCGGCAAGGGTATTGCGTGGAGCAACTCCCGGACGACCTCGCGCAGCTTTGCCGGGAGCTTGCCGAGAAGTTTCAGCATCGCGAGCGGCAGGACATCGACCGGGTCCGACGGATGCTGGCATTGGCCGAGCACGACGGCTGCCTGACGCAATTCTTGCTATCGTATTTCGGCGAGAGCCGGGACACATGCGGGCATTGCGGCCGATGCGAGGGTGTCGCGGCATCGCCCCTGCCGCCGGCTCGCTACAAGCCGCCGGGAGAGTCTGCTGCCGGCAGGTTGCGTGCCCTTCGCGGCGAACGGCATGGGGCGCTGGCTGCGTCGCGGCAACTCACGCGGTTTCTCTGCGGTCTATCCTCGCCGGCGACGACCAAGGCCAGGCTGCGGAAGCATCCGATGTTCGGCGTTTTCGCGTCGGTGCCGTTTCATGAAGTGGCGGCGTTTGTCGAAGCGGGGGGGTGAGGAAGCCAGCGAGCCGCCGGGTTTATCCCGGCGGCGGTTCCTCCCCGCACAAGGAAGGCGCGGGGACAAGCCCCGCGGCTCGCCGGTCCGTCGTCTTCGTTTCGAGTGCGTAGCCGCAAGCGGCTTATTCGGGTGGTTTCAGCCGGTAGGGTATCTTAGGCAGCAGTTTGGCGGCGGCCTTGCCCAGTTTGCTCGCGGCGTCCTTCTCGGCGATCTCCGAAAGCCGTTTTCGGACCAACTCGCGGTCGCCGTGGGCAATCAATCTCCGCTCGACGTCGCGACGGACCGTGCTGTACTTGTCTGCAATCAGCGGGATCAGGCGCTCGGCGATTTCGTCGCCGCTGCGCAATGCCAGCATCCTGACCGCCATCCGGCGAATGTTGTTGTCCACCGACTTGAGCAGCGGGAGCGCCACGTCGAGGGTCGGTTTGTCGATCGGCTTGTCCTGGAAATACGAGTCGCACAGAAGGCTCAGTGCCGTATACTTCAGGCTACGATCGTCGCTGCCGATCTGTTTCAACACGTAGGTCATCGCGGGCGTGTATTGATGTCCCAGCAGCAGTGGGCGGCAGGCCTGGAACTTCAATTCGTCGTCCTTGCCCTCGAACAGCGCGATCAACAGCCGTTTGACCTCCGCTTCTTGGGCTGGGTCGTTGCAGGGGTCCACGTAGCCGATCACCGCCGAGACGACCTCGCTGCGGTCGCTCTTCAGCGCGTCGATCATCAGCGACGGGAAATAGGTCCCGCTGGAGTTGGAACGGGCCGTCTGGCCAACGGCCTGCGCAACCAGAACCGCCACCTTTACGTCCTCGTGTGCCAGCAACGGTTTGAACCGATCGGTGTATTCATCGTTGCCCACCAGAGCCACCGTCATGATGCAGAGTCGGAGGATCGAGCTTCGGCCTTGCGTCGGTGCCCCGGCCTCGAGTGCCAGCCGGCAGCGGCGGATCATCTCCCGCAGCCGGTCGTCGTCGCGAATCCCTGCCACGTAGACCGAGAAGGCGGGCACGTAGCGGCTCTTGTCTTCGTACTTTCGCGTTTCCCACCTTCGCAGGAGTTGTACCGCCCGCCAACTTACGTCGGCGTCGGGGTGTTTGGCCACCTCGACCAGATGGGGCGTGATGCCCGGGCCCAGTTGCGCCAGTCGCTGAGAGGCCAGCTCGCGGATGCGGAAGTTGGCGTCGCCGAGTTGCTCGATCAACGCATCGATCTGCTTGTCGGGAACTTCGCTCTTCTTAGGGCTGGCCGTATCGGGTAGCAACTCGTCGAGCACCTCGACCAGCCCCCGCTGGCCCAACGCGTGGAGTTGGTCCGGCTTGAAATTATGCCGTCGGGCGAGCATGTCCTGCAGGATGGCACGGATTTCGCCGTCGGGCTGTTGACCGGTGCCGGTTGTCGGCAGCAGCAGGCCGAGGACCGCCGCAGCGATAAGGCACGCCGGAAGACGCGAACCGGCCCGGCAACGAGGCCGTGCGGATTGGGTGATATTGCGTTGGTAAAGTCTGGTGTTGTGCATGGTTTTCACGGTGGCCCCCGCGACTCCTCCCGCGACGCGTTGCGTCCCGGCTACTTCCCCCGCGTCGCGTTGCGGGGCGCTCCCCCGCAATTCTACCCCATGGAGGCCGCCGGTGGCAACTACGGGCCGAATACCATTGAATATCCTAGCAAAAAGATGCCGGCGTCGACCAGGGCGTGGCTGAACCAGGGTCCGTAGAGCGAGCCGCTGCGGTGGTAGAGCCATGCCCAGACCGCTCCGCCGACGGTCACGGCCGACGAAAACAGCACGACCAGCCAAGGTTCGCCGGGGAAGAACGTGGCCAGCACGATCACATGATGGGCCGTGAAGGCGAGGCTCGAGATCGCGATTGCCGGGGTCAGCTTCACCAGTCGCCGCAGTTGTCCGAAAACGAACCATCGCCAGTAGTATTCCTCAGCCAGCGAATGCCCGGCCGCGTAGAACACACCCATCACAAGATACCTAAGCGGCGTATTGATCTCGATCCCTAAGACCTTGTCGCGGATATGCCTGGCGGCCTCGTCCAGAAAACCGGTCGGTCCCAGCCAGAAGTGATACAAGATCGGTATGGCAGCCGCGATCAGCAGTCCGAACCCCAGACACTCGGCCATGCCTTTCTTGCTCGGCAGGTGCCACTGCGGCCGGTTTCGTCGGATATAGAACACCCAAAAGACGGGCAACGCGAACTGAAGGCCCTTGCCGATCGCATAGGCCGTCTGCTGCACGCCGGCCGAAGCGTTGGCCAGCAGCACGAAGTAGATCAGTGTAACCACCGACGGCAAAGTCAGTCCAACCCCCACCGCCGCGATGTCGCTGCGGCGTGTGGTTGGGGAGGTGGGGAGTTGGGCGTTGTTTGGATTATTCATAGGCGCGATGTTGATCGTTCATGGGCATGGCCGGGAAGGTCTCGCTTTCCCTACAGGGCGTGGTTCCCGCCCGGATATAACGCTGGAGGCTCTTGCATGATCCGTCCTATCGTGGGCGTCACTTGCCGACGCCTTCCGGCAAATCCTCCATGAAGAGGTATCCCACCGCGCGTGGCAACCAACCGCTGTCCCAGCGGTGCTTTTCCTTGGCGTGATATTCAAACACGTGGGGGATGCCGTGGTCGAAGAGCTTGTCGTGAAATTGACTTACGGAGAAGAACCCGTCGCGGTTGTTTCGGTAGGCCATCATGACGATGCGCGTCGGGCCGGCTTTTAGACTCTCGGCGTGCTTGTCTACGAGGTCCATGAGGCAATACTGCTGAAAGGTTTCCTCGTTGCCGAATTGCTTCTTGTCCGGGGGGTGCATCTTCTTGATGTCGAGCCAC
>SDBT01014478.1_pt1 | contig 12577 bp, 10 predicted proteins | sample 2277101 | NCBI WGS metagenome assembly SDBT01 (sample SAMN10404973, study PRJNA504765) | marine sediment metagenome | isolation source: marine sediment core GS10_PC15, 103 cmbsf | place: Arctic Ocean: Southern Knipovich Ridge | collected 2010 | reverse complement strand
TGAAGTAATCTTTAGCTTCAATAAAATCATTACAAGGTTTGAGGAGTTAATCAAGAATATTATACATTTATGCAGACAATACTATATGACAGAAGGTGCTAACATTTCTATAGATACAAATATGAAGTTAGTAAGATTTCAATTTATTATAAGATATTTAGGATGTAGAGGAGATTCATATGAAAATCATCATAAAGAATTAGTTCTTCAAACTTTTCAACCTCATGATGCTTTTTTAGAAGAAAAGTTATAACCTTATCAGTGAGATATTCTTGCTCTAATTTCGCTTCGCAATAAAACTGGGAGCCGATATCGCTTGGAAGGGCGGTCAAGTTTATGGCTTGGAAGCGTTTAGACTATTTTTAATAAATCATTATTTAGCACCAGATTTTTCCCTGATGTAAATTGATATAAATATATGGATTACTTTGATTAGAATATGGAAGCGATTCTTAATAATAAACTAGAAAAAATAAATAAGATTATAAAAAATTTAGAGGCAATTAGCGGTCAAGTTATTGAGTTAAAATTTAATCAATATACTTTAGAGCTTTTCTTAGAGCTAAAGGACCAAGTGCATAAGGAGAAGAATTCTATTATGCAGGAAATTGAATCTAATATCAAGAAAAAGAATAAATATAAAAAGGCTTATCATCCGTAACATTATTTAAATTGTTTCTTAGTATTTTTTTTCTTTGTACAAGGAACAAAGTTAAGATTTTTGTTTATTACTGAGCTACTAGATTAGTATTCAATATTATCAAGATTTTTGGCTAATAATAAAATCAATATAATCCAACGTAAAAATTAAAGAAAGTAAACTAATATTCTTTGATAAATATTTCCCATATATAATCCATTGCCATTAAGATTTGAGATCTTTTAAAAATTGCCGATATCCCAATAAAGAATAAACAACTTCCCCACATTTTTTAAGATTTGTTATAATGAAAACAGTGGCTTTAAACTTTAGAAAAGAAAATATTCTTTATTAACCTTTCTCTTGCACCATTGTAATTACATATATTTTGATTTTAGATTAGGCTTTTAAAGATCTAGCTACGATACTCAATCTAAAATTGTACATAGATTAATAAATAATAAAGCTTATTTATTATATAGTTAATTTGTAAAAATTTCTGCGTTCAATTGAAATATTTTACCTTTACAAAAAAATAATAACATTATTTGTTATGACAAAAGATCATCTTGAAAATAATTATGATGCCGAAGATATACAGGTTTTAAAGGGTCTTGAAGGCGTAAATTTCTCATAATTCATGAGATTTCGTTAAAGAAAAAGGCCCGCAATGTACATCGGGGATACGGAAAAAAGGGGACTGCATCACTTAATTTTTGAAGTATTAGATAATTCCGTTGACGAAGCAATCGCAGGTTTCGCTACTGAAGTAAAAATTACCTTTAATACAGACAATTCTATTGAGGTTTTTGACAATGGAAGAGGGATTCCAATTGATAATCATCCAGAATATAACAAACCTGCTATAGAGCTAATTATGGAACATTTACATAGCGGAGGCAAATTCGATAGTAAAAGTTATAAAATTTCAGGGGGTTTACATGGTGTAGGTCTATCTGTTGTAAATGCCTTAACAGAATGGATGTTAGTAGAAATAAATAGAGATGGAGTTTGTTATAAACAAAAATATTCTAGAGGAGTAAGAGCATCCGACCCTGAAATTACTCCCACTGGAAATGGTCTAACCAGTACAAAAATAATTTTTTATCCTGATAAAGAAATTTTTGAATTTAATCCAGATGGACGGATTTTTAATATCTATACCATTATAAATCGTGTACGAGAACTTGCTTTTCTCACCCCCAGTACAAAATTCATTATAAATGATAAATTTACGGAAGAGGAAGAAGAATTTTATTATAAGGGGGGGTTGAGAGAATTTATCAACTATCTGAATAAAGATAGGCAACCTCTTCACGAAAAAATAATTCTTATCAATGATTTTCAGGAGTTTGATGATGATTCAAAAGTTTATGTTGATATAGCAATCCAGTATAATCAAAGTTATCAAACTAATATTCTTACGTATGCTAACACTATAAATACTGTAGAAGGGGGAACTCATTTAACAGGGTTTAAAGCATCTCTCACTAGAACTTTGAATTCTTATATAGAAAAAAATATGGATAAAAACCTTAAGGAACACGTTTTAAGTGGAAGCGATGCTAGAGAGGGATTGTCAGCAATTATTTCAGTTATGCTTCCTGATCCTCAGTTTGAAAGTCAAACCAAGATCAAACTAGGAAATTCCGAAATAAGACAAATAGTAAGTCAAATTGTAACTGACCGTCTAACTCAATTCCTTGAAGAAAATCCTCAAGTAGCTAAAAAAATCGTTTTGAAAAATATTAATGCCAAAAAGGCGCGAGAAGCCGCTCAAAAAGCTAGATTGTCAATTCGAAGAAAATCTGCTTTGGATAGTGCGAGAATGCCTGGAAAACTCGCTGATTGCTCTTCGAATGATCCAGAGAAATGCGAAATTTTCATTGTTGAAGGTGATTCAGCAGGAGGATCTGCCAAGCAAGGAAGAGATAGAACTTATCAAGCAATATTACCTCTAAGAGGTAAAATTATAAATGTTGAAAAATCGCGATTAGATAAAATATTTCAAAACACTGAGATTCAAGCAATCATTAAAGCGTTGGGTGTAGGGGTACAAAATGTTAATGAAGAGGAGTTCAAGATTGAAAAGTTACGCTATCATAAAATTATCATCTTTTGCGATGCTGATATTGACGGAGCACACATTAAAACTCTCTTATTAACTTTCTTTTTTAGGTATCTGCGTGCGTTAATTGATGAAGGGTATTTATATGTCGCGGTTCCTCCGTTATATAAATTATCATATCGTAAAAACCAAGTATATGTATACACAGATAAAGAAAAGGAAGAAAAGTTTGAAGAATTTAAGAATAAATATGATCTAAAGAAAACTGATTCTATCAAAGTACAGAGATATAAAGGATTAGGTGAAATGAATCCAGATGAACTCTACGAAACAACAATGAGAAAGGAAACTCGATTCCTAAAACGTGTGATCTACGAAGACTATTTAGAAAATGATCTCATATTTTCAAAATTAATGGGGAAAGAGGTCAAGAGTAGGCGAATTTTTTTGAAAACGCGGTATAATGACGTTACTTATCTTGATCTGTAATGAGCTAACACTAACATATTAAAAAAATCTTTAATAAGGTTATATAAGGTTGAGTGTTGAAAAAATTGAAGAAGTTTTATTAAAGGATGAAATGGAAAGCAGTTATCTTGACTATGCCATGTCTGTGATCATCAGTAGAGCTATTCCTGATGTTCGGGATGGTTTAAAGCATGTTCATCGAAGGATCATCTATGCTATGTCTAGTAATAACTGGAATTATAATAGTAGTCATGTAAAATGTGCTAAAATTGTCGGTGAGACTCTGGGGAATTACCATCCTCATGGAGATCTCTCAGTATATAATGCTCTTGTTAGATTAGCACAAGATTTTTCTCTAAGATATCCTTTAATTGATCCACAGGGGAATTTTGGTTCAATTGACGGAGATCCTCCCGCAGCATATAGGTATACAGAAGCGCGCTTATCGCAAATAGCAAACGAAATCATAGAAGATCTTGAAAAAGAAACAGTGGACTTTCGACCCAACTATGATGATACTAGAGAAGAACCAATATATATGCCTTCCAAACTTCCTAATATGCTATTAAATGGTACAAAAGGAATTGCTGTCGGTATGGCTACCTCAATGGCTCCTCACAATTTGACTGAAGTCTGTCAAGGAATAATATCAACTATCGATAATTCTGACATCTCAGTTGTGGAACTTATGGAAATTATTAAGGGCCCCGATTTTCCAACAGGTGGTATTATTACAAGTACCACAGGAGTTTACAATGCATATTCCACCGGACAAGGAGCGGTTACGGTACAAGGAAAAATTGAGGTTGAACAAAAAAAAAATAAAACTAGTTTAATTATATCAGAAATTCCTTACTTAGTAAATAAAACCGTTTTAATTGAAACCATTGCCAAACTCTTAAGAGATGGCGTGCTAAAAGATATAAAAGACTTACGGGATGAGTCTGATAGAAAAGGGATGCGTATTGTTTTAGAATTAAAGAAAAATGCTCAGCCAGTTATAATTAAAAATATTTTATTCAAACGCACGAGACTTCAAAATAACTTTAATATAAGTAATTTAGTATTAGTTAACAAAGGAAAACAACCTAAGATTCTCACTCTTAAAGAATTAATTCAAGAATATATAGCGCATCGCCTTACTATCATTGTTAAAAGAACTGAATTTAAACTAAAAAAGGCTCAAGAAAGACTCCATAGAGTAGAAGGGCTATTAATTGCACTTGATAACATTGATGATGTTATAAAAATTATCAAAAGTTCTAAAGATACAAATGAAGCAAAAACTAAATTAATAAAAGCATATGAATTTAGTGAGATTCAAGTGAAAGCAATATTGAGTATGCCTTTATCGAGATTAACTAACCTAGAACAACAAAAACTTATTGACGAGAAAAAGGACTTAAATGAAACCATAAAAGATCTCGAAGAAATCTTAGGTAAAAAAGAGCTTCGCTTAGATATAATAAAAGATGAGTTGACCGAATTAATTAAAAAATACGGTGATGAAAGACGCACGCAAATTATTGAGCTAGAAGAACAAGAAGTTCAAAGTAAGGACTTAGTGAAAAAAGAACCTACTATTGTTGTACTAACAAAAAATCACTATATCAAACGAATGTCATTAGAAGAATATAGGTCTCAAGGACGTGGAGGGCGTGGTAAAAAGGGAATGACTGTCCGCGATGAGGATTTTATAGCAGAATTATTTGTATGTTCTACTCATGATACAATCTTAGTGTTTACATCAAAAGGAAGAGTATATTCAATGAAAGCTTTTGAAGCACCTCTCCAAAAGAGAACCACTAAGGGTAAACCTATTATAAACTTATTAGCATTACAAGAAGAGGAAGAAATCTCAGCAATGATTCCTATTAACAATTTTAATACAAATGAAATGTTGATTATGACTACCAAGAAGGGAATTATTAAAAAATGTGGTCTAGGTTTGTTTTCTAAGATACAAAAGACGGGAGTAAGAGCGCAAAAAATCAAAAAAGATGATAAGCTGGTGAGTGTTAAGAAATTCTCGAATGAACTTCAAGACATTTTTATTGCTACTAAATTAGGCTACGCTATTCGCTTTGATGAATCGGAATTAAGAGAATTAGGGAGAAATACAATGGGGGTTAAAGGTGCTAATTTGCGGGAAGATGATGAGGTTATAGATAGCTTGTTGGTTACTGATGATAATGTTATCTTAACTATTACTAAAAATGGTCATGGACAAAGAACTTTCCTAAAAGAGTATCGAAAGACAGGACGAGGTGCTAAAGGTGTGATAAATATCTCCTTAAATGAAGACGAGAATGATAAAGTAATTGCTACAAAAATTGCTAAAGAAGAAGATATACTTATTTCTACCGAACAAGGACAAGTTATTCGGTTGTCAGTGGACTCGATACGAATTACACATAGAAAAGCAAAAGGGGTGCGAGTAATTAATCTTTATGAGAACGATTCAGTTGTCTCTATAGGCAAGTGTGAGAAAGAAATAGAATAATTATATAATTACTTCATCTTGAATTTTAAGAACGAAACATTTTAATTTTAATTAATGTGCTCTAAAATATGATATCTACAAATAAAGATGAATTGTTAATTGGTTTAATTTCTGATACTCATGTCCCATCCCGAACTCAGCATATCCCTGAGAATATATTGAAAGATTTTAAGAAGAAAAATATTGACTATCTTTTTCATTTAGGGGATTTTACAACTTTAAAGGCTTATAGAGAGCTTATTATTGCTTTTGGTAAAGAAAAAGTCATTGGTGTTATCGGTAATATGGATGAAGATCATGAATTAAGAGATTTATTGCCTGAGACAATAGAACTTGAACTGTATGGTAAAAAAATCTTTATGACACATGGAATGGGGGGCCCCAATATTGTAATTAAAAGATTAAATAAAAGATTTGATTTATCTCCATATGATATTATAATCTTTGGTCATGTTCATAGACCATACAATGAGGTTTGGAGAGATGGAAAATTATATCTCAATCCCGGAACTCCTACTGACAAACGATTTACAGACATAAACTCATATGGTTACTTACGAATTTCAAACGATAAAGTTGAGCCTGAAATTATATATTTATAAAATATTAAATGCTCTCTCCATTTTTACCTAATTTAAGGCATATATTCATATATTTGAAAAGAATTTATTATTATAAGATGGAAGAAGAAAGAATCAAGCGATATAATGATAAATTAGAATATTTCAATCAAACCATTAAAAATTTAGAAGAATGGACAGAAAATATCGACGTTAAGGAATTTACCGAAAAATTAGAATTACAAAAACAGTATGCGATTTATCATGCTTTTCAAATATCCTTGGAAATCATCACAGATGTTATTGCGATGATAGTGAAGGATTCGAATAAAGTCCCGAAAGATGATTATTCAAATATAGATATTCTAAATAAAAAAAAGATTATATCACCTATCTTAGCTGTTAGAATTCAAGAAGCAAACGGTTTGAGAAATAGAATCGTTCATGACTATAACGGATTGGATGATAATATCGCTTATAAAAGCATTTTAGAATGTATACAAAGTTTGAAACAATTTCATGAGGAGGCAAGAAGATGGCTAAGAAAAAGCTGTTAAAACAAATTAAAAACGATTTTTCTAATATAATTGAAATGAAAAAAATTATCGGAATTTTATTATATGGTTCATATACCGATAATAAAGCTACAAATAGAAGCGATATAGATATATGCGTAGTAGCTCCTGATGAGGATATGCACAACTTATTGTCATATATATTGCAAAAGATTAATGTAAATTTGAAGAAATATGATATAAGATTTTTTTCGGAATTGCCCCTTTATATAAAAATTAACGTTATTGAAAAAGGAATACTCGTTTATTCTCCTAATAAATTAGACCTTTATGAGTACTTTTATATATATCGTAAGCTATGGGCAGACCAAAAACATCGACAAACAATTTCAAAGGATGAGTTGATCTCTCTTTTATAATACTTGAATTAGAATATAATTACTTTATTACAAATTAATCCATGTAATTCTAATTTAGTTTATTTTAATATTAGATTTAAAATTCAAAACCACATTTAGTACAATGTTTCTTTTTCGCATATATCCTTCTTGGAACAAAGCTAATAATCCGACTTTTATCATCCATTTCTCTAATAGCAAAACCAGAAGCAGCACAATTTGGACATTGTCGCACCATAGTGGTTGATATTGTGTTAGGGGCTCTCGTAGGTTGCGCTTTTTGACTTAAACCAGATGGCCGATGTAAGGGAGGGGTATAAACTGGGCTTGAAGTCTTTGGTTGTTGAAGATTTTGAATCTGGGTCTTCAATTCTTGGTTCTCAGTATATATCAAATTGATGTGGTAGTCTTTATCTTCAAGAAGGGCTTTGTATTGCTGGATTTGAGCTTCCTTTTCTCTGATCTGCTCTGATAATTTGTTTATCCTTTGCTCATACTCCGTGGTTTCCTTTTCCATATTCGAATACATTTTCTAATTTCTCTTCCTCAATTTTTTACAAAATTGTAATTTCTTATAATTGACAATGAAATAGTAAGATTCTCAATTATTTAAATCATGCTAAATTAGAAAGAAAAGAAATTCTGATTAATCATTATATTTTATATGAGTAGATTGAGAAAATGAAAATTATCACCTTGATTCATCGACAAGATTTTCATCACTCCTACCGACAAAAGATTTACAGACATAAATTCATATGGGTACTTGAGAATCTCAATTGATAAAGTTGAGCCTGAAATCATTTATCTATAAATATTTTTTCGAAAATTTTTAATACTCTATATGAAAAAAGAATTAAAATTACATTATAAGAGCTATAGTTTCTTTATTAATAATTTCTAAACATCAAATCGGACATAATAAATCAAAAACATAATCGTAATGATTTAATACAATTACCCTTTGAATAGTTTATATTTAAAAAAAATATAAAAAATTCTATTCCAAAAAATGAAAAAGCTTAATCGATTTCGAATGAAATTATTTCTCAAGCTTCATAATTATCTCTATCGAAAAATTAGTAAGTTATCAAAAGAAATTAATAATAATATTCATCCCAAACATAGAATCATAAACTATCACAAGTTTTTTTTGGATAATATTGAAAAAGATTCAAAAATATTAGATCTTGGTTGCGGAAAAGGAGAATTAGCTTATGATTTAGCAAATAAAGCCAAGGTTGTTGTTGCTTGTGACATTAATAAGAATTACTTAGATATAGCAAAAAAAAGGTATAAAAGAGATAATATTACTTATTTACTTGCCGATGCTACTAATTATAACTTTAAGGAAACTTTCGATTATATTATTCTGTCATGTGTATTAGAATATATTAAAGACAGAGTTAAATTTTTGAGTAGAATTAAACCTTTAGCTAATATTCTTCTCATTAGAGCTGCAACGATAAATAGATCTTGGCTTACATTATATAAAAAAGAATTAGGTCTTGAAAACAAAGATGATCTAGCTCGATCTATTGGATATACTTTTGAAACATTTCAAAATGAAATAGAAAACGTCGGTTTAAGAATAATATCATATAGTATTCAATTTGGAGAAATATGGGCTAAAATTGAACTTTAAAAATCCAACGTCTATATTTCGTATCCTATCGAAATTTTCATGACAATTTTAACATTTATATGTCCTTAGGTGAAGTTTGTGTATTATTAACTCTGTTTGGATAAATACACTTATTTAGAATTTATTATTAAATATTTTCATTCATTAATTAGATTTTCATCTATTATTTTTCCTATCTGAATTTTATCTACATAGGCCCCATTACTTAATAATACTGAATTTTGTTTCCTTCCTTCTATGGAATGATTTAATTTGTTAATGTATAGGTTTCGGGCAATTTCGTTGCCCTCAATAAATTCTGCTTCAAGTTTTTTAATTCCTAAGGTCTTTGCAATATGTTCAAGTACTTCAAGTAATCGTTTACCTAAACCTTGATTTTGAAAATCTTGATTTATAGAAATTCCCCAGGTTGCCACATGCTGAAATTTTTTTGAACTTAGGTTTAATTCTAATGAAGCGGTTCCAACTATTTTTTCATTATATATTGCTCCAACTACAAAAAATACTTATTTTCTCACAGAATTAAATCTAAAAATAGAGATAAAAAGATAATTATGCAGTACTTTCCATTGATTTACCGGAAAGTTTTTTATAGTGGTTTAAAACAGCCTGTCTTGCCGCATATACGAATGCACGCTTGACATTAATACCTGTTATCGCTATCGTCTCATAAATGAGGGTGTGGTTAAGGCGGGCTGTATCAAGCACTTGTCTGATTTTAGAAATCTCCACAATCTCATCTAAGTCTCTTTTATTTGCCAATACTACTAAAGGTACTTCAGGAGTTGGATCACCAGCATTTTTTAGTATTAATTTGTTTCCATAAAACTTCAAAAGTTCTTTAAGGGACCAAATGTTTTCACCCCATTGATCTATGAGACTATCCCATGTAAAAATGCACGCATCTGTTCCTTTAAGTACTGTCTGACGCTGAAATTTATGTCTACGCTGTCCTGCTACAGTATACACCTGAAAAACGACATTTGATACTCGAGCCACAACACGATCAAAGAAAAGAGTACGACCTGTTGGATCTTGAATTTGTTGCATATCTCCACTAGCTAACCCTTCCTTGTTATAAACCCATTCAAGAGCAGTAGTTTTACCTCCTAGAGAAGGACCGTAAAAGCAAATTTTGAATACGAGAGTGCCGTCACCCCGTCTACTTGGCATCTATTTTAAACCTCAAAATTAAATTTATTATGTAAATATTAATTTATTTTTATATTAATTCTAAAAAACTTATGTAATATAAATTTGAGTGATTAGAAAAAATTAATTCTATCAAAACTTACAAGTTTTCATATGAGATGTTAATCCATTAAGTATTCTTTTATTATCTGATCTCCATCTCCGGACATTAAAATATTTAGCCCTAATTCTCGAATTCTATTTAGATGGTCAGTAAGAAGATTACTTATATCATTTTCTTTAATTTTCTCGGTTTTTGATATGTAATTTTCCATTACATTAGCGCATTTTTTAGATATTGAAGAGATTTGAAGTTGAATTTCATCATTTTCGAACATAGGGATATTAAAGTACAATGGTCTTTTATGATGATGTCGGGTATCACTAATTACTTTTACGCTTGTATATAAATCTGGAATATTCAACATTCCACACAGATAATATGCTTCTTCTTCTGATTTTGTTCCATAATAGTATAAAGTTGAATCTACGTAAATTCTCCCTTTAGGATCGTGTATAACTGCTGCCATTAACTTCTTAGCATTTGGAAAGACCACTTTATATTGCATCAATTGGGAATCTCTAACTTTATTATTTGTACATAACTTATTTCGATAATTTATTCCTACTGTAAACAAGTCCTTTTTAATCTCCCTTTGATAAATATTTTGCAGAGAATTCCAATGTTTTCTGCTGAATGGACCAATACTTGATGGACTGTATTTTAATTCTTGATCTAATGGTAAAAAAATATCGTAAGGTTTAATAAAAAAGGGATATAGTTGTCTCGAAAGCGTAGCTTTAAAAATATTTTCGGTTTCTACTCGTTGTCGTTTGTAATGTACGTTTTTCCAAACCCCCTTAGCCTGAGGTGATATCCATGGTTCAATAATCGTTAACTTTCCGTTTTGAGTGGTATCAATGATGTTACAATAAAGTAAAGCCTTAGGAATTAAGTCTGCACCTTGAATAAACTTATTATAATAATCAGATAAATGACAAGGTAACAATGAATCTTTTTTTTCTTTTCTAATCAGTTTTTTGACTAAATATTTCGCTTTTTTTTTAGGCTGAAAATAGACATATGGGTCAAGGTGGAGCGTTTCTATTATATCCATTGTTGTAGAATCAAGTAGATCGCTCTTAATAGGATATTTACTAAATAATTCGTTATTATTAACAGTTCGAGTGTTAAATTTCGCGAATATACAACAGCACTCTATATTAAAAATCATATCATTAAATATAAAGAACTCAATATTATTGAAATTATCAAATCTGCGAGCCTTTTGGTTTTGGGAAGATACTAACAAGGATTTTGGCATAACAAAAGCAATTTTACCCTTTCCATCATTTCTTAAGTATAAATCAGGAATTTTATACAGAAAAACAACAGCTTCTTCTATATTTGTAACATTATGGGCATCTGGTTTAATTAAAAATTGGTTAGTAATTTTTTTCATGTTTTCCTGTAATTTGGGATCGGCGTCTTTATAAGTTAACCAAGGAGGATTGGTTATAATCAAATCCATTTTCTTTTTTAATAGTAATAATCGTATCCCAACCAAATTATTGAGTAAATACAACCATATGTGATCTTTATCTTCTGTCCTAAGTTCGTAAATTAAATTAAAGAACTTTTTTATAGCGCTAATTTTCTCTTCTTTCATCTCAGAGATTGTAGTTTTTATACCATTTTCTAGGTTAGAAAGCGCAGCCTCCCATGTATCTTTAAAGCTTTTAAATTCTTCCCAAACATTATAAAGGGATTTAATCACTTTTTGGAATAACTCAATATTAGTTTTTGAGAGTAAATCACTTGGAATTCTTAACTCTAATTCTTGATCAAGTAAATCAATGCAATACGTATAAAAACTTCCTAATTCTAAATCTGCAGTAGGAGAAAACTCAATTGGATCAATAGAATTACATAAATATACATTAATATTTATTTTTTCAATCCATTTCTTTCTTGATTTAAAATATAATATTAAATTTGCTTTTGTAGTTAAAACGGCAATAGGATTAATATCAAATCCAAAAATATTATTTATAGCATCAAACCATTCTTCAGGAGGAACATCATTAGGATTTAGATTAAATCTTAAATCAATTGTCTTACATATTTCAATCAAAAAAGTACCTGAGCCACAAGATGAATCTAATACACGATCACCAATTTTATATTCTTTTTCAACCATTTTTCTACATAAAATTTCCGGTGTATAATATTCACCTAAGCGATGTCTTACACCCGCTATTATCATTTCTTGGTATATCGTACGAAATATGTCTGTAGCTTCAAAATCCATTGATTTTAATTTTTCAAAGAAATCATCACATAAATCCTGCACATTAATAACCCATCGAAAAAAATCATAATGAAATAATGATATCCCTAATAGTTCAAAGTGATTCTCGAGATCTTTAAAATATTCTCGTGTGTATTCTTCTGGATTCATAAACTCCTTGTAGAGTATTAGTTTTAAGAGTAGACTTAAATATGTGTGCCTTAAAAATAGTTCTTTTCCGACATCATCATCGTGATATGCCAATCTAAAATTCTTTTTCCATTGTTGGAAACAGACA
>SDBT01014477.1_pt1 | contig 12577 bp, 21 predicted proteins | sample 2277101 | NCBI WGS metagenome assembly SDBT01 (sample SAMN10404973, study PRJNA504765) | marine sediment metagenome | isolation source: marine sediment core GS10_PC15, 103 cmbsf | place: Arctic Ocean: Southern Knipovich Ridge | collected 2010 | reverse complement strand
GCCTAGTACATTCATTGCTTCAAGATCGTGTTTAAAAGTTTTTCTTTTCACTTCATTGAAATTAAACTTAAACTTAAACTTATATTGTTCAGACATCATTATCATCCTTTATGACTGTAGTATAGGTAATCACATTTCCTAGCTTTCTACAATCTTTAGTAAATATCCTTTCAGTGTAATTGTGAATATACTTAATCATTTTGTACTCTAAATAAATAGCATTTTCTATATCTACACCATTTTCAGTAGTTAGTACAAACTGCCCCTTAAAAGCACCTTTTTGGATATATACACCATCACCAACATACTCTTTATTCAATCCGCCCATATTAACACTCCTTGTTATTTATTTTAAAATGCTCTTCTACGCATTTATGACAAAACCAAATCCCACAATAAAAACATTTATAAGTTAATGCTATAGTAATCTCTTCCATCTCAAAACTCTCCTTCATCAGTATTAAAATCCGGTTCAAAGTTAATACTATTCTCCATCTTAATTTCTTGATTTATATGTATAGATGCTAATGCTAATACTCTGATTTGTTTATTTGATTCTGTGCGTATCCTTTCAGTATTGATTTTCATGTCTCTCAATAGTCCATATATCTCTGTTGGTGCGTAGAATCTAAAATTTTTATTTATGTATAAAAACTCAATAAAATCCTTTGACCTGAAATAACGCGTATCATTATTGATATCGTGATATACTCTTTTTAATAATATTTGATCCTTTGTTTTTGCTGGTGATCTATTCAATAAGAACTCAAAAAATATATTTTTAAATAGAGACATTGGAGACATGTCGTCCTCTTCTTTAACCTCTATTACTTTTATATCAACGACATATTGACGTACTAATTTAAACCATTCTATCTGTTTCATCTTAACAGGTAAATCATGTAACTCTCGGAAACATAGTTTTAAGAATGTATCCTGTTTAATTATTTCATCTTCATTCCTGAATCTTAACCGTTTAAACTCATCCTGTTCCTGTGATTTAATCTCCCATTCATAATATGGTTGAGCAGTTTTTATTTGGAACATTTGACCATAATCAAGACTTGAAAAATACCCGCCTTCTTTACCAACACCAAACTCTCTTCTCTTACAAACATTTTTATTACAATAGTCAACAATTGGTGTCTGAGTACATTTGTAACTGTAATCTTTTTTTCTCAATGATTTAAGTACTGTTCGTTCAAGTTCTTCGGAACCTAATGGCGATTCTAGTGAAACATCAATTTCAAATAAAGCTTGTTCAAAAAAGTTTTCATCTTTCTTCTTTAGATATGTACCAAAAGCAAGTATATAGTCATTACGACCAGTATTTGCTTTAAGAGGATTTAATATGAACATAGACTGTAAACAAGGTGGTGCATCTTTAAAAGGCAATTCGTTTATGAAGTCTTTAACATCTGTTAATGTCACAATCTTCTCTTTTATATATAATAAAGCATCTTCAAGCGATAAAGCTTTACCATCTTTGATCACAACTTGTTTAGTAGTATTGGCGTTATAGTAAGGTAAATTGAGCCAAGTACCAATACTCCCTTTAGCTAATTTATATTGTTTTGGGAATATTTCCAATGTTCTATTATGTACATTTTTATATAGGATATCCAAAGCTAATAATGATGCTAATTTTCTCATTGACTCAATAGCTTCTTTAGCTGATATAAATGTCTTGTAAAAAATATATAGATGCAAACCACCCGATTTCGTTATGAATGGAACTAATGGGAAATTATTACGATCTATAGCGTTTAAATACATACTTAAATCCTGATCATAGATATCAATATCAATAACTGAAAACTTACATTTATTTTCTTCATTTATTGGTATAACCCCCAATCCTTTTTCACCTTGAAGATGTGCTCTATAATCTTCTATAGTAATAAGTTGATTAGTAACTGTTAAATTACTACCTTCTTCTTTCTGCCCCTTCTTTGTAAACCTATATGTATGTTTACCATAATTATGTATATTGCCTGTAAATAATTTTTGAAAATCAGAAAGATGCAATTGTTGTATCATTATTTTTCAACCTTTATTTATATAAACAATATTTATCGTAATAAGCATTCCATAAATCCGGGTTGTCTTTTAAGAATGCTATGAACTGTTGTACTCCTTTCATAATTTCTATTTTCAATACAGGTAATTCTGGTGCATGATACTTAATCACATGTACATCCTCTATCTCATACGATAAACCCCATTCAACAACAACATACTTAAAATCTGCTACGTCTTCTGTAAAACAATACCATTTATGTTGCCAACCACTCAAATAGCTATCTTCACTTTTATAGTTAGCTGTTGTTTTAATATCAATAATTTCCTTAGGTGGTTTAGGCATTAACACATCCATTTTTGAATAAATACAATAATCAACACCATCAATCTTGACTATCTTTTTAGACTTCTTTTGAAAGTAACCACCTTTCACTATATCACATACTTTGTTAAAAAGTTTTGAGCCTTTACCTTGTCTATCTCTGTTAGCCCATTTATATACTTGATTTTCAAACTCAATACCTTTCTTCATTCGTAACGGCATTTCATCTGCATAATTTCTACTTAAAATATTAAACATATCGAGTCTTGCTTTCTCTTTAACTGCTCCACGTACTTTGTTATACCAATCAAAACTATTCAGTAATGTTGGTGCGACTAATAACGCCATTTTTTTTCTCCTCTAATATTTTTATTGCATAATTTTGAAAATGTGTTACATCATTAAAATCACATCTATCAGTATATTGTGGATGCATTCTGTATATTTTTTCCATCATAAGTAAATCATCGAACCAACAATCTAAATCCTTACTAACTAATTTAGGCATTAAATCTAGTTCAAAACCAAATGATAGTTTCAATTCATGATCTATTTTATTAGCTTTATCAAAGTTCCTTTCATAGAGATGTAGAGAACCTGCATTATGTGTGTAAGTGCCCATTTGTAAGGTAGGATATTCATTCAACAATGATACTAGAACCATTTCTTGAACAAAAGTAAAGAACGCAATATCGTATGTAAAACCAAAGTATAAATCGTTAGACCTCATAGTAGTAATACAATGTAATTTATCATTCCTTATTAGGAATTGAAGCGCTAAAGTACAGGGATTATCCTTCGATTCAAATGCATCAGATACATCATAGATGACCATGACTGCTTTTCTTGAGTATTTATCCTCTTTCAATTTCTCAATAGTATATCTAAACTGAGTAGGATGATACAATACTTTCTCTGAGTTTACTATTGCTTCTCGAGCATAGAATAATCTCTTACCATAAGCAGAATTGATAGTCTCACCATCATCAGAAACTTTACTCCAAAACTTTGAATAATATACATAATCGCTTAGTTTATTGGAACCATGCAAGAATAAACAAAGTTCACCAATCAAATAAGGCATATCAATATGTCTACCTTTTAATGTAACTATTCGTCTATAAGGATTTTTTAAGACTACTTTGGCTGCAATCAATTCGTGTGTTTTATAGCCTCGTACCTCAGTACAATATTCTGGTTGCCTTATCAACACACGATTTATATGAAAAAATAATTCATCTATACTGTTGCCTACTATATACATATCTAACTCCTTAAAAATTATTCAATAGAGCACTACCACTATTTAAAGTGGTAGTGAAATAAAATAATTTAAGGGTTAGAAATCCACCTTATCATCAATCTGTTCACTTGTAGTTTCAAGCTGTTTGTAATCAATTGTTCTGTCAGGAAGTGCTTTTCTTTCAACACGTCCAAGTACTGCAAGGGCTTTTGAAACATAATCAGAGAACTTGATTATTGGTGTATACCAATCACCCTTTTCGTTTTCTATATACTCAGTAGTTGCGTTCCATATCAAATAATAAGGTTTGGCTTTTTCACCATTATCCATGGTATGACTTGTCATAAGCCTGTTCCATTCTCTTGCCATTTTAATGGCGCTGGATGCAAGAGACATTACCATTATACCTTCATTCTCATGTCCTTCAATAAGCACAATGTATGAGTACGATTCAGAAAGGTCGTTACCATTGACAGTTTTCCAATGGCCAAAATCCATAGTATCAGCAAGCCTGGCCGCATTTTCCGGTGTATGATATGATACAAAACCACCTCTTTCAGGCAACCATTCAATGTACATATGTTCAAACTTTAAAGAGATAATACGTATTACCTGCCCGTATGTCTCTTTTGTTACAGTATTGAACCATTCACCTACTTCTGCATCTTTGATATATTGTGATTTTTCTTTGTTCAATTGAGGCGAACCTTTCTGCAAGATCACCAAGAAGGGGATCGCCATCGTTGAAGAATCAATATCTTCAAAACCTTCCATTGTGTCTGCAGTATCAACAAAATCGTATGCCTGTTTAACATCTTTTTGTGTCATTTTTGCCATTTTTCTCTCCTAAATTATTATTCTTATGCTCTTCAGCATAGTTTATACCTGTTGGTTTATGATGCGCGTTTACTTTAGGTACTTTAATACAAACAATATTTGCACCTCTAGCATAAGCACTTACTATTTGTGTAAGGCATTTACCTATACTAACATTTTCTTCTCTACATCTTCTACAAAAAGCACGGAAATCGTCGCTAGTTACAGTTGCAAATACCTTTTTGAGTTCCATAATATACTCCTATTTAATTTTTGTTTTCTTAACAATAAATATACTCGCCCAATTTGGAAAATCTTGGAGCTTCATATACTTACCGCTCTTTATTCCTTCTTTCTGGTCAGTCTTACCAACACCAAGAAGTTCTTTAAAATACTTTTTCTTAGTCTGACCATGAACACTCATCTCTGTTTCGAACTCATAGTCATTCTCAATAAGATAATCGTCAAGAGTTACTCTTTGCTCATCCTCCATCTTATTGCCAAAAGCATAATTCAACTTGATAATATCATCCTCACCTCTGTTCCTTAACCACAAGAAGAATCTTGATTCATTTTCTTTTGTAATACTGATGGAAGCATCATCTTTGACAATAATCTTAGCACCAGATTTTAATTTGATTTCAGACAAACCAAATTCAGCTAGAAGATTTGGTATTTCTTCTTCTGATATTGTTTTAAATTTGTTCTTGAGTACTGTAAGTTTTTCTTCTACCTCCTCAATTACAGTTTCAAAATGCTTATAGTTATCTACAAGTACTTGAAGTCGGGCCAGACTGTCAATATCAACATCGTCGTCTGGATTATCGATTAAAAACTCTGGTGTGCTATTCCCCATAGCATACCTCCTATAAAATATATTTATAATCCCATACGGGTTATATACTACTTATTGTGTTGTACTGGTAATATCTTATAAATCCTTACAACCTCATCAGCATTCAATGTTTTTTCTATTATTTTTTCTCTAGCGTAATCAACACCCAAATGAAAAGCTCTCCAAATATTGTTATGATCAGTTATTGTATTGTCCGGTGCAATTGATATATGTGCAATATTCAATAATACCACATCACTATGAGTAATGATTACTTCATTCTTTTTACTCTCTTTCATTTTAATTCTCCTATATTAAAAAGTTTAATAATAAACATGCTGTCTTTATTGATTGAAAACGATCGAATATATATACAATATTTGGTGTAGATAATCGTTTATGCTCATAATCAGGATAAGCACCATCAGTTGTTAAGTGTATTTCAACACCTTGTTTAGTTGTCAATACCACATACAGAAAAGATTTATGTTCATCGTGTATATGCTTATGAATAATTACGCTAGTAAAATTACAACTTTTATAGCTAGTAAATACATCTTTTATCATAAATTCAGTTAAGACCATTATCAACCTCACTTTTAGTAATGATTTTGTGTACTAATAGATTTTTCTTATAGTTAATTACATTTTTAACATCTGCTATTTCTTTACATGCAATTATATCATCAGGTGCTTCTCTATCTAGGTGCACTTCAATCATATTTAATTGTACTAGATCCATTAAATCTTTAAATTGGCTCATAGTTTACTCCTCTGATTATTGATAGAGTCTATACTCTTATCAACTTGTCGCATAGCCCAATCAAGTTTATCTTCAGGCATTGCATCTACAATATCATTGATATCCGCTTCAAGATTGTCATGTGAATACATCCGTTTAAATAACAACACCCATTTTTCTGGAAGCTTTGATAAACCTTCTTTTAATTGCTCTCTAACGAAGATTTGTAATTGCTCATTCATATTTTACTCCTATGGTTCAAAACCAGGTTGTAATTTATAGTCATTGATTACTACTTTATAATATCTTGGTGAATTTGTATTACCATAATTATTTATCATTCTCGCAATAGTTAATGCATCTGCTACTGAAAGATCTGGTAAAGAACTTACAAACTTTTCATCTGGATAATCACCATCAAAATTATCTGTATCAACTATCTTCATTTATTACTCCCATCTTATATTCATTGTTATTCTTATTTTAATTTTCTAAACGCCCCAATAATGATTATGTCTTCAATTGCTATCTTCAAAAAGTAGTAACCTGATTCTGGAGAATACCAAAATTTGAATTGTGTTATAATATCATCATCCCAGATCAGAGAGTCATTAAATATGGTAAAGGGATATAGTTCAATTTCGTCAGTTTCCATTTGTCCATTTTTATTTGAATCTTCCGCATAAGCTATTAGATTATTGTCGGAATATATATTAACCCAAATCGCGTATTTAGGAATGCTCCCACCTCCCCTTATACGAAGATCACTTATTAAATGATACATACCTGTAGAAGGCACTTCTCCAAATCCAAAGCTTATTGTCATTACCATCAACATCAAAATTAGCCATATTCTTTTCATACTTTACTCTCCGTTCTCCAATAAATCGCGAATAGAGTTAGACTTAAAATAATCATTAAGATCCCGACCTTCCCTTATACTATGCAATATCTTTTCTTCAATTGAGTTCTTGCAGATCATATCTTTATAGACACATGCTTCAAGAACACCATATCTATGACTTCTATCTTCACCTTGTAATCTTAATTCAGTAGCAAATGAGTTTGAATAGAAATATTGCAATGTAGATAATTGAAGGTTCAAACCAAAACCAGCAGTTTGAAGATTACCAATAAATATATCTATTTTACCGGCTTTAAAATCCTCAATGATGTACTTTCTTTTAAGTTGATTAGTTCCACCATAATATAAAGCACAATTATACTCTTTACTTAATTCAGCATATAGCATTTCAAGTTCCGCAACAAATCGTGCCCATATAATTATTTTCTTACCTTCAGTTTCTTCAAGGTCTTCTCGAAGACCAACAAGTTTAGGTGTTTTCTTAGTTTCGCCAATCATTTTAATATGTGTTATATGCTCATCCTCTTCATCATCGTATGGTAAGAAACCACCACATATTTGCATCAATCTTGTATGCACCACAATCTTATGTTGAACAGATAATTGAACACCATCGTATTTAACTAGAAAATGCTTTTTAAGTTCGCTATAAATACGACGTTGATCTTTGGTCATATCAATATATTTAACTTCGTAGATCTTAGGTGGCAAATCCAGGCATTCAGACTTTTTAATCGAAAATGTAATAGGTGCAATAAGTTCTTTAAGTTCATCTAATCGTTTATATCTTGCAAATACTTTCTGCTTCTCAATAAACCGTACATTCTTTTCTGATACCCCACACATAATAGATACTTGGAGATAATCATCTGGCATTAACTTTCCATTCCTTGACTCTTTCATCTTTTTAAGTTTACTTTTAACAATCGCGAATGTCTTTTCATCAATAAGTGTTTGATACGAATGACCAGTATATTCATTAGTGCCTTTCATCATTACACCGTATTTGTGTTTAAAAATAAAATAATTGCAATTGAAATAATCCTTCTTCAAAAACTCAAATTGTGAATATAGATCGAATGGGGACTTTGCTGTTGGTGTACCAGTCAAGATTGCTCTATGACCCCATTTCTCTAATCGATGTATTGTCATTGATCGTTTTGCTGTTGGTGTTTTAATTCTAGTAGACTCATCAATAATAGTAAAAACATTATTAAGATGCACATAATCACCAACTGTAGGTAATATACTATCAGATTGAAAAGCTTCCACATTTAAACCAAATACTTTTAATACACCATGAAGAGGTTCTGTTGTGAATCTTTTTAACATACCACCAAACATTCTTGAATGTTGTTTGCCTGATACCCATTTAAACGTCTTATAGTCTATAGAGCAATGAATTGGATATTGTTCAACCAACCATTGCTCATGTACATGATTTGGTGCGATGATTTGAACAGCACTTATATCACCTTTAAGATATTTATAAGTCGCAATATCAATGGCAGTCTTAGTCTTACCTGTTCCCATGTCCATAAAGAGGCCTAAGAACTCTTCATCTTTTAACATATTGAAAGCTTTTAATTGATGTGCAAAAGGTTCTGTTTTAAACTTAAATAAAGGTACTGATTCGCAGATTGAATAATCCTTTTCATAAATCAATATTGTACCATTTGGTAATGTTAATTCATCAGGCATAATATCTAATTGTTCTCTATACAAAAGTGATGCAAAATATGATTCTCTAGTTACACCTACTAATGAACCTACTTCTGGTTCTTCACCATCTCGAGTCAGATTCTCATATACTGTACGAGTCATATTTTATACCCCATTTTAAGTTCTACAAAAAGTTCAACAGCAATGTGTTCTTCAATAGGGACTCGTGCATGCCTTAAAGATAACTTTGCTGTGCTTAATGCATCAATTTGAAGTCTAACTAATGCCTCATCAATTTCATTACTTGCCTGTTCGCTATCATTTATAGCATTAAGCATGCATACTATATTGAATAACTTGATAGCAGTTTGTATATCTGGATGAATGTGATGCTCTACTTCTTTTTCAATCAAACCATTTATTTGTTTAGCTAATTTATTGAATACATCTTCTGTCATTTCTTATTCCTCCTAAATATAACGCATGGGCGAACCCATTGGATCAAGTTCTTGTTGACTATCTATATTCAACATTTCAGATATAGTTAAACCTGAATGACGTTCGAACTCCTGAATTAAATCTTTTTCAGACTCTTCATAGTTACTACCAAACTCATGATCTTTTCTTTTACCGTCTTCCATGATAATATGAACACCTATACCACAATGTAAGGTCCATCCTTTGCAAGCATATTCTGAATAACTCCAAGGATCATGTTTTGGTCCCTCAGAACCGTTCTTAATTTGAAAATCTATCATTGTCTGTTTCTCCTATTTCTTCTTGAATTGTTTGTCTGATAATTTGATCAAGTTCTATATCAGCTTTCACATCTATCAAATATTTCTTCAGATCTTCAATCATCTTATCCCATTTTTCATCATCATAGCAAAATGTATCTAAATGGGATACAGAGATCATACCATCGTCAGAATTAAAGCATGAACCATCAAACTTAAGACCTATATCAAACATTTGATCGATACGTTCACCTTGTTTACCATCAATCATGTACAACCTCCACATCTATTAAGTAATTCCTGAATAGTTTCCCATGGCTGTATTTCATTGATTAAAGTAGCTTTATCAAGCACGTTAAGAATAACTCTTTGAGCATCTTTAAGATTAAAAGCTTGATCATTAGCATGTTGCAATAATGTTGTGAACATTTCAGGTGCCATTTTATTTAATCGACGAAGCGATACTTCAATATCACATATATACACCGATTCCTTAAGAGTAACATAAGAAGCATGTTTAACATTAATCACTTCTTCACTCATATCAATTTCTATTAAAGATTTTTCAAGCTCAAAATACTGTATCTGTTTTGATATTCTCACCTTTTCTTCACGAAGTTTAAGAATTATTGTATTTAAAGATTGCAATTTAATATCTTCAAGAGGGTCTGTTTTATGAGAAAATTCTTTTTCGACGTCTATAGGTTTAGGCGTTCCTACACAAGCATATTTATTGCATTTTACTATAATGGCAGCTCTATTGACAAATACTATACCATTAAGTTTACTACAATCTCGCATAAGTCTATGACATGAGCCACAAAGATCGTCTAAATAATCTTGATACTCGTCGTCTTTTTTTGTTTTATTTGGCTTCATATCAAACCTTCTTCAAGTAAGATTTGGTCAATTATGTGTTCGTCTATCTGCAGATCTCTGAGAACTATTCGTCGTTTCATAGATTCAATATTTCTAAGCATTGAATCAGCAAGTTCATCCGCTGTACAACCAATAGAATAATCATGATGTTTCTTTCGTCTGTCACCACCGATACAATAATCATATTTATTTATTCTTCGATCAACACCATAACCATGATTAAGTTGAAACTTCCTTCGTTCAGGACCAAATAAAACTTGATACTCATTTTCAAGATGTTCACAATCCTTCTTGAATTGTTCATATTTTGTTATTTGCTGTATATTGGGTTTTGTTAATCCAAAATGACCCGACGTAATTGGACAATTTTTAAAACCATATAAATCTGTAAATGTTTGTTGTTTGTCTTTAAGATGCTTATCATAATGTTGAATATCATGCACCATATTATAACCTTTCCCAGATTTACGTCTATTTCTATAAGTACAAGTTACAACAAAATGATTTAATCTTGTATACGGTGCATATCCAAGATATACTTGATTATTCAAAGGATCAAATACTCTTGCACCAAAGCTGTCTTTATTCTGTTTAATAACAACCACATCACCTTTTACGAATAATTCTGATCGAGGTACACTTTCAACATAACCTACGTGTTGAAAATATACACCTTCTCTGTTATTAGCAAATGATGTAACACCTATACCATACTTTTTACTATAGACTAATGTCCCTGTTTCTAATTTCTTCATGCTATTGCTCCTTCACTTATTTTACCATCACTATTATAATGGTAGATTTCATTACTCCTCCCACAAACTGTGAAAGGGAACTGAGTTAGTTCTGAAATTGGGATTAGAATAGCTTGGTTGATTTTTATTGACTCAAGTTTTCTAATCTTGTTGCCTTTGATTATATACCTCCTTATTGTTTGTTCTGATTTGTTTGTTAATTCGGCAAACGCATATACTGAATAATAATTAACCCCATTAACTCTGATTATCTGCATCCCTAATACCCCTTATAAACTCAGCGTATGTTTTCTCGTAATTTTTAATATGTGCTTTAGCAAAAGTATTTGCCTCAACACCAAATCGCTCTTGAAACATCTTTTTATTAAATGCCTTTTTCCAATAGAAAGTTATGCCTTTAATTACTTTATGTGGATCACCAGCCCATCCTATTTTATTTTTAAGTCGTGTAAAATCGGGATAAAACTCACCAAGTCTGTTGATTGCTGTTTCTTGAAGTTTAAGAGTTCGATATGTTGAGCATCCACCTGGATTGTTAAGAATTGACGATACGTACAATGTTGCTAATTGTGAGGTTAAGAAACCATCTCGCATTAACCTTAATGACATATACGAATCACAATGAGCTTCAGTATTTATACCTTGCCAAAGTTTAAAGTCTGGATGGTCTTTAACATGTTGAAGATGGATACATACAGCGATCCTCATAGCAGCATTGAAATTGAGAACATGTGGTAAAGACCTTGATTCGATCCTTGCTGTTGCTACCAATGGTAACATATCACATGTCAATTCACCCATATGATTGAGTAATGTTTTAATTTCATATGGATCGCAATACTTATAATCTGGTTTATTACCAATGATAGGATTTACCATGAAGAACGATAGATCATCATCGAGTATGATTACTTTGTCATATCCTTCCAAGATTGCATCCCTGATTATCATATCATAAATCTGTGAATAATATTCAACATCTTCTGCAAGCGCCTCGAATAGGTATGGTTTACAATCACCTTTTATTTTACAATAAATACTGTATTCATATAATTCAAGATCATCTGAACGTACATAAACATCAGGATTAAGATGTGCTATCTGTGACAATGTTGTCCTTTTCTGTGATAACAACCACTTGGCTCTCGCCCTTGATAATATTGCATACTTGATTTTCATTCTTTGCTTCCTTTTCCTTTTTGTCTTTTCGTGGTTGTAAATACAACCTATCTATCATTCCCATATAATCCCTATCATCATCTGGTTCAATTCCATAAGTTTATTTCACCTCTATAGCTATTGTATCATGATATATCAAAAAAATCAACGATTTTCTTTCATATATATTGAAAGTAGTATATACTATGGACTCTATATAGCAATTACATGCATAGATTTACATCCACTTTATACCAGGATTCAACTTTATACCAGGATTCAACTTTATACCAGGATTCAACTTTATACCAGGATTCAACTTTATACCAGGATTCAACTTTATACCAGGATTCAACTTTATACCAGGATTCAACTTTTTCTAATGGCCTAGTCAATACTATAAGTTTAAACACATGCCCGTGTGTGTATATAATAATGATGGTTTATATTACCTATACTATATACTAATCAGTAGTTAATAATGACTATTATAATGCTATATAGACATGCTCACTAGCAATACGCTATATTACCGATATAC
>SDBT01014476.1_pt1 | contig 12577 bp, 14 predicted proteins | sample 2277101 | NCBI WGS metagenome assembly SDBT01 (sample SAMN10404973, study PRJNA504765) | marine sediment metagenome | isolation source: marine sediment core GS10_PC15, 103 cmbsf | place: Arctic Ocean: Southern Knipovich Ridge | collected 2010 | reverse complement strand
GCCATAAGTGTTAAGCAGCCTAGAAATTTCCCAATAATTAGCTGATATTTATTAATTATTGGAAAAGTAATGAAACCTGTTTTAGTTCCGAATTCTCCACAGACTATATCAGCAAAAAAGAAACACGAACCGAATATAGTAATTAGAGTAAGGAAACCAAGGTGCCCTTGAAAATAATCTGACTGAGTGTCTGGTAACGGATTTTCAGGTATTAATGCATATGTTAAATAGCTCGTTAAGAACCTAATGGTAAGTGTGAATGCCACAAAAAAGGCAAATCTCTTCCATTTCTTCTTAAGTTCAAATATGTAGGTCGTAGTTAAAGGCAACACAGAGGTAAAAATCCTGTTTAACTGTTCGTTTTTTTCTAATATCTGCATTTTTTTATCCACCTCCATCTCTAGGTGCGTCTTCTGTTATCATTTCTAAATAAATTTTTTCTAATTTTGATGTCTTTGGTTGAGTAAACGATATTATTTTATTAGTAGATTTAAATTCTGAAAGAAAAAGTTCTAAGATTTCACCTCGTGATTCCCTTTTTCCGTCATAAAATATTTTAAAGGTCTGTTTTTCGGGATTGTATTTTAGATGTTTTTTACCTTCCGTGTGTTCATGACTATCTATATAGGATTCTAACTTCTCAGTAAGCCTGTGAGTGATAGCATCAAGATCCTCAAGTGGTACTGGATCAAGTAATTGACAGTTTAGTTCTTTCTCTTTCAAATTTTTCTCCAAGTTTTCTATAGTGTCAAAGGCTATGATTTTACCATTGTTAATTAAAGCAATTTTATCGCAAACCTCTGAGATTTCATGAAGCATGTGTGATGCTACAAAAATCGTTTTACCTTGTCTTTGAAGTTCTCTAATCGTACCCCTAATTTCTATTCGCGCTTTCGGATCTAAACCCGTTTGAGGTTCATCCAATATAATTATTTGAGGATCAACAAGTAACGATTGAATTATCCCTATCTTTTGCCTCATTCCTTTTGAAAAAGTATTGACTTTATGATGTTTCCAATCCAACAATTTAAATAATTTCAAAAGCTCATCTATTCTCGCGTTAACCTTCTTTTTAGGATAATTCTGAGCTCTGGCGAAATATCTTAGAATCTGGTATGCTGTCATATCATAAAAGAACGGTTGATCGATTAGGAAGCCAAACTTAACTAAGTCCTTTGATTTCCCGTTTAATGGTTGTAAATCGCCTTCTTTATTCAAAACAAGGATTTGTCCAGATGTCGGTCGTAATAATTTAGCAATCATCTTGATAGTTGTAGTTTTTCCCGCACCATTTGGACCAACAAGTCCAATAGTCTCACCTTCATAAACTTCTATGTTTATGTTGTCGACGGCTACGAATTTTCCAAAGTGTTTAGATAAATTCTCAAGTCTCATGACTACTTTTGGAGCCATTTTAGATTTAGACTTTGCATTAGGTGTTGAAATTTCCTCTCCTTTAATATTTGCTTCTTTTAATTCTGTATTCAAATTACTCATATTTATCATAATTTTCAAATGTTTTATGATATTTTTTCTTTTTCATTATAAAATATTAAAATATAAAAAAAAAAAGGTTTGATTTGCATATTACATCGCTTCCCTAAATTATGATCGCTTGGTATTTCGCACTACAAAATAAAGGATCACGCCTATAGGAGGTGCAATAAGAATTATAATGATCCAGAGCTCTGCGTTTAATTCTCTTTTAACCGCGTCTTGATAGATATATCTCAATAAAAGGATAATAGCTATGAATATCGCAATCATGATGACTATGAAAAGCCCAAACAATAAAGGATCAGCGGCACCTGCAGTCCCTGGCCCATCTCTTTCAGCAGCTTCTAACAAACTTAACAACATTTCATATCACTTTTTTTTTTTTTATTTTTGTAAAAATTTTTGTTCATGTTAAGTAAACTTAACGTTCATATTTAAATGTTTCTATCCTCAATTATTGGACTCTTTATCCTTTAAATATATTTAACATAGCCGACTTATAATTTATAAAGGGATCAAGGACAAGTAAATAATACGTATAATTCTTTTTTACATTAAGGTAAAAGCTTATATTTACATGAATACTGTATTACTCGTAATTGAAATCTAATTATTACATGAACTAAAAATACTAAATGGAGAAATTGGTAATGGAAACTAATGATAAAATAAACTTGTTGTCTGTTCTAATATTTTTATTAATGGGGATTTTACATTTAATATCACCACTAATATATGGAACGGCCATTGATACTACGGGCTTGGTCATTTTCGGAATAATATATACAGTTTTAGGGATTCTTGTTCAAATTAAAAGTGAAAATAAGTTAGTAGGAATTTTAAGTATTTTACTGCCCCTAATAGGATTAATAATCGGGACAATTGGAGCATTAACCGGGCTACTCCCCATAGATGCGTTCATAATTTTTATACTACTATTAGATCCAATTATTATCATATTGCGAATCTACATGTATAAACAACTATAGTAGTTAGAAGTCGACTTTTATAAATTTTAACTCTTTTTTTTTATTTTATAAATTCTTATTTTTCAAATACAAATTGACTCAAAATATGTTTAAGTGTGCAAAATATGTAAAAAAAGTGTTATTGATAATGATACGAAATAAGGTTTAATTGCTACTATTTATTAGTCTTTGATATTTTACTAAAATATCATATATAAAAATTGGACTTTTTTGAAAATTGGACTTTTTTTAAAGAACTTACATATGATTAAAAAAAAGTGTTCTTGATAAATACTTTTTGAATTCAAGACTCCTGTCAACGGGAAAAAAGGGGCTTGTCTAACAGGGTAGGGTAAGGTTTCAAATCTTAACACACACTAATCAAAAGACAAAAATCTAGGGTTGGCAGGGGTTCTCCTTTCAAAATCTGAAATTATTTTGTAATTTTCATTAATATTAGAAATACAACAAAACTATCGAGACTCGTATCCACTAATTGCGACTAAAGTGCCTCCAAGAACAATACCTACAAAACCTATGTGAGGTAAAAATAAAGAAAAACTAGGGCGATACAGCACAGCTTGGCTTATTTCCACTATAGTGTTAAAAATAAGCACTAAAATTGAGCTTATTCCTAAATTCATTATTTGCTTTCCCTTATCATCATAGGCAATTAGAATGATTTTGATAGCTAATATTAATAATAATATTGCGCAGATAATACCAACAACAGTAATTCGTATAGATAAATTAGATGTTCTTCCTCCTCCCTTGTAAAATAGGACTCTAAAATTTTGACCAAAAAGCCATCTATTCTCTTCCCAAGTACCGTAGTTGAAGTCAAAAACAAATTGTGTTACAGGGAGAAATACTGATAGTATTATTAGGATGCCTCCTATGGTTGCGATTTTTTCTTTTAACATTTTTTTTTCTTTTATCATTTATCTCACTTTTTTGTATTTTAATCCGCTAATTATTGCTAAAATACCCCCAATTAAAATACCTACAAATCCTATATGAGGCAAAAATATGACTAGATTTGGTCGTAGAAATATAGCGATATATAATTGAATTAGCGATTCTATTGCAAGAACTATAATTGAGCTAATTCCTAATCTCACTATTTTTTTTCCTTTAATACTATGGGCATTTAGAATAATTTTAATAGCTAATATTAAGAATACTATTACAAAAATATATCCTATAAAGTAAAAGAAAAAATAGCGTGAATGATAAAATACTTCTCCCTTAGTATTTGTGTAGATTTCAAAGCGTTGACCAAAGATCCACTTATGCTCTTGAAATGAACCTAATTCAAACACAAAATAAGTGTAATTTACAGGTAGAAATATTGATATTAGTATTAAAATACCTGCTATAGACGTTAATTTTTCTTTTTCCATTTGTGTAATTTGCAATATCTTCTGTTTCAAATATTTTAGCATGAAAAATAAATTATAATATTTTTATTAAACTTTTTTAAATAGTCTAGATGTTAAGCTAATCTTCTTGATTTAATTAAGATTAGATTATTAAAAAACTCCACAAAATGTGGATTATTATTTTAAGGATTAAGATTTTACGTAACTAGTTATGATCATAGGAATAGATTTTGAAAAATGCACTAATTGTAAGGAATGCATAAATATATGCGTAAGAAGGAATTATAGAATAGATAATGGGCAGAACCAAGTGATTTTCGACGATTCTAGAGATTGTCTTTTATGCGGGCACTGCATCTCAGTATGTCCCGAAAATGCAATAATTTATGAAGATATGGGGGATGAAGCAAAGGAATATCAACAGAAACCCTCCGAATTAATTCCTTATGATACATTGCTACAATTTATGCGTGCAAAAAGATCAGTCAGAAAATATAAACAAAATAAAGTCCCTAAAGAATTAATTGAGAAAATTTTAAATTCGATGAGATATGCACCTACAGGGACGAATAGGCGAACCATGAATTGTCATGTAATCTCTAATGAAGAGACTATCAAATCTTTAGTTGATTCTATTGTAGAACATAGAAGATCAGAGGAGGAGATTAAAAGACTAAGGAGGCTGAGGGAAAAAAGGATAGATACAATATTCTATGACGCCCCACATGTTCTCATTTTACATTCGAAGTATCCTTGGGATTCTAGGAACGCTGCGATTGCTATTACTTATGGGATGTTAAGTGCTCATTCTTTAGGATTGGGAACTTGTTGGATTGGAATGGCCCATGGAACCTTGAATGAAAACCCTAATATCCTTACAGAAATAGCGGGTATAAAGGATCACATTTTAGCTGTTATGACTTTCGGATACCCAGCAGTGGAATATTTCCGAGCACCTCCTCGTCCTCCAATAGAAACCACAGGACTAGATGATATAAAATAATTATTAGCTTTTTTTCACATATTTTCAAACAAAATATGTAAATTGACATTCAAATATTAAAAAATTTAACCTAATTTTACCACAAATATAGATTTGGAAGAAAAAATGGATGATTTTTGAGTGTAAATCTTAGTAATAGAATTATAAAGCATGATGCATTATATAACTAAAAAAAAATTATTATATACTTAAGATGAAGAAAAAGAAAAATTCAGAAGACCCTGAAATGGGAAGAAAAATTCTGTTAGTGAAAAACATATTAAATGAGGTGTACGAAATTATGGAATTATTCTCACCTTTGATTGAACTATCTATGGAACTAGAAGAAGCTCAAATTTATAAAAAAAATGGAACTCTTGAGAGAGTAGCGTCATTGTTTGGTGAAATTGCAAATAATTGCAAAGAATTAGAAGGCCAATATCTTATTAATTGAGCTTTCTTATATCATTTTCTCATTAAGCTCTTCATATTCATTAGTAGTAAAGTAAGTCTCGTAGAAAATATGTTTAAAAGTGAAGCCAAATGGCTACATTTGTGTCAAAAGCATCATTTTAATTCTTTAAAAGTTTTCATTATATAAAGATAATGAAAAGCTGATATTATTTTGATTATTAAAGAGGATTTACAAGAATCAAAAGAAAGAATGAGTACATGGTGGGATCACGAGTCTACAGATAGACCCGTTATTTCATATAATATCCTAGATGGTTCTGGAGCTGAAAGGGCGGTAATTGCAGCGAGTGCTTTGAATTTTGAATTGGCCAAAAATTACGACGGTATTAATCCAATTCTTGATACGTTTGAAAATGATAGTGATAATCTAATTTTTGGCGGTGAATGTGTCCCCTCCTATTTTCCAAATTATGGTCCAGGGATAATGGCGTCAGTTTTAGGTGTAACTCCTGAATATAAATCGGGTACAATGTGGTTTCATAGACCCACTGATGTTAAAGATATTATTTCCGTTCTAGAAAGTGTCAAGTTAGATGCAAATAACGAGTGGTACATGAGATTAAAGCGAACTACGGAGATCGCAGCAAAACGAGGGGCAAAAAATAATTATTGTGTTTCTATGACGGATTTAGGTGGAATATTAGATATATTAGTATCATTTCTAGGCCCACAGACAATAATAATACAAATGAGACGAAATCCTGAATTAATAAATACTTGTCGAAGTATAATCATGGAGAAATATTTGAAAGTTTATGATGAATTACAAGACATAATAAACAAATATGTGGATGGATGTAATAGTTGGTTAAATGTTTGGTGCCCTAAACGATATTATACTATGCAATGCGACTTTAGTGTGATGCTTAATCCGAAATACTTTGAGAAATTTGTATTATCCGATATAATCGAACAAGCTGAGCATATGGACTATGCTATCTGGCATTTAGATGGTCCAGAACAGTTAAAGTTTGTCGATGACATTTTACCTCATGTAACCGGAATTCAGTGGGTTCCTGGTGTTAAACCTGGTGTGCCTCAAGATGGAGCCGAAGACTGGATGCCCCTCTATAAAAAAATTCAAAAAGCAGGTAAGAATATTCAAATGATGATTCTTGACCATGCCTTAATTCCTCATGTTTATAAAAAATTAGATCCTAAAGGATTATTTGTGTATACAGTTTATATGTCGAGAGCCCAAGCCAATTGTTATTTACCCGAGTTTAAAGGAGGAGATGGAGGTAAATTAGTATCTAGCGTCTTAGGTTGGCTGAAAAAAAGGAATCAAAATAAATTAAGCAAAGTAGAATTAAGGGCTTTTCTAACTGAAAATAACATTACAATAGAGAAAGCACTTGAAAGTCAAGTATTAAGAGAAGCCAAGAAATCACTTAAAGGATATAAATTGCGATATATATCTGAAAAGTCCTAAGGCACTCTATAAAGATTGGAGCTAATTAAATTTACAATGATGGAAAGATTGTTATCGATTCAATTTTTAAGGATCATTTCTTAAGGGATGATAAGAGAATTATTATCATCTAAAAGATATCTATTTATCGTTTCAATAGACTTGTTTGATATTTTCAGTAAATCTCGCAAATTTCCCATATTATCTATCAACTATAACTACTAATTTTAAATTTAATATGGTAAAAAGTTAAAAAAAATGTTTTAGTAAAAATCTTTTACTACGAAATCTAAATTGAGATCAGTTAAAGTTTCTTTTAATGGAGTTCCATTTTCAGGATTCCATCCCATTTTTTCGCAATATCCTTTATATTCCTTGACATAATCAACCGTTGTGTCTTTAGTGGGACCTCTTTTAAATGGCGGGTCGCCAACTGTTCTTCCAGGCATTCTATTTTCCGCAATCTTTATTCCTTCTCTGAGTGTAAAGGCTTGCCTAAGGGTTTGAATTCTTAATCCTGATTTAACCATCTCCTCCATTGATATATCCCAACCAGTTACTGCGCTAAGAAATTTCACTAACGGATAAGGTTGTCCGATCATCCAAGAAAACCAGCATATTCCCAGACTGCTAGAGGTTTGGTAAATCCCAGCAATCTTTTTCATTGCCTCATATCTATCATTTCCTAATTTTTCAAATTTCTTAGGTAGTGTAAAACCCTCAAAGAATTTACCTTCTACCATTGGATCGTCTGCATACCATTGCAAACTAGCAGCGGTGTGTCTTCCAGGTGTTGGATCAAAGGCATAAGTTGTTCCTAATGAAGAAAATACTTTTGGATCATGCATCGGTAGTTCTTGGCCCAGTGAGTGCATTGCATATTTTTCACTCCCTTTACCAATCTTTTCTGCAGCAACTTTACAGCCATCTGCTAATATGTCACCTAATCCCTCACGAGCAATCATTTTTTTGAGTAATTCTACAATTGCTGAAGAATTTCCCCATGTTAATTCAAGACCACCAGTATCATCCTTATTAATAAGGCCATTTTCATAACATTCAATTGCAAATCCAAGTGTAATTCCAACGGAAATGGTATCTATTCCAGCACGGTTACATAACTCATTTAGTTCAAAGATTGACATTAAATCATCATTAAGAAGGACGGACCCGAACGCAGCACATGATTCATATTCAGGTAGATGCATTTCTTTTATTCCTAACTCATCAACTTTGATTATAGCTCCACATTGTAAAGGACAAGAAAAGCATCCATAATCTTTTTGCTTGTATTTAAGGATTTCCTCGCCTGAAATTTTTTGCAAGCTTTCAATCGGGTAATCATCTTCAGTATTACCTCCCCAATTTTTTACGGGACTATCTCCTCCAAGCCCCGAAGGAACATTATCAGCTGTAGTTCCGAAGGTCCTCCATGTTTTAATTGTTGATTCATCTCTTTTTTCATTGAATCCTTTATGATAAGCTTTGACAAGCATCTTCAAAGTTTCCTCATCTGCGATTGGTAATTTATTGGATCCCTTAAGAACAATAGCTTTTAATTTTTTAGAACCCATTACAGCCCCAAAACCAGATCTACCTGCAATTCTCCCCATGTCATTAACAATACCAGAAATAAGGGACAGTTTTTCTCCAGAGGGCCCTATACATGCGACTCTAACCGAACCATGTTTATCTCTTAATTTCTCTTCGGTTTCCATGCAATCTACGCCCCAGAGAGCGGTAGCATCTAGGATTTCTTTGTTACCGTCTACTATTACTACATACTTAGGATTATCAGCCGCACCCTGTATTATGATTCCGTCATAGCCACATTTTCTAATTTCAGGACCAAAATAGCCTCCCGAATTTGAGTCACCCCACGTTCCTGTAAGAGGGGACTTTCCAGCAACCATGTAGCGCCCTGTAAAAGGAACTGGAGTACTTGTGAACAAACCAGGAAAAAACCCCAAAATCGCTTCTGGACTAAGAGCAGATATTTTTGGCTTCATTTTTTCATACAATAATCTACAAGCTAAACCATAGCCTCCATAATATTGACGATAATAATCCTCTGATAATTCAATCTCTTGAAAACTTTCATCAGAAAGATTCACCGATAAGATCTTACCAAAAAAACCATTTTGCATTAATTCACTATTAAATTTTTTTTGTTTAATAATCAATGTTATTAGTTATTTAAATATTTAACAAGATACTCTTATTCGAGAACTTTGACTTTTGAAGGGATAATAACAAAGTGCAGACAGATAAAAAGTAGTATATAAAATTATTAGATCCTTTCTTCTAATGGGATCTGTATATATCCTTTAATAACATAATTCGCGGGAATGGGCTTGAGTGCCTCGGTTGCATTAATAACAGATTGACGATTTTCTGGCGTAACCCGTGGACCTTGTATCGGTCATATCGAACCTGAAGGATGGGATGGAGGACCAATTGTAGCCATCGAAGAAGGCGATACCATTAAAATTGACCTAATAAACAGTACATTAGGTTTAGATCTTCCGGATAAAACAATTGAAAAAAGGTTAAAAAATTTTAAATTACCTCCTCGAAAGCTCACAGGTTTTTTAGCAGCGTATGTCAACAACCAAAAATAACTATCATTTTCAATTATTTTTATAGTTTGATGAGTCAACTGCCCATCGACTTAGAAAGTAAATTAATATTGGACTATAGAAGATACTAATACAAATATTAATATATTCAATTATAATAACAAAAAATAATGCAAGATTAATATAAAGGCGAATAGAAATGGAAGATGAAAAAAAATATAAAAATAGGTATTATTCAAAGGAAAAGTATAAAACTACAATTGGTACGTTTGTTACAGGTTTGGTTTTTCTGTTTGTTGCTATTTTATCGCTCATCTTTAGAGCATTAAATATTACAATTTTCAGACTTGCCTCATGGGGGTTCTGGTTATTTATACCTGCTTTCTTTATTACTTTAGGAGGTTTTCAACAACTTTATACTAACAACAAATATAAGAAAGCAGTGCTCCAAGCTCTAATGGACAGAGGGAATCAAGGTGAATATAAACTTGAACATATCGCTCTTGAAGCAGGAATAAGACCAAAAGATTTGCTTCGTGTTTTAGCCCATCTAAGAGATAAAGGAAAAATAATTTATCGTTTCAATCCTGAATCAGGAAAAATCGAATTAGGGCAAAAAATTGCATATGTTCAATCTGAAGAATATATTGCACCAGCTAAGGTTGATGCTCCTCTACCATCAGGAGGTAAAAATTTCTGCGTGTATTGTGGTCACCAACTTGACGGAGCAGCTCAATTTTGTCCCAGTTGTGGATCAAAACTATAGTAGTTAAAATGTAGTAAAAAAAAAAAAATTACTTCTTTTTATTTTTTTCCAAACTTTTCAGAGATTGTGAGTTGCTTAAATTTTCTCTCTGGAGGCTTTATTAGGTGCCTAAGTATGTTTAATCCTTTTAAACCTAGTGTAGCTATTATTACCCACATATAATTATATCCAAATTCAAAGTCAATGCCTCGATAATTACCATCTATATAAAGTTGGCCAAATCCGGAATGAGGTATGTAAAATGTGAAGAAATTACTTCCTACTGTATAGAAATAAATCAATGTTCCAATCCAGGCACAACCTATAAAGAACCGTATCACAGTGTCTTTATTAAACACTCCATAAATAGTGTACACGACTACAAATATAACCCCATTGAACAAGATAGCGTCTAAATCAAAGATGAGGCCCGGGGGGTCAATGTAATTTACTAAATAATAAGGAATAACTAATCCAAAGATTACGGAAAAGAATAGATTTCTAAAGATCGTTACACAATTTATCCAATATCCCATTTTGACTCCACCTCTACTCCAAATCTATACTAATTGTTATTGCAAAACTATAGGTATGCACATAAGCGTAAGTGAATCCTGCTTCAAATTTAATCTCTAACTCGTCCGTTTGATTTAAACTCATAAGTTCAGAAATATCATAATCAAAATCCTCCAAAGTGAATGTTAGGTCAAGGTCTATCTCTTTCTTCTTTAGTCGAGGAATGATATCATAATGAATTCTTTTCGTTTTAATCTTGACATCATCGTCAGTATAAATTGTCATTTTTATGTCTATATCTGTGATATCTGCCGAGTACCAATGATCATTATGAATAATTACTGCTCCATCAATTCCTATCGTAGTATTATCGGGTTGTGAATCTTCAAAGTCTTTCATTTCTACTTTCATACCATATGCTGATGCTGAAACATAACCAAGGTATCCATAAAGACAAAGATATCCGAGAACTATTAGAATCAATATAAAAATAGAGAGTTTATGCCGAAAGCCTTTAGATTCTTCTTTAAATTTGACTTTTGCCAAATTATCTGCTAAACTCATTTTCAATCATCATTTTTTATTAGATTATATAGTAAATATCGAAACTATTCCTATATTTAAATCTATTTCCTAGAATTTGTTAATTTGATAATCCATCGAAATAAGTGTATTTAAAATTTTAATAGATTCTTTAATTCATTACTATATGTTTGATGATTTTTTTTTCATAAAAGCCAAAAAACCGATGTGGCCTGCTTCTGCAAATGTTTTTGTGATAAAAGATGAAGAAGGCCTAATTTTAATCGAAGTAGGGTGTGGATTAAGAAAACACACACAATTTCTGTTCAAGAAATTAAAAGATTTAAATTTGAAATTAAATGATGTTCATACAATTGTTATTTCTCATGCACATCCCGACCATATGGGTGCTATTGACGTGATTTATGAAAAAATTAATCCTAGTGATGTAAAAATCATCATAAATAAGATTGAAAAAGAGTATGCCTTAAATATTGATTTATTGAATGAATCTTTTGATACTGATTTATTGAAAAATTTAAATTTTGAATCGAAGCTTAATGACATTTTTAAAGGAGAGTTTAATTTAAACCATTTTTTTAAATCCTTTTGTTCTATGTCCCAACTCCTAGATGAAACTGAAATTCAGACTATTAACGAAAATGATATATTAAAATTAGGTAATTATGAGTTTAAAGTATTAACAACTCCAGGACATGCCCCGGGACATACATCTTTCTACGAAACTAATCATAACTTCCTACTGGCTGGAGATCTTATTGGTGAATTTGGGACTGCGTGGTATTCACCTAGCTCAGGGGGAGCTCTAGGTTATTTATCTAGTTTGGAAAAAGTGGAAAAACTCCCCATCGAATATGTTTATCCCTCCCACGGAAATAAATTTTATAATGTCCAAGAGAGGATTAATCAAATTCGAAATAAAATTCTAAGTAAAGATGAGATTATACTCGAAAATTTGAAAAAAACCCCCTTTACCTTTTTAGAGTTAATAAATTTGTTTTATCAAGGAAAAGAATTACAGCTCTTAACGGGTGTTCTAATGATTGAGAGCCATTTGATTAAATTAGAAAAGGAAAATAAAATTGAAAGAAAAAATGATTTAATTTTAAAAGTATAACTTTAGTAATCTACGCGAAAAAGGCGAATATGAAGTCATTCAGCCTAAATTAGCTCGAGAAAAATGAGAAAAAAATAATAATAATTTATTGGGTTATACTCCTCTCAACAGCACTCCAATCATCATAATAATCCATGATAAGAAGCATAAACCAAATGCTATGTACATAACTAACATCGAGGATAAGCCCCAGCTTGCCGAGAAAGATCCGTCTGAAAATTCTATAATTCCTATGCCGATTCCTATTAATAAAACTAACAAGGATAACATAACTGTTTTCTTAGTGGGAGGTGAGTATGGCAAAATTTAACACGCTCTTGTATTTTTTTAATGTTTTTTTTTAAAAATTGAATTAATAAAGAT
>SDBT01014475.1_pt1 | contig 12577 bp, 10 predicted proteins | sample 2277101 | NCBI WGS metagenome assembly SDBT01 (sample SAMN10404973, study PRJNA504765) | marine sediment metagenome | isolation source: marine sediment core GS10_PC15, 103 cmbsf | place: Arctic Ocean: Southern Knipovich Ridge | collected 2010 | reverse complement strand
CCGCGCACAACGTGCGGTAGCAAAGGGCCGCGCCTTCAGCACTGCACCCGACAATAGCAACGTGTTTAGCCATACCTTGTCCTTGTCGTTAAAAGCGTTGCCGGAACAGATGCGCAAATCCAGTCCAAGAGACGAAGCCAAGGGTTACACCAGCGTTCGACCGGGGGCGGCGTCGTCTTTAGCCGCGGCGCCGATCAGCAAGCCGGTATTGGCGACATAATCTCTGTGCCGGCGGATGGTTAGTACTTCTTGCGCTTTCTTGTGGTCTTGACGCTTTTGCCGGCTTCAGTGGCTTTCGTGGATTCAGTCGCGGCGCTTGATTCCTGGGGGTTTGGCTGGCCGGCGTTCTTCAATAAGCGTGCGTGGGTCAACGGGCGTTCTTTTAGGTTTCGGCAGCACCTTGGGCGGTTTGGGCCGGAGCGCCAGCCCCCCCACCACGACAATGAAGGCAATAAGAAGTATGATCCCAATGACCACCAGCAAGGTGGTGGAATCGGAGCTTTTGACTCTCGCTCTTGTCCGGCGGATTCTCTTCAGCGCGCTTTCTGTTCCCGTCGGTTGGAACTTTGTCGGCTTGCGTCCGGCCCTTTTCCTGGCCGGACCGGGCGCCGGGCCGGCATCGTCCCGGCGTCTCGGGCCGGCTTCCGGTGGGCGGCCCCCCTCGAGGGTGTCAACAGGATGAAATTCCATGTTGCGCAACCGTTCGCCCGGGTTGCTCACCTGTCCATCGAGCATGGATGGATGGATTGGCAGGCGCTTTTCCCGCAGCCGCGCCACGTGGGTCTCCACATCGAACAAGACCCGACGAAAGGAAACCATCTCCTTGTCAGTGTGATAGATGCAGTAGCAGGCCCGCAGGTCGCCGTCGCGCGGCTGACCCACGCTGCCGACGTTGATGATGTAGCGCATGGCCTTGTTGCAGCGCAGTTCCTGGGGCGGCAGCCAGTGCGGCACCTCCATTTCGCCAATCATGTGAACCCCGGGAATATGGGTATGGCCAATGAAGACAAGTTGTTCCAGACACGCTTCCCAGCAACTCGTGGCTTCCTGTGGCTGAAAGACATAATGGAATTCCGCCGGGGCGCTCAGGTCAGCGTGGGTGCAGATAAAATTGTCGCCTTGCACAACCAGCGGCAGTTCGCGCAGGAAATTGAAAGCCGCCTCGTTGAGCTGTGTTTTGGTCCATTCCAGAATCCGGCTGGAATCACGGTTGAACTGTTTAAGGCTGATCCTGCCGCAGGCAGCCGCATCGTGATTTCCCAGCACAACGTGCTGCACGTCGGCATATACAGACTCGAGCACTGCCGCCGGTTCCGGACCATAGCCGATAACATCTCCCAGGCAGACAATCTCGTCCACACCGGCCGCCTGAATATCTTGCAGCACCGCATCCCACGCCGCCAAGTTCGCGTGAATATCCGAGACAAATGCGTAACGCATCTTCTACCCCAATATACCTGGGCAATTCGGCAATTGTCCTGTTTCTTTGATCATTATACGCCGATTCGGATCATTGGTCAATCTCGACCCGGCGAGCGTCACTTATCAGGTCGCGAATGAACGGTACGGTCGCCGAGACCCCCAGCATTTCCTGGCGGCTGCCGTCCCGGGTCCTAAACTCGACCTGCTGATTGGCAAGGTTTTTTGGTGAGACGATCAGGCGATACGGGGCGCTGATCAGGTCGGCATCATTAAAGGCGAAGCCGGCCTTTTCGTTGCGGTCGTCGAACAACAGTTCGATGCCGGCCTTGGTCAATTCGGCATAGAGTTTTTCCGCCAGTTCGCCGACGCCGGGCTTGGCCATGTTCAGGGCGCAGATGTGCAGCTCATACGGGGCGATGCTGAACGGCCAGATCGGGCCATACTGATCATGGCTCTGCTCGATTACCGCGGCCATGCTGCGGCCGATGCCGATGCCGTAACAACCCATAAGCATCGGGTGCGATTTGCCGTCCTGATCCAGATAATTGCAGTTCATCGCCCGGCTGTACTTGGCGCCGAGTTGGAAGATGTTGCCCACCTCGATGCCGCGTCTCATCAACAGCGGTTTAGCGCTTACCGGGTCGGGGTCGCCCTCGCGGGCCGCGGCGATGTCCACCACCTCGACCCGAGCCGCCAACTCCCCCATGTCGCGGTCGAAATTAAAGTTCCGGTAATGATGGTCCACCTCGTTGGCGCCGACCACCAGGTTGGCCGATTCGCGGGCCGAGGGATCAAAGATGATCCGGGCTTTTCTCGGGTCGAAGTTCATTGGCGAGGCGTAGCCCGGCACGGCGCCGGCGGCTTCGATCTGCTCGTCGCTGGCGAAACGCAGCTCCGGCAGTTGCAGATAATTGCGCAGCTTGCTTTCGTTTACCTCTAAATCGCCGCGGATGACCGCGAAGACCAGTTTGTCCTCGCCGTCCAGATAAAAGACCACTTTGCCGGTGTGTGCGTGATCGACACCGAGAAACTCGGCCACTTGCTCGATGGTTTTGGTTCCCGGCGTATGCGCCTTCTCGAGCGGGCAAGGGTCGCTGCGGTCGAACTTGACCGAACTCGAGGCCACGTCGCGGTTGGCCCGGTAACTACCGTCCGCGGTCATAAAAATCGTGTCCTCGCCGCAATCGGCCAGGGCCATGAACTCGTGGGCCGCGCTGCCGCCCATCATTCCGGTGTCGGACTGGATTGAGATAACGTCTTTCAGGCCGAGGCGGCGGAAAATCCGTTCGTACGCCTCATGACAGCGCTGATAGTATGCCTCGAGACATTCCTGGCTCGCGTGAAACGAGTAGGCGTCCTTCATGGTGAACTCGCGGACGCGGATGAGCCCGGCGCGCGGGCGCGCCTCGTCCCGGTACTTGGTCTGAATCTGGTAAAGCATCACGGGCAGTTGCTTGTAGGAATTCACCTCACTGCGGAGCAGATGCACGACGGCTTCTTCGTGGGTCATGCCCAACAACATCTCCTTGCCCCCGCGATCTTTGAAGCGCAATAACTCCGGCCCGACGCTCCCGAGGCGGCCACTTTCTTCCCAGAGCTCAGCGGGCAGCACCACCGGCATCAGCACCTCCTGACCGCCGAGCCGGTCCATTTCTTCGCGGATGATCTGTTCGATCTTCGCCGTGATGCGCCGGCCAAGCGGCAGCAGCGAATAAATCCCGGCAGACACCGGCCGGATATAGCCGCCGCGAATCAGGAAAATATGGCTGGGCGTAAGCGCCTCACGCGGCGTCTCCTTCAGACGCCGTCCAACAAGCTGTGACATTCTCATGCTGGCAGCTTCCCCTTGAGAATTCAGAACCGATGAACAAGGAAGGACGAACGAAGAAGTCCGGAAGGCGGAACCGAAGAACAGGAGAACTCAAAATCGATGAGACGGCCCGAAGGGCCTATGCGAGCCGACAGGCGAGAGCGAAGCGGCAACAAGAAAGGACGAACGAAGAAGGTGAGCATTCTGAGTTCTTTGTTCATCATTCTGAAGTCTCCCGTTCCTTGTTCGATATTCTGAGTTCCCTTGAATTCCGAACTCCGAACTTCGTCATTCTGAGTTCCTTGTTCGATATTCTGAGTTCTTCAGCCGGTCATCAGGACGAGGTAGCAGTAGAAGCCGGGCAGGGCCAGGACCAGGCTGTCAAGGGTATCGAGCATGCCGCCCATGCCCGGCAGCGCGGAACCGGAGTCCTTGAGTTCGGCGGCGCGTTTCAGGGCGGATTCAGCCAAGTCGCCAACCAAGCCCAGAAGGGCCAGGCCCACGCCCAGGGCCGCGGCGTAAGCTATATTCGGCACCACTTCGATGGCCCCGCCGTGACCGCTGAAGATCTTGACGTTGCCGGGCAAATACATCAGCCCGGCCGCCACCACGGCGCTGAACAACACGGTGCCGGCAAGACCTTCCCAACTTTTGCCGGGACTCAGCCGGGGCACCATTTTATGGTTGCCGCCGGGGAGTCTGGCGCTGAGGGAGCCCACGAAATATCCCCCCATGTCCCCGCTTTTGGTGACGGTGACCACGAAGAACAGTAGGAACGGCCCCGGGAACCCCTCCTGGCCGGGGGGCGCGAAATAGTAAATGCGCAAGAGGAAGGACAGTGTCCAGCACAGATAAACATAGCCGGCCAGCGAGACCAGCAGGTTCATTACCCCTTTCTTATAGTCCGGCGAACGGAAAACGTGGATAAAAGCGGCCAGGAGGAACACCCCCAGGATGAAGGCCACCACGACCTGCTGCCGGCCCTGATGGTCGAGCAGGGACCGCATAATCGAGTCTGGCCGGGGCCGGTAAGCAAGCCGAATCAGCAAGCCGAAAAGACCGATGCTGACCATGAGCACGACCCCGGCAAAGGTGGTCAGCCTGGGAAAGCCCGGATAGCCCAGCAACTTGGTTATGCCGAAGTATTCGCGTAGCGACAAGGCCACCAGAAGCGCCCCGAGAAAAATACATAACAGACCCGCCGCGGGCGCCGCCCAGAAGACCGACAGCAAGAGCAGAGCGCCAAGCGTGCCGCCGCTGATCACGCGATATTTCAACATTGTTTGACCCGTCGTTTTAGTTGTGTTTGCCAGCCGTCACGTTGAACGCCGGCCGCGTCGGAGTTCACCGAAAGAAGGTTTCACACCGGTGCGGGCCGGTTGAGACCAGGCCGATCTTAACTTCCAGCAATTCGACAATCCGCTCGAGATAGCTTTGGGCGTTTGCCGGCAGGTCGTCCCAGGACCGGGCCTGCGAGGTGGGGTGCTGCCAGCCCGGCATATCTTCATAAACCGGCTCGGCACGAAGGATGTCCTCGGTGTCCGCGGGCATTTCCGAAAGCAGTTCGCCATCCAGCCGGTAAGCGGTGCAGATCTTGATCTCAGCCAGATCATCCAGCACGTCGAGCTTGGTTACGGCCAGACGGTCCACGCTGTTGAGCATCACGGCGTAACGGCACCCCACCGCGTCGAACCAGCCGCAGCGCCGCGGCCTGCCGGTGGTGGCGCCGTATTCCTTGCCGACCCGGCGTAAATGTTCGCCTTGGTCATCGGTCAATTCCGTGGGAAAGGGGCCTTCGCCGACGCGGGTGGTATAGGCTTTGACAACCCCGTAAATCCAATCAACCTGCTTTGGTCCCAGGCCGCCGCCGGTACAGGCGCCGCCGACCGAGGTGTTACTGCTGGTCACAAAAGGATAGGTGCCGTAGTCAATGTCCAGCCACAGGCCTTGGGCGCCCTCGAAAAGCAGCTCTTTGCCCGCCCGAACGGCCCGGTTGACGGTCAACACGGTGTCGGTCACCATCGGGGCCAGCAACTCCGCGGCCTCCCTCAGTTCACGCCATTCGCGGTCGGCCTCGAGCAACTCGAGCCCCTGAACCTCGAATTTCTGGTTATAGGCTTCCACCTGACGCCGGAAACGTTCTTCCAACCGGGCTGGATGCCGCAAGTCGCCGGCGCGGATGCCGATTCGGTTGGCCTTGTCGGCATATGCCGGGCCGATGCCGCGGCGGGTGGTGCCGATTGCCGGCGTGGCCGCGGAGGTCTCGCGCCAAGTGTCCGCCGCCCGGTGATAGCTGAAAACCAGGTGCGCGCGGTTGCTGATTTGCAGCCGGCTGCGAAGCTCGAGACCGCGCTCCTCGAGCGCCTGAATTTCCGCCACTAAACCCAAGGGATCAACCACGACGCCGTTGCCGATTATGCACAGCTTGCCCGCCCGCAGAATCCCTGACGGAATGAGATGGAGAATGAACCTCTCATCGCCAATTTCCACGGTATGGCCGGCGTTCGCGCCGCCTTGGAAGCGCACGATCACGTCGGCCTTCTCGGTCAGCACGTCAATGATCTTGCCCTTGCCCTCGTCACCCCACTGGATGCCGGTCAGAACTGTCGTCGCCATAATACAGGCATCTTCCCCGGTTCTACGTTCAAAACATCACGCGTCAACAAGCAAACTCACTATTATAGATTGCCAAGTGCTCAAAGCAAGCGGCATCAAGCGGAATTTTCACGGTCGTGTGCCGACCCAAGCCGGCCATGAATCCCCGGCCCCAGGCAACAAAATCGAAAAATCGCGCGGCCGGGCCTTGCAAAGCGATTATGACCGGATAGCTTCTTGCTCTTTCACCGCGGCAAATCGGCAGCAGCACAGGAAAGAGTTGTATGGATAAGACAACCAAGACCAAAACGATCAAGGACTTTGCAATAAACAAAGGTGACGTGGGTTCGGCGGATGTGCAGATCGCCTTGTTGACCGCCCGGATCAAGGAGCTCACCGAGCATCTCAAACTGCATCCCAAGGACGTGCATTCCGAGCATGGCCTGGTGCAGATGGTGAACAAGCGCCGCAAGCTCCTGAAATACCTGAACCGCAAATACCACGACCGCTACCTGGATGTGGTCAAGCGTCTGGGTCTGCGGCACTGAGTGCGCCAGCCTGAAAATTCCCGCCGCCGGGTTAGCTCAGTTGGTCAGAGCAGTGGAATCATAATCCACGTGTCCTCGGTTCGAATCCGAGACCCGGTATCCGTCCCTTCCGCTATTCTGATTCGGTTATTTCCCGGAATTCTCCCCGGATCTGGCGAAAAACTTCATTCTGGTGCTGGAACTTTGGCGATCTCTGGCTATTTTCTTGATTATCGCTGAACACGTCAAAGCACGGCGGTTCCCGCCGCGCAAGCGCAAGGGCAAGGGGAAGGAAAGATGGGCGAATTGCACACAGTGGTCAAGACCTATCAGCGCGACCTGGTCGCTGATATGCTCACCGACGGCGCCGACGTTAATGAACTGGATGAAGATGGCATGTCGGCCCTGCATTATGCGATTTTGCTGGGCTATCCCGATCTGGTCGAGTTGTTGCTGGGCTACGGCGCCGATGTCAACGCCCGGGATAACACTGGCTGGACACCCCTGCATTGCACGATTAAAGAATGCCGCGCCGATACCGCCGAGTTGCTGATCGCCAACGGGGCCGAGATCAATTGCACGGATAATGACGGTGATTCACTTCTGGACGTCGCCATTGATGCCGGCGTGGAAGAATTTGCCGAGTTCCTCCGCCGCCACGGCGCCCGCACCGCCGCGGAACTGGCCGAATATGACGCCGGCGTCTGATCCCGAACTCAGGTGGGCAAACGCTTCCTCCCCTCAGCGGTGGGTGATCACGCCCATGTCTTTCGACTATGCAGATGCGTTTTTGACAAGGGTGTTGACAAGGCGTTCTGCATGCGGAGACGCCTGGCGCACTTTTTGGGGGTCAATTTTACCCAATATGTCAAAAGAGTGATTGCCTTTCTGGTATTTTCCCTTGGTCTTGGTATTTCGGGTTGCCTTCTTAAGCCCGCTGTAAATATCCGCTTTTGAAATGGCTTCGATATTGGGGTTTGCCGGTAGCGCGCCGGCATTGAATCCCTGTCCAAAGTAGCGGGCGAGGCAATCTTTATCCGCGAGGAACCAAGCTTCCATGCACTGGACCATCAGATGGGCATGATCGTCGGTCGCACCAGTAGGCTTGTTCCAGCCATCGCCTGTTCTGCTCTTTAAGTGCGCCCAGGGACCCATGCCGGCAGCAACGGCGGTCTCGCTGTCTACCAGGAGCATACAGAAGGTCTCGGAGTAGTGACTCAAGGCGGTGCAGAACCGGTCAAACGCACTTCTCCGGGTCCCACATGCGATAATGCGCGGCATCCGGCGAGGAGGCATAACCTTCTCAAGAAATTCGCAAAATCCCTGGCGGCATTTTGCCAGAAGCGCCCGCCGGTCGCCTCCGCCTTCAACATAGATTCGGATCGCTACCACCGGTTGCCTCCCAATTCGCCGCGGCGCCATAATTCACCCAAGGGGTATTTCTTCAGCCAGACCGAAAGATCTTTCTTATCCAGACGGCGCATGGTGGTCGAACCCTCATCCTTTTCACAGACAATGACCGCCTCGGGGGTATCGTTGAAGGCGTCAACCAGCACATCGGAATGCGTCGTAACAATGAGCTGGGTCCGTTCTGAGGCCTCGAGCAGTAATCTGGCAATGGAAGGCAGAATATCAGGATGCAAGCCAAGCTCCGGTTCCTCGAGGCAAATGAGCGGCGGCGGCGCCGGATGACAAAGAATGGCCAGGAGACACAGAAAGCGGATAGTACCATCTGACAAGCGAGTGGCCGGAACGATGAGATCTCCCTCTTGGAGGAATACTTGAACCGTACCGCCTTCAATAATGACATCGAAATCGTCAATCCCCTCAAACAGCAGTTTGAGATTCTCAAGAATACTCCTCTTGGCAACTGGCGCCTTGCGAAGATGATTCAAGACTAAACCGAGGTTCAGGAAATCCTCCTCGTCGAGGAAGTCATTACGTTGGTCGGCTTCCTGGGGGAGTCTGGGTGCAGCTTTCCGGCCGAAAGTCCAGTCGCGATAGATCCTGATTTTGCCGAGGACCTCACCCAAATAGGTCAGTTCCGGGTACTGTTCGGGGTCTTTCCGTTGCGAAAGAATCGATTGCTCGGGGTCAACATCCTCCCGGCGTAATTGCCTTGTTTCCCCTTTGAGGTTGAAGACCGGGTGATTATGTTCATATCTGTAGTAGAAATAAGGCCTTTCGTGGCCTGCGTATGGCTCGGCATTTTCAATGCGTTCGTCCACGAGTTCAAAACGCTGTACCGACTCCGTGAATGCAAACTCGTAGCGCAACGGCATAGAACCACCGGGATTCTCAATAACGGTGCTCACTTTTGCAACCGGTATGTCGGCGGAACCTTTCCACAGCCAATCGCGGATGCCCCCACCTTTTCTGACCGGGTCAGCCAAGGCTCTGGGAGCAGATTTCAGGAGGCTTATTGCTTCGATAAAGTTCGATTTCCCGACACCATTCGGACCAATAAGGACGTTTATTGGACCCAATTCCAAGTTTGGTGAATTCGGCCCGAACGAGAGCAAGTTTTGGCACTGAATGCGCTTAATCATCATTCTTCAATACTCCCTGTTCTTCCAATACAATCCAGACTTTTCGCTTGGTTGCTGGCCTTAGCAGGTTTGCGCGATCCAGCGTTGAACATAACTTAGCAGTCTTTGGTCCGGTTGCAAGGCGCGGCCGCCGGGAGCGCGGGGAAATTCGTGGCCCTTCAATCGCGGTGGGCGAGTTCGGCGGAGAGGTCAAAATAACGTTTGATGCCTTCGGGGGTGACGTTAAAGGGGATGTGGTTGCCGACGCACATCATGTAGCCCCCGGTCATCTTGGCCGTCTCCACCATGCTTTCGACCATCGCCCGGATTTCCGCCGGGTCGTTCCGGGTCAGGACCCGGTTGTCGCCCTCACCGGCGAGGAAGCAGTTCTCGTACTTGCGGGCCACAAGCTTATAGTCCATGAAGGGTTCGGTGATGATGCCGCGGGCGCCGCAGGCCATCACGTCGTCAACGTAAGCGTCCGGGTTGCCGTCGGTCATAAATAACACTTCCTTGCCGGCGTCCTTGAGCATGCCCCAGAACTCCTCGTAGCGCGGGAAGATGTACTTATGCATCCACTGCGGCGAGCAGACCGGGCCGCGCATCAGCACGATGTCGTCATGACAGACCACGAAGTTCACCGGCAGCCGGGCGAAGGCGCGGAAGACGCGGCGGTTGATTTCGGCAAATTCGTCCATGATCCGCTCGAACTCCGGCTCGAGCGCGATGGTCAGGAAATTCTCGTAGCCGAAGACCAGTAGAGGCCACATGAACATGGTGTTGTAGAAGCCGACGCTGGCGCGGGAGCCCGGTCGCGCGGCGTCCCGCTCTGCCGGATAGTGAGCGCGGTACTGCTCGTAAATGACCTCTTCCGAACTGAAATCGCCGTCAACCACCACGTGCCAACCGGTGAAATCCCCCTGCTGAAGCGGGCTGAAGGCGAGCATGTCCTCGAGACTGTCGAAGCGATTCGCCGCCTCCTCCTGCTGCCAGTAGTCGCGGTTCGCCTCGCCCCACCGGCCTTTGCCCTTGTCGTCTTGTTCCTCCGGGCGCTTTTTGGGCTCATCCGACTCCGGCACGCCCAGGTCGAGCTGCGGGTAACGCTCCTTGAGCTTCAGCCGGCACTGGCGCGGGTGCTCGTAGTAGTCAATCCCGGTCAGGTAAGTCTCGGCGTCCGGGCACGACCAGTGCTCCCAGTGCGGGATAGGATTGGGCGCCAGACCCATGAACGCCAGATAACGATCGTTGGGCTCCATCGCTTCTTAATCCTTAGCCTTTGGTTCTCAGGGCGTGGCCCTCAGGCCCTTTTCTTCAACGTTCCGCGGGAGGCGTTTGCGCCGTCCTTTTTCACGGGTATAGTCTCCGCACTAACGGTTTCCGCGGCCGGGGCGCGCTTTTTCCCGACGGTTTTCACGGAAGCGGAAAGCGGCTCGAGAACGCTGGCCCAGTGGGCGGCAATGAGAAGGAAGGCCGCCGGCGCCAAGTGGATCAACAGCCGGTCCAGGCTGTGTGACAGGTGCCAGGCCAACTCGTGCGGCGTGATGATATAGGCCAGAATGTAAAGCATAAAATGCCCGGCCAGGATGATCCAAAGCATCCGCACCGGCCGTTTTTTCCACGCCCGGAAACCGAGCACTGCCGCCAGGATCAACAGGAACCACAGCGGCCCCCAGTTTCCCAGGTCGGCTGCCGCCCGGAGAAAGGCCCCGGCGACTTGGGGCAGCCGGTCAAGGTTATCGAGGACCAGCCCCAGCTGGCCCGCATAGCCCTCGTCAAGGCCCGGAGTCTGCGCCTGCCAAATCAGAAACGGCCCGCTCAGCACGAGAAAGCCGCCGAAATACGCCGCGGCGCCCGCAAGCCGCCGGGTGTCCCATTCGCCCAGATGCCACAGCCGCCTCAGCCGGGGTGCGGCGAAGACCAGCAGCACCAGGCCGAACAACTGCGCCAGCGGCATGCCTTCGTACTTGGTGTTGGCCAGGTAAACCGTAAAAATCCCCGCCAGTACCAGGTCACGCCAGTCCCGTTGCCGCTCCCATTGCACCAGATAATGGATGCTGCCAAGGCAGAAGAGGGCGACCGTGATGTCGGCATAGCCCCACGACGAAACTATCAGGAAGATCGGCAGACAGGCCATGAAAGCGGTCAACACGGCGGCTGGCCCGGCCCGCAGCCACCGGCGCAAGCATGTGTAGGCCAACGCGCAAAGCCCGATAAAAGTGGCTACGCAGACGGTCTTGGCCAACACCCCGGCGGCGTTGCCGCCACTTGTGCCGGTGACGGCGTAGATTGCCGCGTACTCGAACGGCAGACCCAGCGGGTAGGCCAGGTGGCTGTAGGCAAACGCGCCATCGCGGAAATAGGCGGCGCGCCAGATGCCCTCGCGATAGAGCACCTTGGCTTTCAGGTCCCAGATGGCGAAGGCGTCCCACTCGGTCATGCCGCTGGCCAGCGAACTCAGCGTCACCGCCCCGACCGCGCCCAGTACGCACAGCAGACCGGCCCACACCAGCCAGCGCCCGCTCTTGTCCGGCCTCTCGGGGGGTGCGGCGGCAAGCTGGGGATTGCGTTTCTTCAGATGCAGCAGCACCACCACCGCCGCGGCAACGCCCGCGATGACCAGGATCAGCCAGCGCCGCGGCGGCAGCCCCGCCAGCGAACACAGAAACAGCACGTAGCCGTAGCCGCCCAGACCGAGAGCGAAACTCAGCGCCGCCAGCTCACCCACCGGGCGGGCCTGCCTGGCCAGAACCAGCGCCGTTATCGCATAGCCCAAGGCCCCGCAGCACGCAAAGAAGCACACGCACCAAAGGATCTCCGCCATCTTCTTCTTGTCCTCAATGTTCAGAATCCGGAATGCTGAATCCTGAAAAGTAATCTACACCGCATGCCGGGGGATGCAAGGTCATTTGCGCGAGCAGCTCAGTCCAACCGTTGATACAGAAAGAAAAAGGACGCAACGCCCGGCCCTTGGAGAAAACTTGGCGCTGAAGGCAAGCCACAGGTCAGCGGCAGATTCGGCGCCAACCCAGCCACGTGGAACTGAAAGAAACGGTTATCTGGGATGCAGCAAAGCAAGAATGAACCGCCTGGGAAAAATACTGCCGCTGGGACCCCGGATGGGGTCCAGTAGTGTAGCCAAGGGTGCATCACCCTTGGTATCAGTCAACCACAAAATTCCACCGATTCCCTGGAGGGCCACACTCCCGTGTGGCCGCGGTCGCACAGAGTGCGACCCTCCAATTCCGGAAGCCAAATCCACAAAACAAGTGATTTTCTTGAGCCGCAGGCTCTTTGGAGTGCGGCGGCTTGACGCCGCTTTGATTTCCCGCGGAGCGGGAGACGTGGATTGTGGGCGCTCCGCACCCAGCGAAAGCGCTGTCAAGCCAGCGCACTCCAAAGCCTCGCTCCGCTCGGCAAACTCTAATCCCGAACGTAGCACAGGCGTCCCGCCTGTGGCTTTCCTGCCGCCCCGGCGGGGGGGCCGGCGGCTGAGCCTCGGAGAGGCGGAAGCAGAATTAGCGCGGGGCGCAGCCCCGGGAACAAGAACCCAGAATAATTTCCGAAGCCCCGGAGGGGCGCAGCAAATAAGCTTGGAACCGAAGTTTGAAAGCGCCTTGCATCGCCCCTTCCGGGGCTCAGGAATAAGGCGGGGCGGCCGAGACCCGGGGTTTCACCCCGCGCTAATTCTACGGCGC
>SDBT01014474.1_pt1 | contig 12578 bp, 14 predicted proteins | sample 2277101 | NCBI WGS metagenome assembly SDBT01 (sample SAMN10404973, study PRJNA504765) | marine sediment metagenome | isolation source: marine sediment core GS10_PC15, 103 cmbsf | place: Arctic Ocean: Southern Knipovich Ridge | collected 2010 | reverse complement strand
GTATTGGAAAACGACCCGGACAATCTGGGCGTGCAGCGGGGTACGTTGACCGCCCTGCGCGAGTTCCGCGACCGCTGCCTGACCGGCTGGCGAATGGAGACCGGCGACGCCCTGCGCATGAGCCCGCATCAAGTGTGGATTGATAGCGCCTGGGCGGGGACGAAGGCTGACCCGGGTTCGCAAAAGGCCGTCTACCAGTTCTGCCGCGAAGAGAACCGCGGAAAGAGCGCCGAGCGGTTTCGGCCCATCAAGGGTTATGGTGCAACGCAACCGCAGGCCGGTTCCTGGAAGCTGCCCACGAAGAAGACCAACGAGATCCGACTGATCGGGGAAGATTACTACATGAAGCGGCAGCGGGCCCAGCAAATAAACCTGGTGCATCTCAACGCCGACGCATGGAAATCCTTCGGTCTCGACATGATCTCGCGCCCCGCCGACCAGCCGGGCAGCATGACGCTCTACGACGCGCCCCCGAGGGAACACACCAAGTTCTCGAAACACCTGGCGTCCGAGAAGCCGATCCAGAAGCAGCGCCCGGGCCATCCGCCGGTGATCGTGTGGAAAACCCTCTCGCGGAACAATCACTGGCTGGACGCCTATTGCTACGCGGCGGCCGCGGCTCACTTGTGCGGCTTTCGCCTGGTGGCGGCTGAAGGTGGAGCGAAGAGCGAGGAGCGAGGAGCGAGGAGCGAGGGATGGTTTGCCCAGCGGAAGAAGGTAGGCGGAAAGCGGTAGGCGGTAGGCAGTAGGCAGTAGGCGGAACTGAAAACTGAAAACTGAGAACTGAAAACTCCCCATGCTCTTGGAGCGCGTAACAGGTCCGGAATGTTTGAAGTGCGGCTGCCAGGACGTGCGCGAAGAGGATCGGCAGGAGATCCGCGGCGTGTTGCACCAAGGCGGCGGGCGGGTGGAGGTGATCGCCACGCGCACGCGGCTGCGCTGTATGCACTGCGGCTACCGCTGGCGAGCGTCGACTCCCTACGCCCCACTCCCCACTCCCCAGGCCCCACTCCCCACGTCCTCGGCCGGCGGCGCGGTGGCTTATTACCCGGTCCGCTGCCCGGAGTGCCAATCGACCAACCAGCGCGTCACGCGTACCCAGAAGCCGGTGCGCTATCATAAATGCCAAGACTGCGAACACACTTTCAAATCCGTGGAAAAAGGAGATTGACGTGGCGAAGAAGCGAAAAGGGCACATGTACGGGCCGCCAACTACCGATCCTCCACCGTTACCACCTGAACCTCCGCCGCCGCCGAAGAAGGGCGAGGAGCGAGGGGCGAAGAGCGAAGAGCGAAGAGCGAAGGGCGAAGGGCGAGAAGACGAAGCTCGCGGCCTGTCACCGCTCAGCGATGCGCTCCTGGAGGTCACCGGCCTGCGCGACTATGAAGAGGCGGTTCTTGAGGCCGCCCGGGCGGGGAGCGGCCTCGGCGAGACAAAGGACATCGACCGTTGCCGTGCCTGCCGATTCTGGGAGCCGTTGCGGACCGTGGAAGCGGACGGTTATACCGTTTCCACCCAGCCGCCGGAGGACGGGCGATGCAAACCTGGTCCGCCCACGGTGTTCTCGGCCATGGGCATCTCGCCGGCCGGTTCGTCCTGGGCGGTCACCGCCGCCGGCGAGTTGGCGTGCGGAACGTTTGAGCCCAGGAATGATGAATGAAGAATGAAGAATGATGAGTGAAGAGGGGAGAAGGCCGGAGCCGGGCTTTAAGTGCGTGTGCGGGGCCACGCGGCGGCGAGTGGTGAAGCGGGACGCTGGCCCGCACTACGCGGCCGAATACTGCGCGGTGTGCAACGGCTGGCAACGCTGGCTGCCCAAGCCGTCACCCCCTCACCCCGTCACCCCCTCACCCCTTCACCCTCGCAACCGGCCGGCCGCGCATCGCAACCTGGTGGCAAAATACTCGCGCGGGTTTTGCGAGCTGTGCCTGAAGCCCGAGCAGGACCTGGCCGAGCGGAACTGGCTCGAGGCCCATCACGCGATCGAGTACGCCGCCGGCGGGGACGATGGGCGGGAAAACGTCTGGATCGTTTGCCAGAAATGTCATAAGCTGATTCATTGGGTGAGGAGCTGAGTGGGAATGAAGAATGCAGAATGATGAATGATGAATGGAGGAAGGAAGAATGAGCCAACGGATTTGGAATAAGCTCCGCACGTTGAAACTCAGGCTGGCAGCACGCGTGAGGATGGGGCATTGCTCGGAGTTGTGCGCGGACGAGGTGTACGCGTTGGTCAGGAAGGACGTGCAGGAAGGCCTGCGCGAGATTGGCGATTCATTTGAGCGGACCTGCGAGATGATGGCCTCGGAGTTGCGAAACGCCGATTATATGGCACCCCCGCTGAAAGACCATGAGATCGAGGCGGAAGTCAAAAGGATAAAGGCAGACCCCTAACCCCAACCCCAATTTTCGCATGACAAAAAAGACAGCCCCCAAGAAACCGGCCGCGGCGGAGCTGAAACATATTGCCGAGCCGATTCGCGGCCTGGCCGAGCCGATCGAGAGTCTCGAGATCGATCCCCGCAACGCGCGAAAACACGACGCGCGGAACCTGGCCGCCATCCGGGCCTCGCTCAAAGAGTTTGGCCAGGTGAGCGCCGTAGTGGTCAACGCCAAAAACGGACAGGTGGTGATCGGCAACGGCCGCCTGCTGGCGGCGCAGGAGCTGGGCTGGAAATACCTGGCCGTGGTCCGCCGCGCGTACACCCCGGCCCAACAGCGGGCCCTCTCGATCGCCGACAACCGCACGGCCGAGCTGGCCACCTGGGACGACGAGCTGCTCGAGGAGATCCTGGCCGGCGTGAAGGAAGACACGCCCGACCTGTATAACCTCCTGGCCCTGGAGGAACTGGAGCTGGAGGCGGAGGAAGAAGAGGAAGAGGACACGTCTCCGCAGCTTTCGGAGATGGAGTATCGGGTGATCATCGACTGCAAGGACGAAGACGAGCAGCTCCGGCTGATGGAGCGTTTTGAAAAGGAGAATCTCCAGTGCCGCGCCTTGATTTCGTAGCCCATACGCATATCTCGCGATCGTCGCGGGTGCGCCAGTTGGAGGCCATGTTCGACGTGCCGGCCGCCACGCTCTCCAGCGTGGAGTGGCACGCCAACGTGCCAATCGAGGAGAAGGACTGGAACGTGGGCCTGATCGTGGGTCCCTCCGGAGCCGGCAAGTCGACGGCGGCGCGCGAGCTGTTCGGCGATCACGTGGACACCCCCTTGACGTGGAAAGCAAAGTCGGTGATCGACGATTTTCCCAAACGGTTTTCCATGGAGGTCGTCTCGCGAATCTGCCAGGCCGTGGGCTTCAACACGATCCCGGCCTGGATGCGACCGTATCGCGTACTCTCCACCGGCGAGCGTTTCCGAGTCGAGTTGGCCCGCCGCTTGCTGGAATGCGCGGACCCGGTGGTGGTGGACGAGTTTACCAGCGTGGTCGATCGCCAGGTGGCGAAGATCGGGGCCCACGCGGTGCAGAAGTACATCCGCCGCGAGAAGCGGCAGTTTGTGGGCGTGACCTGCCATTACGACGTGGCCGATTGGCTCCAGCCGGATTGGACGTTCGAGCCGGCCGAGGGACGATTCCAATGGAGGTCCCTTCGGCCGCGACCGCGGCTCGGTGGGGAGATTGCGCGCGTCGATTCGTCGGCGTGGCGACTATTCGCTCCCTTTCACTATCTGACGGCCGGGCTGCACCGCAACGCCCGCTGCTTCGTGCTGTTCGTCGACGGCCAGCCTGCGGCGTTCGCGGGCGTGCTGCACCAGAGTCATTTTCTGGTGCGCGACATCAAGAGCGTTTCGCGCATGGTCACGCTGCCCGATTGGCAGGGGCTGGGCCTGGCGTTTGTGCTGCTCGACGCGCTGGCCGCGGCGTACAAGGCCGGCGGTTTCCGCTTACACACGCACCCGGCGCATCCTTCGCTTGTGCGGAGTTTCGACCACTCGCCGAAGTGGGCGATGCGAAAACCGCCCGGGAAGTTTCTACCCGCGCGCAAAACCGCGGGAACCGGGAGGGAGTTTGCGCGAGACATCCGCACCCAGCGCAGGAAGGGAACGCTGAAAGGCATGCGCCCCTGTGCCACCTTCGCCTACGTGGGCGAGGCCATGGATCACGCCCCGGCGCGGCAACTTATCGGGGAATGGAGAACAGCGGTCAAATGAACGTAACCATTTTGGGCAGCGACTTCTGCGTGCCGACAAAGATCATTGATAACGATTACTTCCGCGACGTGCTGGGGCTGGACACCTCGGCCGAGTGGATCGAGAGCAAGACCGGGATTCGCGAGCGGCGCTTCAGCAGTGAAGAGGATACGCTGGCCGATTTGGCAGCGTATGCCGCGGAGCGGGCTTTGCAAGAGGCGGGCCTGGACGCCGGCGAGCTGGACCAGATCGTGGTGGCCACGATCACGCCCGACAACGTGGTGCCGCCGGCCGCCTGCCAGGTGCAAGAGCGATTGGGCGCAGAACACGCCGCGGCGTTTGACCTCCACGCCGGCTGTGCGGGCTTCGTGTTCGCCTTCGACACGGCGGCGCGGTATCTTCAAGGCCGCGTCGGCCACGCGCTGGTGATCGGCGCGGACTTCGGCAGTCGCCTGGTCAGCCAGCAGGACCGCACAACTTGCGTTTTTTTCGGCGACGGGGCCGGGGCCGTGGTGATCAGCTCGGCCGGCGCGGGGCGTCTGCTGGCCTCGCGTATGTGGACGCGCGGCGACTGCGACCCGCTCCAGATCCCCAGCGGCGGCGTGATGCGGATGGAGGGGCGGGCGATTTGGGACTTTGCCACCAGGATCATTCCCGAGACCCTTGACCAGCTCTGCCGCGACGCGGGCGTGAACCTACTGGACGTCCGTTTGCTGGTGCCCCATCAGGCGAATCGGAAGTTGATCATCGCGGCACTGGAGCCGATCGGCTTCCCGCTGGATCGCGTGGCGATCAATCTCGACCGCTACGGGAACACCATCGCCGCCAGCATCCCCATCGCCTTGGCCGAAGCGCTGCGCGCGGGCCGGGCCGGGCCGGGTGATCTAATCGCCCTGATCGGGTTCGGGGCCGGCTTGGCCTGGGGCGGGCAGATTCTCAGACTGGGCTAGCGATTTGCCAGGGGCCCCCTCCCGTCGCCTCGCGGGCCCGGGTGCGTCGGGGCTGTTCTGCTCTTCTCTTGGCGCCGCGAGCGGGAGGCGACGGCCCATAGCTTCAGGCGTTACGCGGGCGGGCTTGCCCCTTTTGCCCCGCCCGCCGTCCCACGCGGGAAAATGACGGGGATCCCCGAAGTCCTTTCCGCCCTTAGACTTCCGCCCCTCCGCGCGTCTCCGGCCGGGCGATATTCCGGGCGAAATGCGGGCATCCGGCGGAATTCCGGAAAGTTTTCTTGCCACGGAAGTCCTTTGCCTGAAAGGGCTTCCATGGGCCGTTTTGGGGAATCCGCATAAAAGCCCTTATGGGGGGGCCGTAAAGCCCAAGATACTGTATACTGAGAGCGTCACACGGGGGTTGCGAGCCCCTGAGAAACATCCACTTCAGCATAGGAGAAATGAGATGAGTCACGAAATCGACACGACCACGGGAAAGGCCGCCTGCTTCGTCACAAAGGAGCCGGCCTGGCATCGACTGGGAAAGGTGATCCGCGAGGCGGCCACAAGTGCGGAGGCGATCAAGCTGGCCGGGCTCGACTGGACGATCGAGCAATGGGAGCTCCAAGCCCACGCGGTTAGGGGAGGCGAGAGTCAGACGGCCAATTGCCCCTCTCGCGTCGCCAACGTGAGAACCGACACCAACGCCGTGTTGGGCGTGGTGGGCAGAAGCTACCGCGTTTTTCAAAACGCCGAGGCGTTCGACTTCATGGACGGGATCGTGGGCGAGAAGCTGGCCATGTACGAGACGGCCGGCGCGCTGAAGGGCGGCAAGCGGATCTGGATGCTGGCCCGGATCCCCAAGGAATACCGCGTGGGCGAAGACGTGGTCAAGCCCTACGTGCTGCTGACCAACACCCACGACGGCAGCCGGGCCCTGCGCATGCTGCCCACCACGGTCCGCGTGGTGTGCAACAACACGCTCAGCCTGGCCCTGGGCCAGTCCGCCAGCCACGAAGGGCTTTCCATCTATCACTGGCCCAAGCTGGAGAGCCGGGTCACCGAGGCACGCAAGAAGCTGGGGGTCATCAGCAGCCGGCTCGATCAGTTCGGCGAGGAAATGCAAGCCCTTTCGGACCGCAAGCTGTCCGCGGCCGAGACCAAAGACTACTTCCGCGGGCTCTTCCCCACGCAGACCCAGGCCGCGGATCATGCCCAGCGGGGCATGTCGATCGACGAAACGGCCCTCTTGGATCGGATGCTGGACGTACAGCAAGAAGAGGACGAAGTGGTCGACGATCTGCTGGCCGGGCACTACGCGGCGACCGAGGCCCAGGGGAAGCGCAACGCCAAAATTCTCGAAAGCGTGCTGGCGAACTACGAAGGCGAGCGGAACACGCTGCCGGGGATCAAGCACTCCGCATGGTCCGCGTTCAACTCGGTCTCCGAGTGGGCGGACCACGAAAAGACGGTCCGCGGCAAGGGCCAGGCGGAACGGGACGAGAACCGCGTCAACTCGATCTGGTTCGGTAGTGCCAACAAGGTCAAGCAGGAAGCCTACGCCGCGGCGCTGGATCTGGTGAAGTGAATCGAAAAAGCAGCCCGGCCGGGTGTTGCGAGCACCCGGCCGGGCCTGACCAGCAAAACCTGCATAGGAGGTTTCGATGGCTACGGATACTCTACTTCACGTTCGACGCGAGGCCAAGCGGCTGGGCCTGCCGTTCTCCGTGGTCCGCGACGCCTATCGGCAGATCAAGGATGCCGAACGGGAGAAACGGGAACGGCCCAACGATATCCGCGCGACGGCCTGGATGATGGCCGTCGCCGGGACGCCCGGGAGCTGGCCCTTCTGGCGGCATGGATTCTATAGCCGCTACCGACGTCGTCTGGCACGGGGAGCCGACTATACGTGCATCCCCGGCTACGACGAGATCGGCCAGCAGATCGGCACCCAGTTCCCCGAGTACGGCGGCGACGACGGCACCGAGCGGCTGTTTTCCTTCCTGCTCTCGCCCCACGACAAGCTGCCGGAGCGGGAGAAAATGTATTGGCAGGCCGTGGACCTGGCCACGCTGTGGAACGCGGCCGACGATCACGTTCCCTTTTGACTGGAGTTTCACGATGGAACCCTTTAGACTGCAAACTGACGCCACGCCGCCGAAGCCGCGGCGAAGCCAACCGAGCGAGTCAAAGCCGGCTCGCCAACGCGTGCTGTTCAGCGGGCTGGATTGTCTGGCCGGCCAGCGGGATCTTTTCACCACAGACGGGGAGGATCGCGATCGTGAAAACGCTTAGCATCCAACAGCCCTGGGCCTCGGCCATCATGGCGGGGGTGAAGCGGGTGGAGAACCGCGTTTGGTCGGACCCTTACCGCGGGCCGTTGTTGATCCACGCCTCCAAAAAGGTCGATCCGGCCGGGGCGAATATCCTCAAAGCGGCCGGCGTCGACGTCGGCCAGTTTGCCGACGCCCCGCGCGGAGCGATCATCGGCGTGGTCAAGCTGGTCGCCATCATCCGGTTTGGGGCGATCGAGCGCGTGCAACGGCATTTTCTCGACGATGGTCTCGGTCGCGAGCTGCGCGACGACGTGCTGGCCTTCGGTCCCTATTGCTGGATCCTCGAGAATCCCCGCCCGTTGCCCGAGCCCGTCCCGTGGCGCGGCCGGCTCAAGCTGTTCGACGTCGACTTGCCCGGGATGGACGGGTGACAAGGTGAGGGGGTGACAAGGTGAGGTTCACCCCCTCACCCCGTCACCTTCTCACCCCTTCACCCTCTCCCCCTTCCCTCTTTTTCCCTCTTCCCTTCCAGATTCTAGACTTTTGCCCGCGAAATCGGCCGCGCGATCTGCGTAGGCTGCGGCTATGTCTCTCGCGGACGTCAACACCGAAATGGCCGCGGCGGTCGCCGCGCTGAAGAGCGGCGACTATTCCGCGGCCTTGCTGCGCGCGACTTGTGCCCAGGGTTTGCTGGCCGGGATTCCGGATTCGCTCAAATCGGGCGAAGAGTTTCGCTGGCGAGACCGGGACATCGAGAGTTTCGTCAATCGCATCGAACGGATGCGCAAAGGCAGCGCCGGGATTCAGGTCTCCAAAATCACCTACGCGAGGCCCTCTTCTTGACCAGCCAGGTCCGACAGAGCGAAGCGACCGCAGTGGCCGACATCATGGCGGCCATGGATACGCGCGGGCGGGAGCCGGCCGAGCCGATCACCTTGCGGCGCTGGGAGGCGGCCGAGACCAACCGGCTCAACCAGGCCCATTGGCAAAACGTCACCGGCAACCCCATCAACCAGGACCTGCTGGCCGACCTGGAAAAGCTCCGCACCCGCTGTGCGTTCGAAGCGTTCAACAACGGCATCGTGGACGGCGTGATCAACACCCACGCCGAAGACATCGTCGGCGCCGACGGCCCCACGTTGCAAGTGCTTTCGGATTCTCCCGCCTACAACACGGCGTTGGAACAACTCTGGCCGGATTGGTTTGCCGCGCCGTGTCCGAACCGGCGGGTTTCGGGGGCCGCGATGCTGAAGCTGTGGATCCGCGGGCTGTGGACCTGCGGCGAATTTCTGGCCCAGCACATGACCGGCCGCGACAAGCGCCGCTCGCCGGTGAGCTTGCGAATCAAGCCCATCCATCCCCGACGCCTGGCCACGCCGCCCGGATCGGCCGGCGAAAGAAACGTGGTGATGGGGATCCGGCTCAACGAAGACGGCCAGCCGCAACAGTACCACATCGCCAAGATGCAGCGCTACGGCGGCTTCGAGCTGCTGGGGACGGAATATGAGCCCATCTCCGCGGACATGATCATCCACGAATTCATGTTGCGCGAAGAGGACCAGGCCCGCGGCGTGCCCTGGCTCAGCTCGTCCCTTTCGCCGATCGCCGACTTGCGAGACTACGACGCGCAGACGCTGGACGCCGCCCGATCGGCGGCCGATCAGGCCATTTTCTGGTACACGGACCACGAGGACGCACCGTTCCTCGAGGTGAACGAATCCACCGAGATCGAGCGCAGGACACAATCCACCGGCCCGCCCGGCTGGAAGCCAATGCAACTCACCCCTCAGCAGCCCACCTCGCAATACGTGGAGTATCGCCGCGAGCGCCAGGCCGAAATCGGCCGCCCGGTCGGAATGCCGCTGATGATGGTTCGGCTGGACTCCGCCAAGCACAGCTACTCCTCGGCCCGCTTTGACGGGCAGATTTACGCCCGCTCGTGTCGCGGCATCCAGTATTGGATCTCCGGTTCGCCCAAGGCCCGCGGTACGCTCTCCGACCTGGTCGATGAAGTGGCCCGCGAGGGCGGCCTGATCCGCGGACTGTTGCCGCCGCGGCCGCCGCGGGTGCAATACAACTGGCTGTGGCCGGAACCGCCGCACGTGGATCCACAGAAGGAAGCCAACGCCGAGCGGATCACGCTGGAGAACGGCACGCAGACCTATACCGAGGCGTTGGCCGCCCGCGGCAAAGACCTCGAGACCACCATCGCCACGCGGAAGCGCGAGACCGAAAAACTGGCCGAGGCCGGCCTGCCCGGGCTGCCGGTACCAAAACGGATCGAAGACGATTTGGCCGACGATCCGGCCGACGACGTCGACCCCGACCAGGACGATCTGGACGAGGCCGAGGAAGCCAAAGAAAAGGACACCGCCGATGCCGACCTGAACCGCCGCCCTGTCCGCCCGCGGCAAGGAACTCCAAACCAGCATCTTCAAACGAGCAAGCAAAAGCCGAACAAGGAATCCGCCGATGCCAACGCGTGAACCGCTCAGCGTGCGCGAAGCACCCCGCCGCGACATCACCATCCACACGCTTTCGGTGCGTGCGTCAACACTCAATGAAGACGCGCGCACCGTAGAGGCGGTGATCGCTACGGAGAACCGTGTTACCGCGTTTGACATGAAAACGTGGAGCCCGGTCGACGAGATTCTGATCATGCGCGGTATGGAGGTGCCGAAGCAGATCGTGCTGCTGGACTCTCACCCGGAAATGGACGGCCGCCTGAGCATGGACGCCATCCGCGGGTCGGTGAGAGACGTGCGTATCGTTGGTTCGCAACTGATCGGCACCCTGCACTTTGCCGACGACCCGGCAAGCGACGCGGTATGGAAAATGTATCGCGACGGACACGCCACCGATGTTTCGCCGGGGATCCATGCCCTGGAAAAAGTGATCATTCCGCCGCACACCTCTCAACGTGTGCGCGGCAAGCTGTACACGGCCGGCGCCCGGCCGCTTCACGTCACCCTGCGGTCAATACCGCGCGAAGTTTCCGCGACCCCGGTCGGCGCCGATCCGGATGCCAAGGTGCGCGGGGCCATCAACAAGGAGTTTAAGCTGATGACTGAAACACTTCGAGCCTATCTCGAATCCCTCGGCCTCCGCAGCGACGCAAACGAAACCGCGGCCTCGGAGTTCTACAACATGCTCGAAGGCGATCGCCGCCAACGGGCCGAGACGATCCGCGCGGCGATCGCCCCGCCGGCCAACCCGCCGCAACCGCCGGCCGGCTCGCAGACCACCCGCTCGGATCACCCGCCCAATCCGCCCGCGCCCCCGGCGCAGGACCCGCCTCCGGCGCAGCCGGCCCGACAGCAGACCGTACCCGCCGGCGCGACGCCCGACGAGGCCACGATCCGCGCCGAGGCGCAGGCGGCAGAACGCGAGCGGATCACCAGCATCCGCTCCGTCTGCGAGCAGGATATGCCGGCCGAGTACGTCGACCAGGCCATCCGCGAGAACTGGACGGTGGACCGCGTACGCGCCGGCGTGCTGGACCAGGTCCGCGGCCGGCGACCCGCGCCCGTCGACGGCGCACCGCCCACCGGAACCCCGGCCATCCACAGCCGCAACCACGAGACCGACTGCACGACGCGAGCCCTGGGGGCGGGACTGATGCTCCGCGAAGGGCTCGATCCGACCCAGGCCTTCAGCCGGGGCCTGCGCTACGACGGGGCCAGGGGCATGTACGTCCGCACCCGGGGCGACGGGCCGAGCGAAGAGATGGTCCGCACCGCCGAGATGGGCGACCGCTACAGCGATCTCTCGCTGGTGGACGTGTGCCGCGAAGCCTGCCGGCTGGACGGGATCTCGATCCCCACCACCCGTCGAGAGACGATCCGCGCGGCGGTCTCCGGAGGGACGCTGACGAGTATCTTCACAACCAACGTTTCGGCCCAGCTCCTGGGCGGGTACCAGGACGCGGCCGACACCACCGACGGCTGGACGTCGAGCGCCGATGTGTCCGACTTCAAAACCAATGAACGGATCAAGATGGGCAAGTTCGACGCGCTGACCAAGCACGGGCGCGGCGGGACCGCCGACCACATGGGCGTCGACGACAGCAAGGAGGAATACAAGGTTTCGAGATACAGCGGGATGTTCGTGATCGACGAGATGGACATCATTGACGATCGACTGGGCGCTTTGGACCAGGTGGCACCCCGCGACATTGGACTGACCGCGGCCCAACTCCGCCCCAACCTGGTGTACGCGGTCATGCTGGCGAACGTGGCCCTGGCGGACAGCGTGGCCCTATTCCACGCAACCCACGTGAACCTGGGCACCGGCAACGCCTTGGCGGCGTCCACCCTGGAGGCGTGCATCGCCGCCATGGGCAAGCAGCGGATCGCCGGCCGGCCCTTGAACATCCGGCCGCGATACCTGCTGGTGCCGCAGGAGTTGCAATTCACGGCCGCGGTCCTGCTGAAGTCGGCCCAGCGGATTATCTCGGCCAGCTCCGGCGGGACATACAACCCGCTGCTGGCGGAGAATATCGACATCCGCGTGGACGATCGTATCGGCGTGGCCGGCGTAACCGATCCGGCGACCGGCACGGCACACGTCGGCACGGCCACCAACTACTACCTCAGCGCGCGTCCCGGCGAGAACGGCGCCAAGACGATCGAGGTCGGCTATCTGCGCGGCACGGGCCGGGCCCCGCAACTCCGCTCCTTCATTCGGACCGAGGGTGCCTGGGGCGTGGGCTGGGACGTCAACATGGACATCGGGGTCAAGGCGCTGGATCACCGGGCCATGTACAAGGCCGCCGGCGTGTAACTGAGCGCGAGGGCGAAACTGAAAACTCAAAACTGAAAACTGAAAACTGGAATTCAAACACATGACCGCACAAGCCATTCTCAAGAGCGAGGCGGACAGCGAAAGCATCGTCGCCGCCGCGGCGATCGCCTCCGGCGAAGTGATCCAGCTCGCCGACGGGCGGGCCGGGGTGTACGAGGGCCTCAACGCGGCGGCCTCCGGCGACACGATCAGCGTCCGCACCAAGGGCCGCTTCACCGTGCAGAAGACGGCCGACATCAACCTGCTCAAGGGCGGCCGCGTGTTTTGGGATCGCTCGGCCAATACGGCCACCTACAAGATGGCCTCGGGCGACTTCTTCATGGGCACCGTGGCCGCCGATTCCCTGGCCGCGGCCACGTCCGTGGTGGTAAACCTGAACGTGCTGCCCAACTACGACCTGGTGTTCGACGGCAACGCCAACGGCGAGTGCCT
>SDBT01014473.1_pt1 | contig 12578 bp, 20 predicted proteins | sample 2277101 | NCBI WGS metagenome assembly SDBT01 (sample SAMN10404973, study PRJNA504765) | marine sediment metagenome | isolation source: marine sediment core GS10_PC15, 103 cmbsf | place: Arctic Ocean: Southern Knipovich Ridge | collected 2010 | reverse complement strand
AAACAGTAAAACAAAAATGGGTGGCGCCAAAGGAAGTTGAAACCCTAACAATTTAGTGAATTATAAATAGAATTACGTATATTTCTCATAAAACTTCTCAAAAATTTGTTGTTTACGTTTTAGATAAATACTAGCATCTTGATATAAATAATTATATAATTGATAGCAAACAGAATTACCAGCCGTAGCTATAATCCAACAATTTGCACTAGAATGCTTATTAACTGTTAAAATAGAATTACATTTAAATCGTAAATATTGTGCTATATTTTCTAGTATATCAGGATGGCCATTGCAAATACTAAATCGTAATTGGTCATTGTGACTTTTTCGTTTAAATATTCCTACACTTCCATCAGCATCAAAATATCCACGAATAAAATGATGAATACAAGATTTATCTATGTTGGGAATTTTCATAGATAATACGGATTTTCTAGATTTTAATCCTTTACTTTGTAATAGATTACAATCTAATTCATTAGTAATCCTCATTTGAATGGCAAAATATTTTTTCTTTGTTCGTTTATCAAAACTACTACGTTCATTTAAAGAGACCGAACACCAATTAGCTAGTTTTTGTAAATGTTTTTTGTCGGAAGATTTACAAATAACTGATATATATTTATACCCTCTATCAATTATCAAACATCCATCGCCATAGATATATCCAAGCCAGTAACATTCTTGTTCTGTATCAAATTTCTTAAATATAGATTTTTGATTATTGAGTTCTTTTCGTTTCTTTCCTAAAAGAATAAAATGACATTTAGAAGAACAACAATGATTGATGTTATCTTTAATAATAGCATAGATTTTATCAAATTGATAACTACATACATCACATCTTAAAATACACCTATGCCCGCGGCCCGACTTATATTTCTTTAAAATCATAAATACCTCTACTATATATTACACCATAAATACATTTGTGTTGACATGAAATTTATCTTTTTTGACGTTGATGAACCGACCCTGTTATCGAAAGATGGCAGGGTTCGTCCATTTATGATGGAAGTGCTTGAATACTGCTATGTAAGTAAGATTCGAGTTTTTCTATCAGGCTCTCTTGAACGAATTCTAATGATAGAAGATAAACTTCTAGAGGCAGAGTGTGCCCACTTTATAGTAGGTTCGTTCTCAAAGAATAGCGAAATTCCTCATTATCCAGATTTGGTTATTTCTTGTAATAATGATTACTTGAAGAAATTTCCAGGTCTGCTTATCCCGCCTTACGACCCCAATCAAAGCAATAAATTTGCTGAAATTTCTCTTGCGGGTCGACTATTGGACCAAATTAAAGATAGGGTTGTTCTTAATAAACTTGCACCTGAAAAAATTCCAGAACCAAAAGAAGAACCCAAAGATAAACCAGATGAAGACATATCTTGTTGGGCGTTTGAACTATGAAAACTAGAATTACAACCCAAGAAAAAGCAACTGCATTAAAAGAATACTTTAAAACTAATGTTGGACCAGTATTTTGTCGTCCTTCAAAAGGACTAATTCATACTTATCAACAAATGGCTGGTCTTATTGGTGTAATTCATCCAATGACGGCCGAAGCTGTCAGAAACGGTTCACAATTGTTTTTTGTTGACTGGACGTTAAATCCAAAATGGGAATCGTTGGCAACTCTATATAGTAGTTTAGAAAAAACAAAATTTGGATTACATGAGATTGATATAATTAACTTTCGTTATCTTGGAATAGGTATTCCGGGTAGCGTTAATGAAGCATATGGTAATTATAGTTGGAAACCAAAAAAATTAGGCGATGTTGTATGCATCTCTGATATCGAGTTTACTAAATGGGAAGCAATAGCTCCAAAATTAGCTAAACCGTTTATACCAATAAAACATATGATAGGTGTAGTAGTAGAGAAATGTGATAATATTGTAAATCAAACAATGGTTTCATTTCGTTGCAATGAAGAAGTAAAAGTTACAAATGTTCCTACTGACTTATTAATGAGATTACCTGAATCATTTAGGTCTATTAATACAACGAAAGCAACACAACCTATAGTATCTACGATGTCAAAAAATAAAGCAAAATTTAAAATCGGACAAACTGTACGAATTAGTCAGTCTGTGAAAGATGAAAATTTCATGGGCCTATTGGGACTAGTACATAAAGTTCATGAGATACTACCTCCAGAAGGAGGTTTTAAAACATTATCTAGGTGGGAGTATGATATTGACTTCGATTTATTGCCTAATCGTAATTTATCTTTATGTATAGGTGAAAGTACGGAGCCTTCTGATACCCTAACTATAACAACACTAAGAGAATGTGATTTAGACACATGGGATGAAAAAATAAGTGATAAAGGATACTTTGGATTATATCGTGTTTATGGTAAAAGAGATTGTGTTTGGGTACCACACCATAAACAATTAGGAAAAGTAGACGTAAGATTCAATGCTAAAAAATCACTTAATGAAGGAATGAAAATCGAAGTTCGCATAAACAATGAAGATTTTACTATGTCTTGTCGAGATGTAGATTATAAATATGACCCTGATGCACTTAAAGAAATTCTATCAATTTCCTATATATGCTTAGGATTTGAAAAAGAAAATCGTAATCCTAATATAAAATCACAACAAAATGTTTATATGTATGTATTTGATTATCTAAACGATATAGGAAAGTATGTACGGTGCCGCATCTTACTAGGAACATTAGCAAGTAAAGCATCGGTATTAAGAGATTTTAATAAAGCCCTACTAGCAAATAAGTTGAAGCACCCGTGGCAGATTCGCAGATACCTACAAGTGGGTAGTTTGGGTTATTTTTATCAATTATTCACTGCAAATGAATACTTAGAAACAGTAAGTGAGTTCCATTATGCTTGATATGGATAATACTATTAAGCGAATGAAGGAAATTATTACTCATTACAGAGAAATAAAGAAAAAGATGCGTGGAAAATCTGTAAATGCATCGCACAGAAAATTGATGTTTCACGTAAAACAAAATACTTTAGAGGAACTAGAGACTCTAATAATGAGGCTATAAATGACTTTTGACGAATGGTTTGATTATCAATCAAAAAAAACTTTAGATAATTATACAGCACAAAAAGCAGCGTGGGCAGAAAGTAACCGACAATGGATTGAAGCTATCGTAGCTGCAAGCCCTGATATTGACCAGCCTTTCGGTACAACGGTACCAGCGCGACCAGAAGAATTTGCAGATTGTCTAAAAGAATGGTTAGAAGATGTTATTAAAAAAAATACTAAAACTAAAATTAATAATAAATTAAATACATGCAAACATGAGAGTGAAACTCATACGTACGGTTCTGTTCATTGTGATGATTGTGGAAAACAACTTTGGCCTAAATAGAAAATCTTTTTTACTTAACGTCTTCATATTATATATTACACTAAAATGTGTCTACAGGAGAGATAAACTTGTGCACAATCGCTGGCCTCGCTGGCCCTATACATAAATTATCATCTAAACTTAAAATTGAACTGCATGAATTTTTATCGTGTCTTTTTACAACGTCGGAGTTACGTGGTAGGGACGCAGCAGGTTTTTGGGTGTGGCGTAAGGACCACTATGTATTTGAAAAACGACCAACGCCAGCAGAAGATTTAATTGAACGCTCTCCTAGGTGGAAAGGATTACGATTTAATCCGGGTTCTTTATATCTACTTCATACTCGTGCTGCTACTGATGGTGACCCAAATGAAAACATGAATAATCACCCACATCTAGGTGAACATTCTGTCATGATTCATAATGGAATGATTTGGGGACATAACTCAATTGCAAGTCAGTTTGGCTTAAATATGAAAACAGATTGCGACAGTGAAGTGTTATTGCGTTTAGCTGAATACACGGATGACATCGAAGAAGGATTGAAATTCATGTATGAAACAGCAAGTGATTCAAATGGATTAGATAGCATCGCAACGGCATTTGTAGATAGGCGAAATCCAAATAGAATTCTATTATCTCGAAATAGTGGAAGTCCATGTTATATCTATAAAAGTGAACGCTTTGGATGTACATTCTTTGTAAGTACAGAAATTATCTTTGAGCGTGCTTTAGAAATGCTATATGATACTAAAAATCCTAAAATTATTGGCGCAAAAAGTGAAAATGTTCCTACAAATTGGTTGTATTCATTATACGATGATGGTAGTGTAAAGAAAAACTTTTTGGTATCACCAACAAGTAAATCAACATATTTTGGTACTCAGCACAGTTATGACGACATCGACGATATAACCACAGAGCCAGAACAAGAGTATATATATGTACATCTTGATAATGTACACGAATTCACAATAAATATATCGGGCAAAATGTCATCTATAAAACTAGAATTAGAAAATGATGACGAGCTAGAATTAGAATTTATAGACCCTGTTGAAATGCCCAAAGAAGAAGTGGCATTGCTTCGTGGATTTTTAGATGCAAAGATTAACGAAGGTGGTTGGTAAATATGAAACATGGAATTGAACTAGAATTTTCAGCAGCTATTATGCACGCGTACCATCAAAAATATGGTGGATTCTATGATTATGTGTTAAATTTAATACAAGAGTCTGGGGTTCATAATTGGAAGTGTGAAGCTGATGCAAGCTGTGGAAATGAAATTGTCTCACCAATTCTCGAAGGAGAAAAAGGCTTAAGAAGTGCTTTGCAAGTTTGCCATTGTGTCTATAAAGCACAACAAACTTTTAAATTAGGAAGAGTTTTGGGCCCAGACGCAAGTGTTCACTTTCACTTTGATGCTACGGATTTAGTTAAAGATAGTAAATCTCAATCACATAAAAATACAAGAGATATATCCGTACAAGCAATTCGAAATGTTTTGCTATTATCAGCTATCTTAGAACCTCTATGGTTTAGTATGAATCCGGGTTCAAGATTTGAAACAGCGTTTGCAGCACCTTTAAATTTTAATCTATTCCAAATGTTTCGGGCACGAGATATGGTAGATATTCGAGATATTTGGTTCCGGCACTACATGGGAGTTAAAGGACATTCTGATAGCTACCGTATTGAACATAACTCGTATTCTCCCACATTTGTAAATGGAGAGCGTAAGCCAGATAAATATGACTGGACAAGATATCATGGCATGAATCTAAATGCTTTGTGGAAACACGGAACATTTGAGTTTAGATATACAGGTGGGTCATTTAATCCAGATAACATTGAAATGTGGTTTAGGCTGTATAAAGATGTAGTCGATTTGGCGCGTAGTAGTAAAACACGTTCTATTATTCGTGCTTGTCCAATGAATATCGAAGATGTCAAGTCTAGTTCGATTGGAGGACTTCAAACTATTATATATGGAGATTTAAATATAGCGATTAGGTTTATGTTCTTACCACTATCAAAAACAGCATTGCCATTATTCGGGCGCGATGCAAATATGCTACGATTTATACTAAAGAAAATTATTAAGTATAATCCCACTTGTTTGCCGGCCAAAATAATGAAATCAATTTGGAATGACGATGGAACTGATTTTGAACGTCTAATGGGATATATTGCAGGTATTCGCATTTCTAGTATTCATCGAAGACGTAATCGTTACAAATACACTCCTGAGTCTACTAATGTGACAAATGGAGCAATGGATACGCCGCCAGACCAAATAGGCTTAGATAATTTGTATGTTGATGAAGACGCAGAAGAAGAGTACTAAAATGATAGGTAGACATAATATATCTTTAATGACGGCGGTTTCGAAATCAGATGCAGATTTATTTTGTACATATTGTGATTATATAGGAAACATTATAATAAAAAAATCTTGGCCTTCATACGTAAATCCAAATTATACAATAATTCTTAATGAACATAGAATTTATTTAAAATGGTTAATCCTATGCCCTGACGCAATTAAGTTTGTAATTAATCAACATATCTTTATACCATGTCCAATATGTGAAAGAACTAGATTACATATTTCATCTAATTCAACGTATAGTCCTGAATGGATTCGTTCATCGCTGGATTGTCATAAAGGAATTTCGGCATCACATGATTGAATTACTAATGCATGATGACCCTGGAAAGATAGGACATTTATTTTGTACAGACTGTGTAACAGAGATAAATGTAAACCTTGAACTTGGTGATACAGTTTATAAAAATCCTAATCTATTACCTAGTTGGAATGTTGAGTGGCATGAATTTTATAATGTAAGATTTATCTACTTAGAATTGTTAATAGATTTACATAGAGACAATCAAATAAAACGTTTACATTGTCCAAAGTGTGATATCGCAGGTGATATTATTGTTATGGATAATGGATTGTTTGATATTCAATTAATACACAAATCACTAAATATAGATGATATACCACCATATGGATTTAAGTGTGCGGTTTGTGAAGAAGTATATGCAACATCGAGATGTGTCACTCGTATAGGGAGTGAACTTGTTTGCGGCGATTGTGTCGTAGCAAAAACTTAGGAGAGTAAATGTCCAAGTATGGAATGAAAGTTGCCGATAAAATTGTTTATGGCATCAAAACACCAGATGAAGCACTAGACCTTATGGAATCAGTGATAAAACAATACTTTGGAGAGTATTGGACTGAACATAAGCCCTTGTGTCCACTTTGTAATAGTGGATTATCTGATACGGCCAAACACATGAATAGACCTGTGGGCGAATGTACTCATACAACATGTGATACAACTATTTATATTTCAGATTACTTAGGTAAGATGAAAGACCTTCTTAATGAATGGAATCTTCAAAAAGAAACTTGGAAAGAAAATACTTATAAAGAATTACTTGCGAAAGTAAAATCTGAGATGAAAACATCTAGTCAAACTCAGGTAAAACCGCAGGCAACGCCCCATGCTTCAGATGTTGACATTAGTCTAATTAATGCGGATACAGTATTTGTATGGTAATGTCCTGTTTGCGCTGTGGTAAGTATATTTTCGATAAACAAAATCTTTCTATAAAGAAAATGACCATTGAAGAATACGTCGAGGGAGTCATTAGACGTTTAGAGAAGACGAATAAACAACTAAAAGAAATTTGTATAGAAAATAACTTTAATATTGATTGGCTTATCAATAAAGCTGAATGTGAGTTATGTGGTGCTCCACATGCTGTTTTTAGCCACCCAGACGCATTATCGGTGGTACATATCCTATTTTTCTTCTCAAGTTCAAATAAACCGTCTGAAAAAGACTTGCAATTTATACAAGACTTTCAACAAAAACTCTTCGATAGTTAGTGTAATATATAATGATGAGAGATAGATTGCGCGATGCGGTTAAAGACCCATACTTCAGACTTACATTAATGGTTGGCATCCACGGTCTAATTGATGCTGCTCGCCATCTCTCGTCTATAGGTATTGATGTCAACGAATTCATAACGCAAGCTCTTAAGGATGTTAGTTTACAACTTAATGATGCAGCGTATGCAGTTACGGACCTTGATGCGCTTCTAAACGAAGCACGCGCGATAGGAGACGAAGTTGTCAAAAAACCACAGGCAAAAGAGGGAATCATTACGCCAACATCAATCGAAGAAGATGACGATAAAAGTCAAGGGTATATCATATAATCAAACAGAATATATCCAATCAATTCGAGAAAATGATTTTACGTTAGCACTTGGACATGCTGGCACAGGGAAGACTTATTGCGCCGTTGGTGTAGGATTAAAATTACTATTCAATCCACAGTGCGATATAAAAAAAATTGTTGTAATTAGACGCGCTATTGCTGCGTGCGACGACTCCATCGGGCACCTACCCGGCGATGCGTTTGATAAGATGCTTCCATATTTTGGCAGTATCTTGGATAACTTAGAAGAATTTGTTGATAGAGCGACAATACGTCAGCTTATTCGAGACGAAAAAATTGAAATTGTACCACTTGCATTTTTACGTGGTAGAACATTAAAAAATTGCTTCATTATAGTTGAAGAAGCACAAAACAACACTGTCGAAGCTATGAAAATGATATTAACCCGAGTGGGTAGTGGGAGTAAAATTGTTGTTACCGGGGACGTCAATCAGCGGGATGGCCGCGACAGCGGATGCGGATTACTTGATGCATCATTTAGATTCAAGGATTGCCCTGGATTCGGGATTATCCACTTATATGACGAACGCGACATCGTGCGCAACGATGCCACAAGTAGAATTATCGAAAGATACGATGATACCAATATTGAAAACATATAAATATATAATTTGTTTATTAGATTTAAAAAACAATAGACAACAAAGTGGTATTTTTATACTAGAAACACCAAATCAGATAGACCGGGTATGTATTATATTCGGTCTTTCTGGTAAACTAAAGCAAGCACTAGGATTACGTTGGGAAATACATATTTCTCCCTTAGCGGCCGTCGCTGCTGAAGATAAACTTATGGTTAATTGTATTAGAGGTGTTGTAGATATAGTTAGAACAATTTTAAAACAAATAGATTACAAACCTAATAAGTCGGTGATTGTGCTACCGGCCAATAATCCGAGGTGAATATGTCATTACCAATAGATAGACTAGATATTATTACAGACGAAAAACTACTCAGACAAAAGAGTCGCAAATTAAGCAAGTGGGCCGGTGAACGGTTAGGCATGAAACTTATCAAGTATATTGCATTTAAGAATATTGAATGTATTGGGCTTGCGGCGCCACAACTAGGTGTAAATGAACGGGTATTTGTACTATTTGACGGAACTGAATATGCTATCTTTATCAATCCACGAATTGTTGAGGTAGGACCTATGGAAGATATTCAAGTTGAAGGCTGTATCTCCATACCCGGTAAAAGATTCAGCGTTAAGCGACCTACTTCAATTGTAGTTAAAGATGCTGTACGAACACAACCATTTGAATTAAGCGGATGGACGGCGCGCGCGTGGTTGCACGAATTAGGACATCTTAATGGTATTTTGATTTCAGATATTGGAACTGAAGCTACCGAAGAGAGTTTTCAGAAGCCTTTGTGATATCTTTACGAACTAAGAAGCAATCACCGCAATTTCGATATAAATAGGATAAAACTTTTTTTACTTTTTTATTACCACTAATCTTAAAGTATAAACCACTTTTGTTAGTATACATTGAAGATTTTGAGTTACATACATCACATAAAGTAGTATATAAAAACTCAAGTAATATACGACTACCAGAGAAAATAGAAAACCGAAGATTTCCCTTTGTATCACGATGAATACTTCCATCACCATCAAAATACCCACGAATAAAATGAGACACTAGTGACTCTCGAAGCTCAGGCGGTTCATAAGTCAAACTTTTTCTTGGTGTCATATTCCAACGCTTGAATAAATCATCAAAACAATCTTTCCCATTTAACTGTAGAACAAACCAATGATGATGTTCTTTTCGATAAGTATAAATAGAACCACCTGTATATTTTTGTACACATTCTAATAAATCTAAATCAATAGAAGATAAACGAACATATTTGTAGTTTCTCTTATTTATTGACAAACATCCATCAGCAGCAATTAATCCAGCAATATACGCCGAAACTGGTGTCTGAGTTGCAAATATTCCAGAATAAGGTCTTTTCATGATAAATCCTTTCACATTATATATTACACCAAATGTTCATTATCGTGCAACTGAAAATCAACCGCTATGAAAGTAAAATTCCTTATTCAATCTGATAATGCATATCGAATGAGAAGTGTTCGATATATAAGCTATATACATGTAACGTATAAGAATATTAATGCTGCCATAAAAAAAATGAAGCAATATAGGGTTTGTGTAAGACTTTGTATGGTGCATGAAAAGGGTCATACGACAACGGTAATGTTAAAACCAGGTATAGGTATAAGTCAGTATACAGAATCAAAACAAAAGACATTAATGGAAATAACTCCGGGTATTTTTATTCCTAAAACTTTAGTACGTAAAACAACACAAAAACGTAAAAGAAAATGCAAACAATCAAAAAATTCGACGAAAACCAACATCTCTGTGAAATCTACCGTACAGGATTCCAGCTTTCGTTAGTAAGTGATGACTTCCAGCAAGCTCATAAGTGGGTCTTATGTAAAGACTTTATGACCGATGTATTATGGGCTACGGTCCATCAAAAGCCTGTAAGTATTTATGGATTCTCGTATGACCCGATAAAGAATCCAGCCATCTCAACTGACCCAGTACGAATTATTGTCAGAAATAAACAAAAAACAGATAATGAATTCGACGAAGAGATTCAAAAATCTCATGAGTTTCTGGCAATCTTAGAAACTAAATTACAATTTGACCTATCAATTCTTGAAAAGGTTGAACACGAAGACGGTGGCTGCGTATGGATGTTTACAGTAGACAAACGATGGATTCACGCATCACCGTTATTTTCTATGCTCTCTTTGTTTATGAGAGTTGGGTGCTACTATAAAGGTGGAGGCAAACTCAACGATGCCATCAAGAGTTTCAAAGAAGTAAATCACAATGATGCTCGTTACTTAAAACAATCGCGTAATCTGCGCCAACTTATTTTTAAGCACGGACTAGGTATTTTTCAGGATAGAATGGAAGATAATTATCCCCCCAATGTTTCTGTTGACACCGTTCACGATAGATGGGGTATTGTCAATGCAGCATCCTGTAATACATTCAAAAGTATCTGGAACCTTAAAGGTTTAGAGACTATTGTCAAGAAAAAGACAAAGAAAAAGAAAAAAGTTAGAACAAAGTCAGCCAAGAAAAAGGCTAAAAAGAAAGTGAAAGCAAAGTAAAATGAACTGGACAATTGGTGCCGACGTTGAAATAATGTTGGAAAAACAAGGTAAATTAATATCTGCTGTACCATTATTCCCTTCAGACCAACACGCAGATGAATTGCCACATGGTACAGTATTCCATGATAATGTATTGGCAGAATTTACTATTAAACCCGCTTCTTCGTACGAAGAGTTTGCCCGACACATTCTCGAAAATGTGAGTGCTATCGAGCAAGCACTTTTGAAAGATAATGTAAAAACACGCATTGTGGCATCTGCTCGTTATCCGCAGAGTGAGTTAGAATCAGACCAAGCAAAGAGATTTGGTTGTTCACCTGATTATGATGCGTATGAGTTATGTCACAATGAAGTGACGGCAGAAGCACACGAGACTGATTTACGTTCCGCAGGTGGACATATTCACTTTGCACATCTTATCTTTGCTGACCCATATAAAGTTGTAGAGATGGTGAAGTTGATGGATGTATTCCTAGGCGTACCGTCAATTATCTTAGATGATACGCCAGAAAGTAAAGAGAGGCGGGTTTTGTACGGAAAAGCGTCGGCCCACAGACCCAAGAATTATCCGGGAGGAGAAGCCCGAATACTTTCTAACTTCTGGATAAAATCTTCCCAATTAATTAAATGGGCCTACAGCGGAACAGAACATTGTCTTAAATCAGTATTAGACAATCAAACAGTTGTTTCACTAGGCCTGGAAGAAAAAGAAATTCAGCGTATAATTAATGAAGCCGATATAGTTGCAGCCAAACAACTATGCTTAACTCTTCAGGATACTGTCAAATATATACTTCTTCCTACTCAAAAATAAAGTAGCATCTTGATAGATATATTCATAAAATGCTTTTGCAACTGACTTTTTACAGATTGATAGGATAAATATATGTATATTGCGTTGATAAATATAGATTGATTTCGTATCAAATATCTTTTTCAATCGCTTTTGTATATCAGTTAAAGTTATAGAGTTACCATCAGCAATTTCAATACATAAGCGCCCGCGCTGTACCCTAACACACCCATCGCCATCAAAAATACCACGAATCAAATGGTGTAATAAGTGGGATGCTATCTTGGGCAACAGTGTCCCCTCTAAAGATTTATTAGGTCTCATCCCTTTATCCATAAGACGCCGACAACTATCCTGATTATAGAGAGTAATACGATTTCCGAAATACACCTTACTTCTCACTTTATCTATTTTCTTAGTTGGTCGTATTTTTTGTCCTATAAACTTAGCAAATTTACGTAAGTGGTTCTTATCTTTCTCAGCTAAAGCAAGACCAATCCTATACGAATTTTCTTGTTTAGAAAGCCATCCATCTGCAAGAAGAAAACCTAACCAATAAACTTCTTCTTCCGTATTGAAATTATTAAATACAGAATGATGCTTATCTTGGTCCATTATCCAATCACCTTGACAACGATTAGAACAAAAATTCATTTTAGTTCTCTTATATTTACTATAACTAAGTGGAAAAATAATACTACATTGGTCACATTTCAATTTACAAGAGTAACCACGATTACTGGTTTTTGATTTAGAAATAAACATAAATATTCCTTTCTTTATATATTACACCAAAAAGGATTACCTAGGTGAAGAAAAATGAAACTTATAGAACGCACAACGCTCGGCTTTGAGGATTGCTCACTTGAACCTCATCCTTGTAGTCCTATTTATTCTCGTCGTGACGTTGATACGTCTTTTACACTAAACAATGGTATAAAATTAGAAACACCAATAATTTCCTCACCAATGAGGGACGTGACCAATGATGTAGTTGCTATTGCTATTGCGCAAGCAGGCGGCATTGGTTGTATCCAT
>SDBT01014472.1_pt1 | contig 12580 bp, 8 predicted proteins | sample 2277101 | NCBI WGS metagenome assembly SDBT01 (sample SAMN10404973, study PRJNA504765) | marine sediment metagenome | isolation source: marine sediment core GS10_PC15, 103 cmbsf | place: Arctic Ocean: Southern Knipovich Ridge | collected 2010 | reverse complement strand
CCCCACCACCTACGGCCAATGGGGCCTCTTCCGCACCTGGACGGCGATCCCCTCGAATCCGGGCAGCGTCGCGATCGGCCTGTCGGCGGAGTACTTCAAGTCGAGCGGCTTCCTCGAGGACAACGACGAGCACCAGCGGCTTGGGACCCGCCTGACCCTGTCCGGGGTGCCGGTGAAAGGGCTGGAGATCAACACCGGGTTCTCTCTGGTGATGGACACCAACGCAGGGTCAGGGTCAGTGACCGAGCAGGTGCAGATGGTGGGAGATCCGTTCCTCGGAGTCCGATACGGCTATACGGTAATCGACTGGTTCTCGCTGGGATTGGGCGTCCAGGGCCTGTTCCCGTCCGGCAAGGGATTCTCCGAGCTCTCCACCATGGGGATTTGCACCCGAATCCTGTTCGCCTTCGATTTCCGTCCAGTGCCAGGACTCCTGCTGGCGCTGAACACGGGCTACCACTTCGACAATTCCAAGAGGATCTTCGAATATCCATTGAGCGACATCCAGCAGTTCAACGCCGGGATCAATCCCCACGATCAGGTGCTGTTGAACTTCGGCGCCGCCTACCAGATAGGCCCGGTGGCACCCTTCCTGGAGTACGGCACCGCCCAGGCGGTCGGGGGCGACAGCCCGGGGTTCGGCGACAACCCCAGCTGGTTGACCATCGGCCTGCGAGCCTGGCCGCTCGTCCAGCACAACTGGCATCTGCTCGCCGCGATCGACGTCGGCCTGACAGGTGCCAGCGGCGTGCCCGCAGGCAAGGCCCGCATTCCACCCTACAACGTGATCCTGGCCGCCGGATTCGACTTCGGCGCCACGCAAACGCGAGTTGAGGTCCACGAGATCGTGCAGACGATCCGCGTGCCGGTCCCCGTGAAGTCGGATGTAATCTGCGAGGCGGCCAAGGTAGCCGGGCGCATCGTCGGCCAGGTGGTGGAGGCCGAGACCGGCAAGCCGCTCGGGGGAGCAAAGGTGGTGGTCGCCGGAATAACGCCGATCTTGCTCCTGACCGAGCCGAACATGGGCCGATTTATCACCTGCCAGCTCGCCCAGGGCCCGAGAAAGCTCTCGGTGTACCTGGAAGGCTACCGCGAAAAGAGCCAGGTTGTGCTGATCACGGACCAGCCCGACATCCCGGTCAAGATCGAGCTGCAACCGGCGGTGGGTGAGACGTACGGCACGATAAAGGGCACGATCCGCTCTGTCACCGGCATCACCCTGCCGGCCCTGATCTCCATCCCGGCCCGCCAGGCCAACATTCGTGCCAACAAGGCCACCGGCAAGTTCAAGCAGAAGTTCCTCACCGGTACGTTCGACTTGATGATCTCCATGCAGGGCTATGTCACCCAGCGCCGCAAGGTCAACCTCGGCGCCGGCGACATAGTCATCATGAACGTGGAGCTCGAGCCTGAGGCTGAGGAGTAGTCGCCCTGGGGACGCATCCCCGAACGATTGTGGGGTCACCCCCATATTGCATTTCCATACCCAGTGATATACCAGCAACCCGGATCTTCATTGGAGGATCGCCTTGCGGTCGATCGCCACGATCAGCATCCAGTCCGGCCGGCCCAGCCCGGCGTGGTTGAACAGCCTGGGACCGCCCTTTGCCTCGACCTCGACCGCCTCGTCCGGATCCACCTGGCCGGCGAGCGCACCGCGGTAGTAGGCTGCCAGCTCGGGTCCGAGGTCATCGACGATCGAGAGCACGAAATGCTTTTTCCATCTCGCGGGATCGGCGGTGTAGTCGGTGTCCACCACGACCTTGCCGTCCGCCCGGACCAGCAACCCGCGCGCTCCCTCGCCCGCCAGCCGGGTGAACTCCACCAGCATGCGTTGCAGGGTCTCCATGGACACCTCCGCGCCGATGACCCCGACGTTCTGGCCGCGCACGCGGATCGGGCTGACGCAGGTGATCAGCAGGCCCAGGCCGCCGGCGTCCACGTGCGGGTCGACCCAGCGGGGGCGGTCGTCGTCGGCCTGGATGGCGCCCAGGTACCAGGACCTCTTGGTGGGGTCGTACTCGGGCTTTTCGCGGTAGCGTCCCGAGCCCGGGAAGGAGACCAGCACGCCCGCGGCCGAGCCCACCACCGACCACAGGATGTCGTCGCGAGCCCGGTGCGTCTGGGAGAGCAGCCTGCCCAGTCTGGCCAGCCTGGCGGTAGCCCGGAGCGCCCGCTTGCGGGCCGGGCCGCGCATGGCCCAGGGGGCCAGCTTGACCGTCGTATGGTGGACCGACATGGGCCGGCCGTAACGTTCGTCGAAGCGCAGGTCCTTCGGGCGGGTGTGCGGCGAGTAGTAGTCGGAGTCCAGGTAGAAGCCGTCCCGACCGGCCGGGGTGCGGGGTCTGGGCGGCAGCATGCCGGCCGGCAGCGACATCAACGCGACCGCTTCCTGGCGGTAGAGCGAGACCGTCTGCTCCACGCCCTGAAGGTACTGGCCCACCAGGGCGGCCCGGCCGGCCACGGAGCGGGCGAATATCTTCTTCTTCAGCTGCTCGGAGGTGCGCAGGGCCTCGCGGGCGATCTGGTGCTGCCGCTCGGTGGCGCGCAGGTTCTGGAGGGCCAGGGACTTTTGCTTCGCGACCATGTAGACGGTGCCGGCCACGCCGCAGGCCAGCAGCGCGATGATCGTCAGCACCAGCAAGCGCTGCACCTTTTCCCGGCGGGCCGCGGCATCCTGCGCTTTCTGGCGCTGGCCCAGTTCCCTGGACAGCTCCTCCCGCGCAGCCCGCACCTTGAGCGTCCAGTCCTTACCGACCCCGGGCTTGCAGACCACGCCCATCAGCTCGATCCGGGCCCTGGCCAGGGTCAGGTCGCCCTGCTCCATGGCCAGCCTGACCTGCAGGACCAGCGCGTGGAACAGCCCGCCGAGCGCCTCGTCGTTGCCGGACCACAGCTTGACGGACTGCAGGAAGGAGCCGACGCACTCGCTCAACCGGCCGTAGGCCAGGGCCGCGGTATCCTTGTCGATCTTCTTGACGGCGGGATTTTCCGGATCGCACCCGGCGTGACCGCCTGCGACGATCTCGTCCTGGAGCCCGGCCAGCATCCTGGCGGCGTCGGCGCTGATGGACAGCGCCTCGGCGTGGGCCATGTACTCGCGCAGGTCGGCCTGGAAATCCCAGACCGCCTGGTAGCGGTCCTCCATCCGGGCGGCCAGGGCCTTGAGGGCGATTCGCGATATCTCCGGGTCGATCACTCCCCGTGGGCCGGCCTGCCCGGGCGGGTCGACATTGCCCGCCGCGGCCTGGTTGACCGCGGCCATCACGCCCTCGCCGCAGTGGGGCGGCTGTCCGGTCAGCACGTGGTACAGGGTCCCGCCGAGCAGGTAGACGTCGGTGGCCGGGCCGAAGCGGGTCATCTTTCCGCGGGCCATCTCGGGCGCCAGGTAGGCCGGGGTGCCCACCAGCTTGGCCTCTAGCTCGGGATCGAGCGCGTACGGGTTGCGCTCGCCGAACGGCATGGCCAGACCCCAGTCCATCAGCAGGACCTCGCCGTAGGCGCCGATCATCACGTTCTCGGGCTTGATGTCCCGGTGGATCACCCCCTTGTCGTGGGCGTAGGCCAGCGCGTTGCACACCTTGAGCAGGATCTCCAGGTGATCACCCAGGCCCGTCCGGGCCGCGCGCTGTTCGACCTTGTGTTGTTCGGCCGGGTCGCGCACCATGGATGGGTCGAGCAGGTGCTCCCACGAGATGCCCAGGACCCGTTTCATGGTGAAGAAAAGACGCCCGTTCGTGTCCTTGGCCAGGGAGTGGATCGGCACCACGTTGGGGTGGTCCAGGTCGGCGGTCACGTAGGCCTCGTTGGTGAACATCTGGAGCTCTGCGCTGGTGGTGCCCTGCGTGCCGCCCGAGGTCTTTCGGGCGATCTTGAGGGCCACCTCGCGCTTGAGCACCGAGTGGCGGGCCAGGCAGACCACGCCCATGCCGCCCCGGCCGAGCACCTCGCGCACCTCGTAGGCCGGGCACGCGGTCTGCGGTCCGAGATCGATCTGGCCGGCCTCGTCGAAGATCACCTGCCTGCCATCGCGCGCCAGCTCCTCCATCGGTATATGGGCCATTTCGGACGGGTCGACCACGACCTCGCCGTCCAGGCCGTCGGGCATGATCGTGGCCCGGACTCCCAGCCCCTTCTCGGCCTGCAAGGACTGAGCCCGGGAGACGGTCGGGTGAAAGCCGGACGGGATGTGGCCCGGGCCGTTCGGTCGGGCCTGTTCGCCATCGTCGGATTCCGGCATGCTCCCCACTCCGTCACAAGAGATAGGTATTATAAAGGGCCTTTTCCTCCGAGTCACTCCTTCCATCGAGTTCCAATTTGGAAACAGACCACGATTCAACCTTCTGAGCGGGGAGGAGTGGCTCAGGGGAGACCGGGTGAGCCGCGCCGGCGGCGGGCGAGCCACCAGGCGGACAGCAGGAGCAGCAGTGCGGTCGTGGCGGACGGGCGGGTGCCGGCGCAGCTGCAGTCCTCGCCCTCGGTCTCCAGGCACAGGCCGGCCTGGCAGGTGCCGCGGGCTCCGGCTGCCTCGCATTCCTGGCCGTCGGGCATGCGTTGGGCTGCGCAGGCTCTGGCGTCCTCTTCGCAGACGCCCTCGATGCACTGCGTAGAGAGCGGGGTGCAGGTGCGCGGGGTGCCCTGGCAGGCGCCGTCGAGGCAGCGGTCGGCCAGGGTGCAGAAGAGGCCGTCGTCGCAGTCCTCGTCCACCTGGCAGTTGGCGAGCTGTAGTGTGGGATCGCCGTAGAGGGTGGTGGCCAGCTTGGTGTGCCAGGCGTACTCGCCCCACCAGGCGTCGCCCAGAAGGGCCCGGGTCTCGGAGATGGCCTGGCCGGCGGTTTGGCCGAGGCGCAGCTTGGAGACGACGAAGTAGCCCATGGTGAAAACGTCCGCGGAGTTGACGTCCGGTCGCCAGTCCCGGCCGCCGCCGCCCAGGGCCACCCGGGTCGACGCGTAGCTCGCGATGGCGCCGCTCTTGAGCTGGGTGTAGGCGATGTTGGAGGCGTTCTCGGGCGTGCCGTTGGAGCAGGAGCCGTGGAACACGAAGGCGGGCCTGTCCGCGGGCAGCGGGCCGGTGCCCGGACACGCCCAGGGGCACAACCAGCGCAGCGAACGGCCGGTCTCGATCGTCTTTCCGTGTAGACCGATCCGGACGCCGGGCCGCAGATCGGTGAGTTTCCAGCGCAGGCTTGTGGGATCCGCGTCCACCGGCAGGGCGAGCCGCACCGTCCGGGTCGGCAGGGCCGGCAGGCCTGGCGGGGCCGAGGGCGTGTAGCCGGGCAGGCCTATGCGGGTCGCTCGCCCGAGAGGCTGCAGTTCGAGCGCCGACGGGTCCACGGCCAGTTCGTGCTCGATCACGCCGGCTTTTCCGGCTGCCGCGGAGAACAGCAACAAGATCGGGATCCAGTGGGATCGGTTCATCGCTTTACCTCCGCTCGGCTCACGGCTCTGACAGCAGGGAAAGCCAGTCCAGGACGAGCTGGACCGCGTCGGCGTCGATGGTGTGCGGCAGGTGGATCTCCTCCCACAGGTCCTCGACCAGGCGCCCGGGGTCCGCCGTGGACTCGCCCTGGCTGGCGCCGGTACCCCGGCCGTCGAAGCGCAGCGAGGCGTACCCGCCCGCGGCCAGCCGGGCCGCCAGGTCGTGGTAGGTGTGCATGTACAGGAGCGACTTGTCCCGTGCGGACGCCACCAGGTCGGGCGCCAGCAGGACGGCGGTCCGGCTCGTGGCGCCGGCCGGCAGGGACAGGGTGCCGGCCAGCACGGTGGAGTCGTCCGAGACGAACTCGACCTCCTGCTCTACGCACTCGGGCAGCGGTGCGGATTCGTGCTCGATCGGGGTTACGGGAAGCGGCCGCATGTTGATCTCCAGGGGCGCTCCCGCGTCGGCCTCGCGCCAGTCGCACCATCCGTAGCGTACTCTGGTCAGCAGCGAGCCGTGAAAGTCCGCCTCCACGCCGTAGCTTTCGACGGCCACGGTCGCCTGGTCGGCGTCGCCGCTCTTGGTGACCGCCAGCTCGAAGGGAATGACGAAGCTGGGGGCCATGACGGCCAGGGTCTGCTCTTCGGGGCCGGCAAGGTCCACGGCCCGGCCGAGGGCGAAGTAGAAGAACGGGTCGAAGCAGCCGTACGAGAAGGTCGGGTACTCGAAGGCGTCCGCCATGGGTATCGGAGCCCGCCCGGTCAGCTCGATCTCGCCGTGCCAGATGCGATCGAGGATGTTGGACCAGAAGAGCAGCAGCGCCTGGCCGTCGTCGGTCCGCTCGACCTTGACGTGCAGCCTGCGGCGGGCGGTGTGGCGGCCGAACACGGCCTGCTGGTCCTGGACGAATTCGACCAGCTCGCCGTCTTCGTCGATGCGCGCCACGGTGCGAAGGTCGCCGCCCACGTCGCCGTCGTACGAGACGGGGATGAGGAAGCTGGTGCTGGCTTCCACCTGCAGTCCCTGCCCTGTCCGGCGGCTGCTGAGCCAGGCGTGGCCCATGACCCAGGCCTGGCCATCGACCTCGTAGACCAGCTCCCAGGCGAAGTCGGTCTTCTCCCGGCAACCCGGCGGCTCGGCCACTGCCTCGAATCCGGCCGGGCAGTTGCAGCGGGCCCGGTCATGTTCGGTAAGCTCGCAGGTGCCGGGGCCGCAGTCGGTCTCGCCGCAAGGGTCGTGGCAGCCTCCATCGATGATCGAGTAGACCACAACCCGGCGAGAGCTGTGGACATTTTTTTAGGACCCCTCCGCCCAAGTCATTTTCTTGATGCAGCTGATAAAGATATTCTATTTGCGTCACGCTGCGATACAATCTTGACTACTGGATCCAGTGTCGGGCCCAGGCCGTCGAGGACAGGAGCGGGACCGCGCTAGAAAGGTAGCTGAACCATGGTGTCTGAAAAACTCCCCGAAGGATTCGAGAACATGCGTGTGCGCGATATCATGATCCCGCTCGATCTGTATCCCTCGGTGGCGCCGAGCTGCAGCCTGCGGGAAGCCATCGCTCTGATGTTGAAATCCAAGCTGGAGGTGAAGGGCAGGAAGTCATTGCCGCGGGTGCTGCTGGTCATCGACGAGAACGACAAGCTCAAGGGCGTGGTGCGGCGCAGGGACATCATGCGGGGGCTGGAGCCCAAGAGCCTGGTCTCCGAGCCGCTGGACTACCGCAAGAAGCTGTTCGACGTCCAGATCGATCCGAACCTCTCCGAGCTTTCCCAGGTGAACGTGGTCAAGGGGATACGGGAGCAATCCCTGCGCCCGGTAAGCGACGTGATGCGTCCCATCAAGGCAACCATCGACCACGATGATCACATCATGAAGGCCGTCTACGAAATGGTCAGCTACAGCCTTACCCTTCTACCGGTTCTCAAGGAACGCCAGGTGGTGGGTGTGCTGCGCACGGTGGAGGCGTTCACGGCGCTGGGGAACCTGGTGATCTAGCGCTCCCGGGGTCCGCAGGGGGGAGACCGCGCAGGGACCAGACGATGACTGAAATAGAGAAGTATCAATCCACGGAAGCCCGCGTCGCCGCTGACGAGAGGAAGTTCGACGTCAAGCGGGCGGGCTTTCTGTTGCTGGGGGTCGTACTGTTCTCGGTGGTCTACTTCTCGCCCGAGTGGCCGGTGGCCGTGGACCCGAAGGGAGAGGGGTTTCCGCTGACCCACCAGGGCAAGGCGGCCCTGGCCCTGTTCCTGCTGACGGTCACCTGGTGGGTGACCGAGGTGGTGCCCATCGGCGTGACCAGCATCTCCGTCGGCGTGATCCAGGCACTGTTCCTCATCCGTGAGCCCCGGGTGGCCTTCACCGACTTCCTGGATCCGTCCGTCTGGTTCATCTTCGGCTCGTTGATGATCGGCATGGTGTTCACCAAGACCGGCCTGACCCGGCGGCTGGCCTACCGCATGCTGGTGCTGGTGGGCGAGCGCACCAGCATGATCTACATGGGCTGCTTCGTCATGACCATGATCCTGACCCTGGTCATGGCCCACACGGCCGTGGCCGCCACGGTCTACCCCCTGTTCCTGGCCATCCACTCGCTGTACGCGGACGACGAGTCCAGGACTCGCTTCGGCAGGGGATTGTTCATCGGCCTGGCCTTCGTGGCCGGGGCCGGTTCGATCATCACCCTGCTGGGAGCGGCCCGCGGCGCGGTGGCGATCGGGTTCTTCCGCGACATCGCCGGCAAGACGGTCAGCTTCTTCGAGCTCACCTACTACATGGCGCCGGTGGGCGTCCTCATGACCTTGCTGCTGTGGGGCTACTTCATGGTCTTCTGCAAGCCCGAGAAGAAGACCATCCCGGGCCTGCGGCAGCGCGCCAGGGAGCTCCACTCCAGGCTGGGGCCCGTCAGCAAGCAGGAGATCCTGGCCGTTGTGCTGGTGCTTGCGGCCATCGTGGTGTTGGGCCTGCGCTCCTTCGTCCCCGAACTGGAGGTGCTGCACAAGAGCGCCATCATCCTGGTGGCCGGCGTGATGTTCTTCGTCTTCAAGATCCTCGACGTGAAGGACCTGGAGGAGACACCCTGGAACATCATCCTGCTGTTCGGCGGGGCCATGAGCATCGGCTTCTGCCTGTGGCAGACCGGGGCGGCCACGTGGCTGGCGGTCAACTGGCTGGCCATGTTCGAGAGCGCCCACTGGCTGCTGTTCGTCCTGGGGATCGCGTTCTTCGTGTTGATTATGACCAACTGCATCATGAACGTGGCGGCCATCGCCATCTCCCTGCCGGTGGCCCTGGTTATCGCCCCCTACCTGGGGGTGGCCCCCGAGGTGATCCTGTACTCCTGCCTGGTCACCGCCGGGATGCCCTTCCTGCTCCTGGTGGGCGCGGCTCCCAACGCCATCGCCTACGCCTCGAACCAGTTCACCACCAGGCAGTTCTTCATGCTCGGCATCCCTGCCAGCATCCTGCTGATGGTAGTGCTGGCCGTGTTCGTGCTCTTTATCTGGCCCGCCATGGGCATGCCGGTCCTGCTCGACTGAGGTCGATTCCCTCAGAAAACGATATCCAGCGGGCTGCGGTTGCCCGAGAGGATCGTGTCGGCGATGGTGTGGGCGTGCGGCAGGTAGGTGTCCGTGAAGAAGTTCATGATGTGCAGCTTTCCGTCGTAGAAGGCGCCGTATCCCCCGAGCACCTGGATGCCGATCTCGGTCACGCGGAAGCCCCAATCGGAGCAGTAGGCCTTGCAGATGGGGGTCAGCAGTTCCAGCATGTGTCCGTACCTGGTACGCTCGTCTTCGTCCTCGCTCGCACGACACAGATCCGCGCACCTGGCGGTGAAGAAAAGCAGTCCGCGCATGCCCTCGCTGAAGGTCTTCATGATGAGCAGGTTGCGCCGGACGTCGGAAGGACTCATGGAAATCCTCCTCACTTGACAGAAGACGACCGTCGGAATTACACTGCACGCCGTCTCAAGGGAGTGTCAAGTCTGGTCCAATCGCCCATTGGCGTAACTCAAAACCGGAGAGGGTGTGCGATAATGATGACACTCAATCGGGAACTCATAGGCAAGACCTACCCCGAGGAGCGCTACGAGGTGGAGGAGGAATCGGTAAGGAGCTATTCCCTGGCCATCAACGAGGACAACCCCGCCTTCCTCGACGCGGACGCGGCCGGGAGCATCGTGGCCCCGCCGCTGTTCGGCGTGGTTTTTTCGGCTTTTGCAATCGGCCAGGCCATGTTCGACCCCGAGCTGGGTCTGAACATACCCATGGTCGTGCACGGCGAGCAGTTCATGCGCTTTACGCGGCTGGTCAGGCCGGGGGACGTGGTGATCTCGCGGTCGTCCGTCAAGCTGATCGACGACTGCTCCGCGGGCGAGCGCCTGACCGTGGGCGTGGAGTGCGAGCTTCTCGGCGGGGAGCCGGTGCTCTCCGAGGAGGTCGTCTTCGTAGTGCGCGATCCGGCCAAGAAGCGCTCGCCGAAGGACAGGACCGAGCCCGCCGAGCCCCCGCGGCTCGACTTCGAGCAGACCATGGAGGTCACGAAGGACCAGTCGCTGCGCTATGCGGAGGCGTCGTTCGACCGCAATCCGATCCACACCGACGAGGAGTTCGCCAAGAGCGTGGGGCTGCCCGGCATGATCCTCCAGGGCCTGTGCACCATGGCCTTTACGAGCAAGGCGATCATCGACGGACTCCTGGACGGAGACCCTTCGCGGCTCGCCGCGATGAAGGTGCGCTTCGCCAAGCCGGTCCTGATGGGCGACAGCCTGTCCACCAGGGGATGGGTCAAAGAGCGGGGCGAGCAGGGCACGACCTGCGAGTTCTTCACCCGCAACCAGCGGGGCGAGATCCTGATACGTGACGGGATGGCCGAGACACGGGCCTGAGAAAGGAGTGGCGATAATGAAGGTCGATTACGAGAACATCCGCGACATGGTAGCGAGCAGGGCCCGGGCGAGCGGGGACGGCTGCTACGTCTGGTTCGAAGGAAGGGACGTTTCCTTCCGCGAGTTCGACGAGCTGACCGACCGCTTCGCGGCCGGGCTGGACCGGATCGGAGTGAAGAAGGGCGATATAGTCTACGTCTACTCGCACAACTGCCCCGAGTTCCTGGTGGCCGCGGTGGGGGCGAACAAGATCGGTGCGGTGGCCGGGCCGATCAATACCTGGCTAAAGGCGGACGAGATCGGGTTCCAGCTCGGAGACTCCAAGGGCAAGGCGATCGCGGTGCACAAGTCCCTGCTTTCCACGTTGCAGGAGATCAGGGAGGACGCGCCATCCCTCGAACACGTGATCGTGATCGGCGACGACGAGCCGCCCGAGGGCTGCATGTCGTATACCGAGCTTCTCGGGAAGCCCGGGGACCGACCGCCGGAGGTGGAGATCGAACGAGACGACCTGGCCTACATCTTCTACACCGCCGGGACCACCGGCCGGCCCAAGGGCGCGCTTCTCAGCCACTGGAACGTGGTCTTCGAGCTGGCCGGGCTGCGCGAAGCGCTGGAACTGCCCGACGACAACATCGAGGAGGCGGTGGCCCTGATCTTTTTACCGTTGTTCCACGTCAACGCGATGATGTCCATGCTGGCCGGGATCTACAGGGGCATCAAGACGGCCATGCTGGAGAAGTTCTCGGTGCGCAAGTTCGGTCCGGCCGTGGAGGAGCACCGCTGCTCCTTCTTCTCCGCGGTGCCCAAGGTCTATAAGATCCTCCTGCAGGCCGAGGAAACGGTCAAGCAGCACGACCTCAGCTCGCTCAAGTACGGGGTATGCGGCGCCGCTCCCATGCCCGTAGAGACGATAAAGCAGTTCGAGGAGTGCTTCGGGGTGGAGATCCTGGAAGGCTACGGCCTGACCGAAGGGACCGTGGCCAGCACCCTGCACCGCCGCGGCCAGCCCACGAAGATCGGCTCGATCGGGCCGGCCCTGCCGGGCCAGGAGGTGCGCATCGTCGACGAGCAGGGAAAACAGCTGCCCTTCGGCGAGGTCGGCGAGATCGTCGCCCGCGGGGACAACATCATGAAGGGCTACCTGAACCGCGAGGAAGAAACCAAAAAAACCCTGCGCGACGGCTGGCTGCACACCGGGGACCGCGGCTACGTGGACGAGGACGGATATTTCTACATCGTCGACCGCGAGACGGACATGATCATCAAGGGCGGCGAGAACATCTACCCCAAGGAGATCGAGGACGTTATCTCCACGGTCGAGGGCGTCCACGACGTGGCCGTGATCGGGGTGCCGGACGAGATGGCGGGCGAAGCAGTGAAAGCGTTCATCGTGCCCCGCCTGGGTCTCACCATGACCGAGGACGAGGTCCTGGCAGTGTGCCGCGAGAAGCTGGCCGACTTCAAGGTGCCCGACCAGGTGGAGTTCGTGGTCGGCCTGCCGGCCTCGGCCGTGGGCAAGGTGCTGAAGCGACTATTGCGCGCCGGCGAGGGATTCCACAGGATTTCAGACGTGGAGGGCCCCGAGGGGGCCACCTTCGATCCGATCTTCCAGATGATGCCCATGCGCTTCAACGCCGAGAAGGCCGGCGACTGGAAGGCGGTCATCCAGTATCAGATCTTCGGCAACGGCGCGGGCATCTGGCACCTGGTCATCGCCGACGGAAAGATGGAATCCCACTCCGGCCCGGCCGAGAAGCCCACCTGCATCGTGCGCACCTACGCCGGGGTGTTCATGAAGATCGTCACCCGCGAGATGGACGGCATGTCGGCGATCATCTCGGGGCTCATGCAGCTCGAGGGGAACGAGTCGGACATGGCCATGCTCGCAGAGGTCATGGGGAGTTGAATGAGAAGGGTCGCGGTAGTCGGTAAAGCCACGAGCCGGTTCAAGCCGCGCTGGCTGGAGCGCAACTACTGCGAGCTGGCATTCGACGCGGCCAGCGCCGCCCTGCGCGACGCCCGCATGACCAGGCAGGACATCGGGTGCTGCGTCTACGGCATCTACAACGACTTCTTCGAGCGGCAGTTCCAGCCCGATCTCTACGTGCACGACTACCTCGGCATGGCGCCCAAACCCGCAACGAGGGTGGCCACGGGCGGGGCCACCGGCGGCACGGCGGTGCGGATCGGGTTTTCCGAGGTCGCCTCCGGCCTGTACGACACCTGCCTGGTGCTCGGGGTGGAGAAGTGCGCCGACCTGTTCGACT
>SDBT01014471.1_pt1 | contig 12581 bp, 14 predicted proteins | sample 2277101 | NCBI WGS metagenome assembly SDBT01 (sample SAMN10404973, study PRJNA504765) | marine sediment metagenome | isolation source: marine sediment core GS10_PC15, 103 cmbsf | place: Arctic Ocean: Southern Knipovich Ridge | collected 2010 | reverse complement strand
TGTTTTCTCAAAATAATTACCGCTATTATTAATAAATAATATATCAGGTTCAAACCAATTACAAATATATAAATCGGGGTAACCATCGGCATTCAAATCGCCAAAAGCGGCTCCTTGACTAATATGATGACCATCCAATCCGAACTCATCTGCTAAATCAGTAAATTCTTCCGGTTTTGATTGAACATACAAATAATTTTTACCATGTTCATCTGTAATAAATAAATCCAGATCACCATCAATATCTATATCTGCCCAAATTCCTGCGTTACCGCTGATAGGGTGTTCCAAACCGATGCCATCGGTTACATCCTTAAAAACCAACATTTTTTGTTGTTTGTAAAGTGTAGTTGTTACCCCCCAGCCGGTAGTGAATACATCTTGAAAACCATCATTATTAAAATCAATTATACTGGCACCTAGTTCTAAATTTTGTAATCTATGGGGTGCTAAATTTCCACCCAAACCGGTTCGGATTGTTTGATCTTTAAAAGAAAACCCCTTACCGCGATTTATCAATAGTCGATTCAATTCGCGGAAACGGGTTACATATATATCGGGTAATCCGTCATTATTAATATCGCGGAATGCGACACCGTAAGCATCATCAAATTCCGGAATGACGGAAATATCTCCATTTTCTTTCGTAAACATATTGTGAACCCAACTAGTATCAACTGCACCGGCAAATAATATATTAATAAATATGATTAAAAGTAATCCTATATTCTGATTTCTAATAAATTTCATTAAATGTTAGATTTAAGTTGAAACTGCTCTGTTGTTAATAGTCTATATGATATTTAACCAGTTAATTTAGCGCAAAGATTGTATTGCCTGCTTAAATTTTCAAATCGAAGATAAAAAAAAGACTCCGCTGACGTGAAGTCTTTTGTTTTAACCACAGTTTGGGGACCCAGGTAAACTATGGTCTTTTTGTTAGTAGGGTAGAGAAATTTTAATCTTTATATATAATTTCTAATGAGTAATCGTCCTGATTAATTTTATTATAAACAATTGTTGCACCTGTAGGAAGATATTTCCATTTTCCTGATTCATTATCAACCCAATTTTTTGAATCAAACCACGCTGCAGTTTTATTGAGTGTTAATTGTGATAGGTTTGGAACGCTTTTAAATCCCCCTACGGTCACACTATCAACCGAAGCTCTTATAACAGAAGCATTGATCATGCTGTGCATTGCTTTTACCTTGGCATCATGAGCATGATTCGTTAAACTTGCATAATAAGGAACTGCCGTAAAAGTAAGAATACCCACTATTGTAAAAAGTACCAGTGTTTCTATTCCGATTATACCGTTTTCGCGCAACCAATACATTTATTTCCCCCGCGATTATTTTTAAATTTTGAATATTATCAATTCAACTAATACCAAAGATATGCTTATTTCAGGGCAGATCTTTTTTTATTATTATATTAATAAGTTTTCGTAATAGTATAGCCTGTATTTACACCGCCCACAACAACAGGAGCATAAACTAATGTTCCAACAGCACCTGGTGCATATGTCCATGTACCAGCCCCATTATCTGACCATTCAGGAATAGCTACTTCTTCGACCATATCTGCAATTGTAACAACATTTGCAGCAGGATACAAAAAGGTACCATTTGTCATTAAGTTATCGGACGCCCACATCGTTACAGCACTTTTCATTGTACTTTCAACTGCATCCATATTTGCTTGGTGAGCGTCATCTACCACATTAAGATAGGCAGGAACAACAACGGCAGCTAATATGCCTATAATCGCAATAACTACGATTAATTCTATGAGGGTAAAACCTTGTTCATTATTCATTTATTTATTTACCCCCGTGATTATTTTTGAAATTAACACTTATCGATTTATTTATAAAAAAGACCTGCACTGAACTAAACACAGGTCTTTTTTATTCAAAGTGCTATATTAATAGGTTTTCGTTATAGTATAACCTGTTCCACCGCCAGTTTGAACATAAACTAATGTTCCAGCAGTAGATGCATATGTCCAAGTTCCGGCACCATCGTCACTCCATTCAGGAATTGTGCCACCTTCGGTCATAGCTGCAATAGTAACGACATTTGCAGCAGGATACAAGAAAGTTCCATTTGTCATTAAATTATCAGACGCCCACATTGTAACAGCGCTTCTTAACGTACCTTCAACAGCATCCATATTTGCTTCTTGAGCATCATCTACTACATTAATAAAGGCAGGAACTGCAACGGCGGCTAAAACTCCTATAATCGCAATGACTACGATTAGTTCTATTAAGGTAAAACCTTGTTCTCTTTTCATTATTTTTTCCTTTTGTTAATTTAAACCAATTGAAAAAAATTTTAACATCAATAGGTTTAATTTCCAATTATTTATCATCGTTAACCATTATTTGCACAAATACCGTGCCAAACGGTTAAGTTGTTGTTATTATGAATATTATATGATTTTACTAACCTTTAAATCCGTACTACATTGATACACATTGTATAAATATGACACACTTTCTGTGAAATCCCATGCACACTAAGGCTATGAAGGGGAAACAGGAGTTTGGTAACATATATTAATGTTCGAAAATATTAATGAGTTAAATTAATGATGTTGTTATTGCGAGAAGCATCGCGAAACGATTTGTCCGTGGTAGTCTCACCGCAGATGAGTTATCTCCTTCTGCCAGGAGATTGTTTCGCGCACAAATTACGGTGAGTGGTTATATTAAATAAAACGAAAAATATATTAGTATCAATCCTATAATAACTAAGACCGGACCGAATATATGACGGTTCTGAAAAAAATTTTCATCAGCAAGAATAAAAGTTTTACTTTTCCTTTTTTTTCCAAATTCTTTATTCAAGGGTTCACTAATTTTAATCAAAAATTTTGGCGCAAAGAATATCAATAATCCTCCGATCATCAAAATAGCTGATATAACAAATAAAATTATAGTTATACTGTTTTCCATAATAATTCCTCTAAATTTCTTGGATGGTTCCTGGTAATATAATCCACGAGACACTTGGAGACTGAAGAATTCCACCAGGCAATGCTTTACTTAAAACAGCGTGGGTATTAAGATTCATGTCAAGAGCCGCTGTAAATTTATTATTTTTTACTTTTTTCACATTAAAATTTCCATCAAACCGAGCTCCATCTGCCTGTGATCCAAAATCGTAAGGTGAATTTGGAGAATAAATAATACCGCTCGTCCGGCTTGCCCATCCGACATGAGCAAATACACCAAATATATGGAATTGTCCAAACAGATAAGAAGCTGATGTCGTTTGTGTAGTAGATACACCTTTTAATGTATACAATTCATTTACATAATTCTTCCATGTGTTATGAGGATAGTTTGGACTTTCTCCAAAATCTGTCGATTTGAAAGTAACATGTCCGGTAGTTAAAACAACCACATTATCAGGAATAGTAAAAGCCGCCGATATACTACCCCAAAAAGTTATATTACCATCAACTACAATAAATCCAGGGCTAGCTACCGTATTATTATCAATGATAGTTGTTCCTGAACCTGAACGTCCATCAATTGTTAAATTACCATTGACAAAGATTCCATATCCAGGTTGTCCACCTCTTACAAGTGGTAAATTTCCGCTACCAGTAAAATTTGTATTTTGAAAATCAATACCTCCCGGATGTGTACTATTATTCAATGTTGTAGGACCTGAGTATTCTCCAAAAGGAATATTGTCCGCCCCAATCATTCCTGTGTAATTCAATAAAACATTATATGCTGTATGATCAAATCCCGGCATTACAACCGAAGCAATGTTAGTAACAGTATAATTATTGCTACCCTCAGGGATAACAGGATTTACAGTACTGCCATTTGGGATGAAAATATTCACCATAGAATCAACCCCTACATCAGCTAAAGGGGATGCGTGAATCTCTATATCACTACCAATGTATATATTCCCCCCATCTATACTAACATTATCTTCTATATCAAACGGTGAACCTCCCTGCTCTACAATTGTATAGAGTTCACTAGTAAGATTTATAGAAGCTGCTCTTTGTGCCCCACCGGTAGCACTACCTATAGTTACACGGCTAGTAACTGCAATATTAATTTGATTTAAATAATCAATAGTAATATTGGGGAAATATGTATTGAGAAAGGGGACTGTAACAATTCCACCCAGACGCAACATTTCAGCTGCCATTTGTACATCGGCTATTGCTTCCCAATAAGCATTTTGGCCTGAATATAATTCTGCTGTACGGACATTTTCTGTTCTAACAGTATTTGTCATGAACAATATAGTTAAGCCAAGTATAATACTAATAACTGTTGCTGTGGCTGTGAAAGCAAATCCTCTTTCATCTACTATAAATTTGGATCTCAATTCCCAAACGAATTTTATCATTATGACCCTCCCCCTGAAAACCTATAATTCTCAGGAAATGAGTCTGCAACATAAGTATAATCACTGTTGCCCTGATTGTCAAGCATGTTGAGCGTAAGTCTAACACGACGTGTTCTTAACCTATCTGGAAAACCAAGTGGAGGTGGCATATTAAAATGATTTTTTTGATAATACTCAAATAAGCCCGTAACATTTGTGCTTAATACCACCGGTGCGCCAACACCAACAGTCCGTTGTAACTCATTACCTACAAATTGATATGTGATGGTTGTTAATACCCCGCCTATAACAGTATTAAATTGTATTTGGTTAATATTAGCGAGAGTCAAATTCGGTTCATTATTTATTAATTCAAACTCACGTACAAATTTTATTGTTGCATTATATCCATCCATTAGTAATTGCTTTCTCATACGATTTTCTTGCAATGTACCGAATATTGAGACTAATAGATAAACCAAAAGTGTAGATACAATCCCTACGACAACCATAGTTACAATCAGTTCAATGAGCGTATATCCATTATTTTTATTTTTAAAAAACATTAGGTGTCACAATAGCTGAAAGTTGTATTGGGTTATTAAAATTAGGATGGCCGATGTTCACTGTCACCCTTTTAAAATTAGATGAAATATTACCGATTAAAGGTATAGTCATATTGGGTGGTGATGTTGTTGGATCAATATAAAATACATTTACTGTAGTTGTAAATCCGACTCCGGCTGCACCGAAATTAGCTACTCCTGCGGGGTTAAGCATAAAGTCATCTACGTCATCGTATAACCCGGAGCCATCCATGCCTAGATTATTTGCAATTATCCACGGTGATGCTGCATTTTCATCAAAATCTACTGAACGAATTATAGACATCATGCTATTAGCTAACGATGTAGCACGAATTTGTAAATCTCGACGGTCAAGTTTTTGTTGTAAATCATCCATAATCCGCATCGTCGCTAAAAATGCAAATGATAATAATGTGATACCAATCACCAAGTCCATTAGAGCAAAGCCCGCTTGTGATCTAATTTTACCGTTGGACATAACCAGTCTCGACATTGACAACAATTGTATGGGTATTGGTTCCATTAGTTAAAACAACAGTTCCACCTTCGCTTGGTGTGCCCCACCAGTTAAATGAAATTAGTTCATTTGTAAATGAGACTGATTGCATACTTACGCCAATAAAATCAAGGTTTATTGTAAACCAGGCTGTAGTATTCCGAGCCGGGTCAATTAAGCCCGTACTGGACGCCCAAGAATTACCATATAAAAATCTATATTGATTTGATCCAATGTTAAATTCGACCCAAGTATTAGTATGTTGAGATATTGCAAAATCTCTACAATAATTTAAGTCATCACTTAGTTTTTCAATTGCACCATATAATCGTTTTGTTCGTAATGTATTAGCTATCTGTGGTATCGCAACAATAATAATAATACCTAATAAAACAATTACCACAATGATTTCAATTAATGTAAAACCACCCGAACGGTTTTTATAAAATACTTTCATATTTAAAGAATGTTAACCACCGACCACATCCGTCAGATTCCACATTGGTAAAAATATTGCCAGCGCAAATACTAATAAAAATGCTGCAATAATAATTGTTAAAAGCGGTTCTATAGCTGCTGATAATCCTTCTATTTTCAGATCTACCGACGTATCATATTGCTCTGCAATATTTTTCAACATTGATTCTAAAGCTCCTGATCGTTCACCAGCTCCTATCATCATTAAAGTCATTTGCGGAAAATGTTTACTTTCCGATAAAGCTTCAGCAATTGAGATACCTTTAGAAACTTTTTCTGTAGCTTTTTTAATATCATTAGAGATAACACGATTTTCGATGGTTTCCCTAGTAATTTCTAAAGCTTTGATTATTTTAACACCACTTTTACTTAATGTTTCCAGTACATGTGCAAACCGTGCTATGGATGACTCCAGTACAATATTTTTAAATACCGGCATCATTAATTTCAAGGTATCAAACTGATAAGCTCCGCCCGGTTTGTTTAAATAAAACTTTAATAGTGATATGGTAATCACCACAACTGCTAGAGTGATCGCCCAATATGTGGTTATCATCTCACTTAAAAATATTAATATTCTGGTTGGAAGTGGCAAAACAACATCTGCCGAGGCAAACATTGAAGAAAATTGTGGGATAATAAATGCTATTGCTGCAGTAAAAGCGATGATTAAAACTGACATTACAATCATTGGATATCGCATTGCGGATTTTACCTTGCGCTTTATAGCTATGTCATGGTGCAAAAAATCTTTAACATGTTCAAGAACAGTGTCCATAGAACCCGTTGTTTCTCCAACTTTTGCCATGCTAACATATAAAGAGTTAAAAACTTTTGGGTAATGGTTTATAGCTTTAGAAAATATCATTCCGCCACTTACTTTCGTTATGATGTCCTGTACAATTTCTATCATTTTATCCGATTCAAGCTGTTTACAGATTATTTCTAAACTTTCTATTAATGGGACACCCGCTTTTAACATTACAACCAACTGAGCAGTGAAATTTTCTAATTCCTGCGGTTTAATACGATAAAATTTGTTTTGCAACCGAGTTAAACTAAATGGTTCTTTATATTTCTTTACCGATACTACACTCTCATTCCTGGCATTAGCTTTATCGTAAATATGCATTTTATTTTCAGCATTGACTACCATCTCGACAATTTTACCGGATTCGTTTATTGATTTTACCTGAAATTGAGTCATTCTAAATTCTATTTTATGCTTGGATTATTCCTGCAATTCATATTTTTTTAATTTTCTATATAATGATGATCGCGATATTTTCAGTATTGAGGCAATTTTGGATAAATTATGCGGATATAGTCCAAGAGCCTTTTCTATCATATCTTTTTCAACTTTCCACAAGGGCAAAATCTGTTTTGAGTTGTCAATTTGTTGCTCGCTTGTAAAAGCTTGATTATCTGTTAAATTTATCTTTTTCAATACATTTTCATTAAGAACCGTTCCGGTGGTATGAAAAAGTACACGAGTTATAATATTTTCCAATTCGCGAATGTTACCATGTAGTTTCATTTTTTTAAATTGATTAATTAAAGCCCAGGAAATGGATTTTACCTTTATTGAACTATTGCTAATCATTTTACCAATCAAATTTAATATTAACAGAACAATATCTTCATCCCTATCAAATAATTGTGGTAATTCAATCGGGATTACATTTAATCTGTAAAATAGATCTGATCGAAAATCGCCTTTGCTTACCATATTTGACAGACCACGATTTGTAGCAGCGATAAATCGTACATCTACTTTTTGTTCTTTTGTACTACCAACTTTACTAAAAGTGCTGTCTTCAAGTACCCTTAGCAGCTTTGCCTGTAAATCCAGCGGCATATCACCAACTTCATCTAAAAATAACGTTCCCTTGTCAGCTAATTCAAATTTACCCGGTTTTGTGTGATCGGCTCCTGTAAAAGCACCTTTTTCGTATCCAAATAATTCACTTTCTTGTAATGTTGCGGGAATTGCAGCACAATTCAATGATACCAGATTTTGTTTATTACGAACGCTAAATTTATGAATTGTTTGAGCAGCTAATTCTTTTCCACTACCGCTACCTCCTAAAAGCAAGGTTGTAAAATCAGTTTTAGATACTTTTATTAATTGTTGATATACTAAAAGTGTTAAATCAGCATTACCGATGAAATTGTCAAAACCAATTGGCTTTAGATAAGGTCGTGAACTTTCGGAAGCTTCTTTAAGTAATGAATTGTATTTTTGAATTCTTTTAATTATTCCAGGAATTTTATTCTTTACTTCGTTTTTAGGAATTATTGCAAAAAGTAATTCACAATTCGTACATAGTTCTCCACTGATTTGATTATCTTCACTAAAAATAATTACCGGGATATGTTTATTGAGGCGCAGAAGCCGTTTATGAAAATCTGTATAATTATTAACTAACAATTGCGAGTCTACCCAAATAGCATCATACTTATCAACTGCCACATAAGACAGCATTGACAAATATGAATGTCCTTTTGTTATATTTGTACTTTTTTTTAATAATGACTCGGTCACATCAGAAATAAATTTTTTATTTTCTAGAGTTTTGGATGTCGTAATACCTAATAAATTTTGCATATTATCCCTAATTTAATGATGTGCGTGACATTTCATCAATAGATGTGATACCCTCTATTACGTATTGCCGTGCTGATTCATTTAGCGTGACCATGCCTTCTCGTATTGCAACTTTTTCAATTTCTTGAGATGTTGCATGTTTATTGACCATATCAGATATTTCTTCACTTGGTATCAATAGTTCGTAAACACCTACTCGACCAGCGTAGCCATTATTACGGCAAGCAAAGCATCCGACCGGCTTAAATAATTCCCCTTTAAATTCATTTTTTATTTTTAAATACTTCAGCATTGCTTTTGTAGGTTTAACTGCTTTTTTACATTGCGGACAGAGTCGGCGTATTAATCGTTGAGCCAACACTGCCCGTACAGTAGAACTCACTAAAAAAGTATCTACACCCATATTTAAAATTCTTGTAAAGGCAGATGACGCATCATTTGTGTGCAAAGTACTAAAAACTAAGTGACCAGTTAAGGCAGCACGGATTGCTAATTCAATCGTTTCACGATCACGCATCTCACCAACCATAATGATATCAGGGTCTAAACGGAGCATTGCCCGTAATGAAGCCGAAAAGGTTATACCAGCTTTTTCATTGATTTGACTCTGATTTATATTATCCAATTGATATTCAATGGGATCTTCAACAGTTAAAACGTTTATTTCAACAGAATTGATAACATTTAACGTTGCGTACAATGTTGTTGATTTACCAGAACCAGTTGGTCCCGTAACTAATACCAATCCATGCGGAGCATGAACAATTTTATCCCATTGTGCTGCCATTTTATCATTAAAACCAAGTTTATCTAAAGAAATTTGTCCTCGAGCTGCATCTAAGATACGCATGACTATTTTTTCACCCTGAGGTGTGGGATATGTCGCACATCTAATATCAACAAACGAATTATCTGCTTTATAACTAAAACGACCATCTTGATGATGCCTCGTTTCTGCTATATCCATTCCACCCAATATTTTCAGCCGCGAGATAACCGAACGTAATGACTTAATCGGTATTGTATAGTATTGTTGTAAAATACCATCAACACGGAATCTGATGCGTACATCTTTCTCTCTTGGATCAATATGAACATCGCTAGCACCAATTTTAATGGCACTGTCCATCAACATATTTACCGCTTCAATAATTTCTGTATCAACTGAAATCTCTGTAGAAACTACATCTGAAGAAGGTAAAGCTTTTTTTTCGGTGGCTACAACAGCATGTTGTTGAGTCTCTAATTCCTCATTACTTTGTACTTTATGATGCAACTCAAGTGCTTGCTCAATATTCCTCGCGGTGGCTAGGACAATATTGATTTCCATTACCGTCTCTTCACTTAGCTCATCAACAACATTAACATTGTTTTGATCTGAACAAGCAACCGTCAGTACATTCTCAAAATGGAACAACGGAACAACATTTAATCGTTTTGCGCTTTCTTCACTGATAAGATTAAGTGTCCTTTTTTTTATTTTATATGTAAGTGGATCAATCCACGGAATTCTTAGCTGTTCGCTAACCATTTTTATGACTTCTTCTTCTGCTACCATCTTTAAAGAAACCAAAGCTTTACCTAAATAGACATTATGCTCTTTTTTATAAGCCAGGGCTTCTTCCAGTTTAGCATTATCTATTTTTTTTGTTTCAATAAAAAGTTGCCCTAATTTTTTCCTAGTAGCTGCCATTATTGCTTTCCCGTCGTTAACGATAAAATCCTAAATACCAATTCAAAATATTAGCACCCCAAAAAAACGCAACAAAACAACCAATACTTAAAAATGGTCCGAATGGAATTCTCTGTTTACGTGATAATTTTTTATACATTGACACAATTACTATTATTGCCGCTGCAGAAAAAAAAGCTATAATAAATGCTAATATTCCTTTCTCCCAACCAAGTAATAAACCGATAACTGCGGCATACTTAACATCTCCCATGCCCATGCTGTCAACCTTATAGATCAATTTACCGAAATATCCAATTATTAAAAATAATAATGCTAATAATATTGCTCCAATTATATGACTTAAATAGAACCTTGATTGATTAATAAATATAAAAGTAAATATAGGCAAAATGCTAAGTATCAATAAATTATTAGGTATTAATTGAACATCGATGTCAATAAATGTTATAATAATAACTATACTAAAAAACATGATAAGTGAGAAAGTCTCAATGGTAATATCAAAATAATAATAGATTACAACAAATACTAATGCGGTTAGTACTTCAACAAGAGGATATCTTAAAGATATCCTTGTTTTACAATTTGAACATTTTCCTCTAAGCAAGAGAAAACTTAACACCGGAATATTTTCCCAGATTTTTAACTGATGTTTACAATTTGGGCAGTAGGAACGCGGCTTAGATATAGACAAATGTTTTTGTGATCTATAAATACAAACATTTAAAAAACTTCCTATTATAAGTCCAATAACTATAATCAATGTAATTATCATTATAATTTCAAATTTATTGATTTTACAATTCCCATTAATTCATCTAAATCTACAGGAGTTGATAAAACCCCATCAGCACCGCAACTATCGGCTAGTTTCTGTTCTTTGGCTCCAGCACCATTTGTAAGTATCACGACTATAATATCTTCATATTTAATATCATATTTTAATAAACTACAAATTTGATGTCCATTAAAACCTGATAATACTGCCTCAATCAATACTAAGTCTGGTTTTTCGCTCCTTGCTAAATTAAAACCATCTAATCCATCATAAGCAACAAGAACATCATATCCGTGATCAATAAGGTATTGATTTATTGAATCTATATCTGATTTTTTTCCGTCTGCGATAATAATAATTTTTGTGATCATTTTACTTGTTATGCTTCTTCAATATCTAATTGTATGTTATGACTCTTTCTATCCCAACCTTCAGCTTTAATTTTCATTGTTAGATCAGTTTTATGATCTGAATAATTTATAGCTGTCGCCGGTGTTATGATACCATCTTTATATAATTGCAATAAATTTTGGTCAAATGTTTGCATTCCCTCCACTCTTGAAAATTCGAGCGCACGTGTTAATAAATGAATTTCCCCCTTTTTAATTAAGTCTTTTACTCGAGCTGAGGGAAGTAGTATTTCTACCACGGGTATTAATTTACTATCCTTTGTCGGCACCAATCTTTGAGCAATAATTGCATTTAGGTTTTCACTCAATTGATCGCGAGCTGTTTTTTGTAATTCAGCTCCGTAAATATTAAATATTCTTTCTACAGCCAACTGTGCATTAGTTGCATGCATAGTACTCAGGACTAAATGTCCTGTTTCTGCGAAATTAATCGCAGTAGCGATATTATCCATATCGCGTATTTCACCCATCAATAAGACAGATGGATTTTCCCTAAGGGCACTTTTCATAGCTCTTTTATAGGAAAGTGTATCTTGACCTATTTCTCGTTGATTAACAATAGATTTTTTATGCTGATGTAAAAACTCGATTGGGTCTTCTATTGTTAATATATGTCCTGATTTATTCTGATTGCGGTGATCTATCAATGCTGCTAAAGTTGTTGACTTACCCGATCCGGCTGAACCAACCACTAAAACCAAACCATGATCCTCAAGTACAATCTTGTTCAAACTTTGAGGAAGTCCTAAGTCCTCGGTAGATTTTATTGCTATCGGAATATGATGAACAGCGATAGCATCCGAGCCACGCTGCATAAAATAATTTATCCTAAAACGACCTACATCGGTAATACTATAAGCAAAATCTAATTCTTTTTCACGAATAAATATTTGTTCTTGTTCACTAGTAAGAAAACTTTTTCTAAAATTTTTTAACAATTCACTTGATACTTTTTCCTCTTTCAATCTCACATTTTTTTTTCCAATTGTTAATACAGGATATGCGCCAAGACTAATAAATAAATCATTAGCTTTTAATTCAATCATTAATTTGAGTAATGTTTCAAGGGTATACATAGCGTTTAATCTCCACTAATGCTTTCAATAAGTCGATCACTTTCCTTCTCAACTCGCACCAATTCATCTTTAGTAATTAATGA
>SDBT01014470.1_pt1 | contig 12582 bp, 17 predicted proteins | sample 2277101 | NCBI WGS metagenome assembly SDBT01 (sample SAMN10404973, study PRJNA504765) | marine sediment metagenome | isolation source: marine sediment core GS10_PC15, 103 cmbsf | place: Arctic Ocean: Southern Knipovich Ridge | collected 2010 | reverse complement strand
GCCAAGATAATAAGAACGAAACCCATAACTACAAGAGTTAGGATTCCTCCGAAGAACGCGATTGCGATCTTAATACCAGTATCTAAACTAGTTGCGCCTTTCTTTTTATCAAGTAAGAAAAATTTCCTCATTGCTTTCCTGAATCGATTTGTACTTAATATACTTTTCATATTTATTTTTTAACCTCCTTTCACCTATATTCTTGATTCTCTAAGAGAACAACCATACTAATTAGAGTGAAGGATTACTTTTAAATCTGTTGTCACCAGTGTCAACAAACTTACCTTTCTCTCGGAAGGAATAGAAGGAAAGTAAATATTATTGATGACACTAGACAAACCATAACAGTCGTTGAATTAACTACTCCAGGGATGAGGCTCAAGACATACGCAACCAAAGTAGTCGCGAATCCAGCAACAGCGAGTGAGGCTCTTAAATTTCCACTAGTACCTGTTAATTCTTTCGTAGCAAAAAAAGAACCAAAGGAAACAACTAAAAAGAAAGCAAATAGGGTTAATGGGAAAAACAAGGGTTCAACCGAGGCTACATACTGAAGAATGACATGCATCCCTTCAGAAAGGTCTCTCTCTACTAATTCTTCATAAGCCATCTTATTGTCCTCCCTTAAGTACCCTCCACATTAAAAGTATCACTGTCACCAAAAATATTGATATGAAAGCCCCCAGAAAAATAGGCGGGATTCCTATAAGTGTTGCTAGAGGAAATAACATTATGCTGAATAGGCCTGTTATCATTCCAGTAAATATCTTTCCAGAAGATATGATGGCAAATATAATGAGGGTCCCAACATTAAGTATGGGAAGATCTGATTCAAAGTTTGACCTCTGTCCTTGCGATATGGTCTGGAATGAGCTAAGATTTGTTGATAAAGATTTATTTATAGTCCTGATGGTGCCAGTGGGTTCATTAACAATAGAGTTGTTTGAATTATTATCACTTGAAAGGTTGACAGAAAAATTTATCATTGCCACTGCAAACAGGGAAATTAATACAAAACCAATAAAAAGACTTTTGAAACTCATCCTCCACTCTCCTTCATTATTTTCCATGCTAAGATTCCACCCGCCATGATTATCCAAATAATTGTAGAACCAAGTCCAAACATAGAACCACCCGTATAAACTATCAGGAGGGCGCTTAAAATAAAGCCTAAGATGGCACCCACAATAACTCCCACTAAAGAAGAGATAAACATCAAGAGAAGGGTCACAACAAAAATCAATAAAACAATAATCCCATCATAACCAAATGTTTCAAAGGGGTCTGGTTCTAAGGTAACAATTTTAGTTGTTATTAATTGGTCTCCATTATATAGATGCATTATGAATGAAGCATTTCCGAAGCTCTCTGGAATTGTGCATGTAAGAACCCCCGAGGAAGAAACAAGGCTTGACCTACAAGCAGTTGTGTTTTGAAAAGTATCGAAAAGGGTTCCATTCATTGCTATGGCTGCACTGCTCCCATCTATGGTATTAAAAGTTGTTGTTATTGTCCTCGTGGACGAATCAAATTCAACTGCGGCATTTAAATTCCCAAAGAGTTCAAACTCTGTTGCCTTAGTCCCTTCTGAAAAAGGGTTTAGATTCAGTTGACAATCATCTATAGTTGGGTCCGCGCAAACAGCAACGACATTATTAAAGGTTGCCAAGATCACTCCCTTCTTTGAAACAATTATTGTGTACCTCCCATCACTCCTAACCAAGTGAACCACCGTCTGCCCTAAAGAATCTGTTTTAGGGACCTCTACTGTTTTAAATTGCCCATCTGCGACATAAAGCCTGGTGATAGTTATAAGGGCATCTGAAACAAGAATAAAATCTGAACCCTTGAACGAAACTAAAAACTCTGTTGATTCGGAAGATAACAAATCGAGCAAATCTATGTTTTGAGGAATTGTGAGATTTGTTAATGTGAAATTTTGAATGTTATGGTACTCCACTTCCCTTATTGTTGTAAAATACTTTGTTATTACATCCATATCATATATTGAATTAGAGAGGTTTGCATTAAGGCATATTTGCGCAGGGTTTACTTTAGAGAAGTTGTTGGAGAAACTAAAAATTTCTGTTGAGGTTCCTTGACTAAAAACACTAACATCCACTTCGATAGTAGTATTGTCCTCAGTTCCATTCATGACAATTTGGGTGTCCTCATCTTTGAGAGTATAATTTAAAATAAGAACAGAGCCTGAAGAGCAATCATCTAAGACCAAATTTAAAACGGATTGATTATTGCTCGTAGAATTTTGATTGGTTCCATCCTCCATTATGATGCTCCACAAAAAAGTCTTATTTATATTCTGATTAACGTTTGGAATGGTTATACTTTTAGAGATTACATATTCGTTAGATAATCCTGAACGCGTCAAGACCCCATCTCCCTGACTTGAACCATTATAGAAAAACTCTCCTCTGGATAATTGCAATCCTAAGATTGTAGTAATGTTTATCTCAAAAGTCTCAGTGTTTCCTTCCGTCGTGATATTGTTAAATGTTTCTGAATTTATTATAAAAGGATCAACTTGAAAAGTCTTATTCGAAGCTGCAAACGCGCAAACCGTATCTGTGACATTGGCAGAGCATCCAAAAACATTCCACTGGAATGTTCCCACAGTATCCAGTGTGACATTTATTATTGATTCATTGATAGATTCGCCTGTGATTACCTGAGTTGTTCGATTGAATAATATTGAATCCGAATCCCAAATGGATAAGGTTGCATTTGTTAGACTTGTGCTTGGACTTGGGCTTACTGAAGAGTTAAATATTACTCCCCTCCCTGCGAAGTGTCTCGAATTATTTGCAGGGGCACTCAAATTAACTTGCAAAGGTAATTGCAATCCCCAAATAATAAATTGAAAATCCCCTGTGCTTGAGACGGCCCCCCAATCTGATACAGAACTATTTGATATTGCCCCTCCCCCAGAATATAAACTTGATTCATTTCTTTGGACCCTTGTTCCACCATTTCCCTCATCTATTCCGATTATCCAAGCATATTGTGTTCCAGCCCTTAAAATAACATCACCTGGCAAAGTAATATTATAACTTTGAAATGTTCCATCAATGAGACTTCCAAATGTATTATTAAAAGTAAGGAAGGTTGAAGGTTTACCAGAAGCATCTACTTCTGAAACTATAAGAAATGTGTTGTTTCCATCCGCTGCAGGTAGAGTTGATACTCTCAAGATAAGTTCGATACCTTTCAAAGTTATAGGTACGTTTAAACCAACAGTTCCCTGTGTAAAGCTTTGAGCATTTGCTTGGTTTTCACTTGCAACTTCATCCGTATCAAAACCCGTAAAATTTAATTCTTCAAATCTTTGGAAACCTGTGAAGAATATCCACTGTGTTATGTCAACACCATAAAAGTTTGGAATAACATCCACTGTTTCTCCTTCACCAACATTAATTCTCTCCCTGAATGAATAATTTCCCGACGTGAGTTTTGTACTTATGTCGTAAGGAATATATTTCCCATACATTGTTTTAGTTCCAGTTTTATCCTCTGTGCATTGCTCGTAAGGTGTTGAATTTGAATACAAAGTCTGGCAAGTTGTCTTGAAAGTATCGACTTCATATTCTGCATTTGCATCATAAATTTCATAATCTGAAACTCTATTACTAATTAACTTAGTTTGGAAGAAACTATAATGTTTTGAACCTTTGAAACTTACACCATTTTCTCTATGATCCAAATCGTAGTAAAGATAATCCTCTCCAACAAAACCCTCCCCAGTATAATTTACTAATTTTATAACCCCAACAGTTGTAGTGGGAATCCCTAGGATAGAATCTTTTATTGTAACTTCATTCCACTTTTCAGAACGAATAACATTATCAAATTCAAAGGAGGCGGAAACAGTTCCCACTAGAAAAATTCCTAAAAGGAATACTAACAAAAGTTTTTTCATTTTATTTTCTTCTCCCCTTTCGCTTTTTAACAGAAGATTTTTGCTTCTTGAGTCTTTTCAACTTCCTCATGCTTTTCATCTGAGCCTTTTCTGCCATCTTTTGTCTTCGTTGATTTTCTTCTATGTTATCAAGGATTGTGTTTGTCTGCTTTGCAGCCTTCTTAGCTAGATTTATCAAACCCCTTCCAAAAGATTTTCCAACTTTACCTGCTGTTTTGCTTGCCTGTACTAGTTTCCTATTTCTCAAAGCAAAAAGTTGAGATTTTAATTCAGCTTTCTTTTTTAAATTGGCCTGTGCTTTCATTCTTGACGCATCTAATTTCATCCTCTTCTCTCTTTCCCTAGCAATTACATCTCTCTCAAAAGCAATCTTTCTCTCTAGTTCTTTTATTGAAACCATTAATTATTACCTCCCTCTAATTCTTGAATGAACATCATGCAAATTCCTCCGTCCCTCTCCTTCGGATAATTCCTATTAGTGAAAGAGTCATCCCCAACAAACCGATAACTGTTACCCATCTGGGAAGGTGTAGCATTATAGAAGTTCCCTGCGTTAAGGAAAGCAACGACGAACTGAATGGTTGCCCAACAAGAAGAGCCTCATATCTATTACTCATCATAACGGCTAAGATAAAAGCTAAGATAACTATGAAGAAATCAAATATAAACCATGCTGGATGCTTTCTAGAAAAGAACTCAACCAACAGCATCGCGATAACCATTCCAATAATTAGAAAAAACGAAACCGTTCTCATGCCTGGAATCATTGCATCATTAACCTGCCCGAAGGTATCTAGTGCGACTTGAGAAACGTTTGGAGCGCCAGTTGTGGAGTTTGGAGTTGCTATAAGAGTTGATAATATTTCTGCATTAAAAAAATTCCAAGTTCCAAAAAAAAGCAAAAGTACAAAAATTAAGATTGTAAAAGTAATGAGAGCCACGCCTATCTGTCCTTTTTTATTATTCATTCTTGTCCCCCATCTTCCCTTCGATTATCTTTTCCTTCATCTTTGGCCAAAGACTACATCTTGTTATGGCAAGAGTTATCCTGGGGTCGCTTTTATTTTTTTTATCTAGACCTCTTTTAATCCTTTCTATTTTTATGTCTTCGATTTCTTTTATGAATTGATTACTAATTCTTCTTTGAGTGCTTCCGTCTAGTTCGTTGTCTTTTTCTGAAGTCAAGTTAATTTTATCCCCCTATCTAAAAACGTTTTAATGCGCTTATCATTTACGAGATTAAGAATTATTATCAAAACTGTTAGCCCGATTATTGGAATAAAAAGAGCGAGTAAAATAAAATATATAACTCTAAAGAAATTAAAAGCAACGCTCAGGAATAAAAAATTATTTGTTATGTTAAGCATAATATTTGAAATCCACAACAGAAGTAGGTAGCAGAAAAAGATAAGGGAGACTTTAAAATGTTTTAAATAATTTATGCTACTGATATATCCGTCTGTGCCTTTAGGATGTCTCCAAGGAATTATGAAGGCTCCAAAAATAGATAAAAGTAACACCCCTATGCTCCCCACCAAAACGAGCACATAGATTACGGAACTAGGTGTATCTAGTTTTCCTCCACTACGAGTTATTTCAAAATGGGAAGTGCTTGTTCCAGAATTTGTTGAGTTAGAGCAATAAACTGTTTTTTCATATATGCCGAGGGCAAAAGTGAGATTAGAAGGCATTGTAAATTGAAAGGAGGTTTGGTTAGGAGTCATTGTCTGATTCAATACAATAATTTGAGGGGTAGGATTTTTTATTGTGATAGAACAATTAAATCTCGTTGTGCATGCAAACCCTTGATCTTCACACTCTTCAAAAACAATTAGTTCTGTATTTTGCTTTCCAATAACATCTACTTCCACTGTACCTGCTACGACTGTGCCTACTAAAAATATTCCCAAAAGGAATGCTAACATAAGTTTTTTCATTTTCCTTTTCTCCTTTTTTTAGAATTACCCATCATTCTTTTTAGAACATCATTAAAAGTCTCTCTTGGATGCACCTTCCTCTGTTTAAGCCTACTCCTTACTCCCTTAGAAATCCTAATCGGCACGGTGTGTCCCATCTTTTTTTAATGCATACGCAGTGCTTACAAGAAGCATACAGAACTTTATAAATACTGCTATTTACCACTCTAACTGGCTATTAGCCATCAATCCTTCCGTATCTGCTTTCGTCCTGGTATTCGTGGCCCTCTCACTTGGAAGAAATTTCCCTTTATCGTTTTGCACATGTCTTCTACATCTTGTAATCGATTCAAAACTAGGAAGCTTATTTAAATCAGAATAATCTATAAAAATTTTAAATCCCATCTTTCTCAAGACTTGAATGATTAACCATGTGTCGTTGTCTCGCGCTTGTTGATCTCCTTCCAAAACTTCTTCAACAACTTTCATTAATCCTTCATGACCCATCTTGATTCTCTCTAAATTTCTTATATTTGATTCCCACCTTATCTTTTAAAAGAACGTGCAGTTTGATAGATTGTACATCTGGATAATTCTTGAGCATAAGCTCGGTAAACTTCACCACTGTTTCCTTGATTTTTTCTTTCACTTTAACATACCTCTAACAACAGCTGCGCAGACAATAATTACTACAACAATTATTGCAACATTAACTATTTTATCCCCGTCCATCCTTTTCCTCTCTTTGTATAATTCCCCACATCTTTAATCCTTTGAAAATTAATATCGCTGCCAAAATAAATCCCAAAATATAAACTGCGACCCACCAATAAGTGAAAAAAGTTTCTAACATCTTGTTTTCCCCTTTGGCTTAGAATCTAAAGATTGCAAACCTTCAAACTCCTCCCATAAATCTTCAAAATTATCTTCGGTTAGTTTAACCTTCTTTTTCTTCAACCAATTAAAAAACTCAACTAAATGAGAAGCACAATATCCATCGACATTATATATCCCACAAGAGGGGTGTTTACAATAAACCGAATATTCATCTGCGATACTCATTTCACAACCCCACCATGATTTTCCATTTTAAGTAATGTGACTTTACACCCTCTACATAAATTTATTTTATCCCTTTCCCCATTTAAATGAAATTCTCTAATCCTTTTCATCTTTTTACTCAACCAAACAGCTTTAATGGAAGGCTTAACATTGCCAACAACATACGAACCTAATGCGTCCATGTGACATAAAACTACATCTCCATTTGAAAGTATAGTCATTATCTCAAAGGGTTGGTTACATGGAATTTTATATCTTCTGTTGATAAAAACCTCTCCATCTTTTCTTCCATCATCATAATTAAAGAAAATTTGAACCCCCTTGTCTTTCCAAAACTCCTTAAACTTATCTAAATCTTTATAATTAGATTCTGTAACAGTAAAATTTACCCCCACATTCATCTTATCTTTTAAATAAAATATTGTTTTCAAAACTTCATCAAAATTTTTAAGTCCCCTTCTTTCTTCAAAAGTCTTAGAATCAAACGCATCAAGAGAAAAAGTTAAATTATCTACTAATTTTTCTTTTATTAGAATATCTCCAATTTCTTTTGTTAAGACTGACCCATTAGTTGTTACATATATTTTAACATCTAATTCTTTTCTTATGTATCTTAGTCGTTCAATAAATTGCGGAAAAAGAAATGGCTCATTATAAAAAAAGGGATGGATTTCTTCAAGTCTTGTTCCTTTACATTCTTGGATTATTTTTTTAAATAATTGCTCATCCATTGTTTTTTTTCTTTTGATTAATGGAGAAGGACACATGGGGCATTTGCCATTGCAAATTGAAGATAATTCTATTTTTAACATTTTAGGAAAACCTTCTTCTTTGAATTGTGATTTTTTAAAATAAGGATAATAAATTTTTTTTAGAAACTCCCTACATTTCAAATAAATTTTAGTTGTCATCGCTTCATCTTCCTCCCAAGAGAAGTCAACCCTTGGCAAAACAAGGAGATCCGCGCTGCGTCTCTCCTCGTTCGGGATTGCTCCCTACACACTCCCATTGGTAAGAGGTGATTATGATTTTTCATGCAACCATCCATGAATATGCGGCGCCTATGTTTTTAAATTTAGGTATGTCCTTTCTTTGAACTGCCTCATGGTTAAATAATCTTCTAAGATTCATCATCACATTCTTTGGGCTAACATTCAGCACCTTTGCTATTTCTTTTGAGGTCATCCACTTTCTTTCTTTTTCAAGAATCTTCATAACATCTGCTTGGGTCATTATCCTTTCAACTCCTTGCCGATAGCCAAAACATACTCTCTGCCTCCGATGTAAACGCCGCAGATTTTAAACAGCTTAGTTTCAAGCATTCCTTTTAATTCGTCTTCCGTAATATCTACATTGATTTGATTTTCCTCTGAGTCGAAGTGTGCTATCATTTTTTAAGACTCCAATACTCATAAGTTTCATTTTCATTTGTGCGCTTTGTTATCAAACTTTTCTTTTCCATCTCGGGCAAGAGATACTTTACACCCTGGTAATGGAGGCCTGTTCGTTTCGCAATCTCTGTTGTGCTTGCCTCTTCAACAGTCTTCAAAAATTTAAGAATCCTATCTGTGTGGGCGGTCATTGCCTAGCCCCAAGCAATTTAAAAAAAGAAAGGAAGAGGGGGTTAATCCTCTCCTTGAAAAAATTCATTTTTGTTAAGAGATGCGAAACACCTCTTTTGTCTAGCACGAGGTATTGAGCTCGTGGTCTAAACAACCTGTGTAACAAGTTTTGTATTTTCATAACTATTGTAACTATTTAAACTATTTAAATGTATCTGTTTGAGTTCCACTGGAAATAAAAAGCGGAGGTAACGTTTCGTGTGGAGAATCAGAGAGGTATCTTCTCAATAATAATTGAAGGTGTGATTGTTTGTGGACATGCATACTGGACACATTGCCATAAAAAATCAATACTATTATTTCCATGAGGGATATAGATTGTTTGTGTTCCCTCATTCAGAAGTGTACTATTTATGCTATAACTATGTGAGCAATCATTTTCCCAATTAGTGCAATCATCAACCACGTCCGCCAACTGTGTTTGGATTGTAACATTCATATTAGAACCTATTGCCTCGTTTTCAAAGATAAAGGCATCTTGGATGTCTGAGGCCCCAGTCAAGCTATCAAATATTTCACCAGAAAGTTCTTGGTGAACAACAAGACCTCCATACTCATCAGAAAAAATGCTATACTCTGCTGTTGAAGAAATAGAAACTATCCAAAGAGCTGTGATGTTTGCAGCTAAGAGGAATCCACAAAGAATACCTATAAACAATAAACCCTTCTTTTTTTGCATGGTATTTATAGGACTAATGACTTTAAATAGATTGTGGTCTGCGTGGCAAGATCAAGCAACCAGGCGTTTTATATTTCATATTGATAGATTCAATGGGCTAAACTATTTATTCGGTGAGCGTATTATCTTGATATTAGATTCAAATCCTGCTAACTCTCACTTTTTATACCCCTCTTCTATCTAAATACCTTCTAACTTCTCTAGTTGTTCTTGAATCTCATTTGAAGCGAAACTAATCAAGGTTGTCCTCCCCCCCGCCCTTCCCATGTTCTGTCTCTCCAATTTTATCACGCCATAGTCTTCAAACGTGCCAATCAGCTGCGAGATTCTAGATGGGGAAAGGTTGTTCATCTTGGCTAACATATCTGAAGACATCACCTTCTTCTTTTGGGAGAGTAATAAGAGAAGATGTTGAAGAAAAAGCCTCTCTGTTTGAATGAGTTTCCTACCCCAATCTTCCCAGTCTTCCGCCTCAATTTTATCCACCAGGCTAACCACATACTTCTGGGAAAAATCGTTTGACAAGATGCACTTCAAAGTGATGTCTAAGGCCACTCTTGCAGAACCTTTTAATCTTCCGAAAGCACATATATGGCTTAATGCTCCTTCAGGAACTTGGGGGATGTTCTTATTCTCTATAGCATCCAGCCTATCTCTCACTATTTCCTTTAGTTCTATTGCATTATAAGGTTCAAATTCAATCTTATCAAAGAATAAGGTTAGTTTGGCATCTTCAGGCATTTGTTGTATGAGGGTTCTTTTATTTGAGATTAAGATTATGGGGCATGCTGTAGCGCGGTAGATTGTATTAAGATCGTCGAACAAGAACCTCACATCCCTAATTTTATTCACTTCGTCAATGATTATAATCTTTGGGTTCTTCTTAAGCTGCTTTATGCCTTCGTTAAGAAGCCGCTCTTCGGTATTAAAATTTAAATCAAAGATTGCCTTTAATGTCTTACAAGTAGTCGCAGTAGAAGCGCCAGAAACAAAAACATGATTATTCTTTTTGGAAACTATCATATCAACCACAGTTGTCTTCCCCGATCCAGAGTAGCCTTGAATTAAAAGATTACTGGCCATTCCAAATTCTTTGAATGTATCAAAAACTTTCTCTATGGTTTTAATCTGTGTGTCTCGATGAAGAATTTTTTTAGGAGTATAAAATTCAGTCAACTCTTTTATCATAGAAGAAAGAGTTGAAGGGGGTATTTAAATCTTCCGTTTAATTGTTAAAGTGTTTAATTGTTTCCATCATTGGCGCGTATATCATTAAAGTGTTTAATTGTTTCCGAGAGGATGTCCAAATAGGTCCCTAAAACATTAAAAGTCTTGTTCGGTAAAGTGTTAAAGTGTTCACTTATTATATATATTATTTATAAATATATATATATATATATATATATATTGGAGTATCTACTTTATACTTAATTTCTTAATAGAAGTAGGGCATATCCCCCCAAACACTTAAACACTTTAACGGCCCGTGCGCTAGAAGAGAAGAATAACGGGAAGAAAGAATCAAAAACAGGAAGAAACAATTAAATGAATCTTTTAATTTTTTTAATTTTTCCCTTGGGCATCGTATCGATTGTGGATCTTTCAGGGGGGTTATACCTTAGTGCACAAAGGGGGCGGAAGTGTTTAAAGGGTGTTTCGCGCCCCCGCGCTCAACCTCCCCCCACATCATACCAAACATAGAACTCCCGCCCAGCGGGTCGGTCGTTAATTTCGCGCCGTCGGGAAAAGCTTCCGCTGAAGCTTTTCCAAGTGTTCCCCGCCCTTTTGTTCACTAAGGTTAATAACACGAGGAAAGGCCTAATGTGTGGGTAAATCGAATTGGGCCATTACATCAAAAGAGAAAAAGAGTTGCTTAGGATGGCTTATATGCGGAAAAATAAGTGCATAGGATCAAGAATGATTATAACCTTTCAAGTTCTACTTAGAAACTTTGCCAATCAACGGACGGACGAAACGTACCCCGAGATCCGAATACGAATCGCCAGAACCCCCGACGCAACCCAAGCCAGCACAACCCGAACCCGCATAGAACCGCGCAACATAGCCGTTCTTACGGCTTAAATTAAATGGCTGCTGAATAAAGAAGTCATCTTCACTTGAACTTCCATCCATCTTTAATTGTTTGGCATATTTTGAGTTAGCTAAAAAAATACATTGCTCTGATGTCAATAACTCTTTTTCTTTATCCTTCAAACCTAAATCATCCCAAGATTTATTTTTATCGTGAATCTCTATTTCCACAGAGATTTTTAATTCTGGAATATCTAACCAGCCCTTAGAATCTTCTTTGATATATCTTTCTCCGTCAATTTCTACAATGTTATTTGAAATCTTTTTTGTTTTCATTGGTTTCCCTCTTTATGTTCAGAAATTATTTTCTTTACGGCCTTTGGTTTATTTAACTTATATTTTTTGGAGATTTCTTCTATAGTCTTTTCTTCTTTCTCATTGAAATCTATTTGTGTTAGGGCCATTTTACTTTTTCTTCCCCTTCAACGCACGGACGAAACGTACCCCGAGATTCGAATCCGAATCGTCAGAATCCCCGTCGCAACCCAAGCCAGCATAATCCGAATCCGCATAGAACCGCGCTACTCTTCCTATTTTTTCGTTTTGTGGGAATGGTTGTTTAAAGAAAAAATCATCATTTGTGCTTGATGAATCCATTTTCAACTCCTTAATTAAATCTGGGTGTTCGCAAATTATTCCAATCATCTTTAGTGTTAGCAATTCTTCCTCTGGCTTTTTTAATTTCATAATTTCATCATAAGATTTATCTTTGTGTAAAACTTGTTTTGTTACTTCATAATCCGTTTCTGGAATTTTAATCCACCCACCTTCTTGTGGTTCATTGTTTAATTTTTCTTTAAGAACTTGTATCTCTTTTTCTTTCTTATCAATTATATTCTTTAAATTATTTTCTAATTTCTCTAATTGTTTTTGAATTTTATTTGAACCCATAATAATTATAATTATAACTACCTTATAAATGTTTTGTTTTTAGATTTTTACTGTGTTCGGTTAACAAACCTCAAAATATTCTTTCTAAAATTGTAAGTGTTCGCAAATTCTGCATAACCAAACCAACCAACTAAAAAACTATCAAGTTTATCTTTATCAATTATGCCATCCCCATACAATTTCATTTCTTCCCTTAACCTGCCTAAAAAGTGTTTTATGTTTCTCTTCCTTAACAATTTGTAATGATAAAATATCCTATAACCCAAAAAAGTTATTCCATTTCTTAAAGGGTGAATGGCAGACTTTTCTGGATGCAATTCTAATTTAAGATGCTTAAGATAATTGTTTATTTTCACAAAATATTCTTCCAATACCTTTCTGTCCTTA
>SDBT01014468.1_pt1 | contig 12582 bp, 10 predicted proteins | sample 2277101 | NCBI WGS metagenome assembly SDBT01 (sample SAMN10404973, study PRJNA504765) | marine sediment metagenome | isolation source: marine sediment core GS10_PC15, 103 cmbsf | place: Arctic Ocean: Southern Knipovich Ridge | collected 2010 | reverse complement strand
GTAATATTCATCCGGATTTACTTTATAAAAATCGAGTAGAGACATTACTACCCAGGCACTTGATATCGGGTTTTTCGAGCGATAGTCATCTCCCAGATAACAGCCCTCTTTTTCAACTTTTTCGGTGAAACTCTGGGCAATTTTTCCAGCAGCATCATAGTATCTTTTTTCTCCAGTGACTTTATAAAGACGGGAAAGGGCGGAAAGAACTTGGCCATTATAAAGCAGCGATTTTTTTTCACCATAAACCCATTTTTCGTCTTTGTATTCTTGATATGCCTTCATCCAGCCATCAGTTTTCTGCATTGTAATCAGCCAATTACCACCTAATTTTGCTGATTCTAAGTATTTAGAATCGGCGGTTCGATTATATAAATCTAATAATGTAAATATGCTTAGTGCTGTGGTTCCAACCACAAATCTTGGCTGTTTCTTTTCACTTCTGAGATAATATGAATAATGAAATGCGCCATATGCTTCTTCATCTTTACTCTGCATTGAAAGAAGGAAATCTGCCCAGTCTGGTATACCGGCTAAAATCCTTTCATCTTTGTCAAAATCATAAATTTTCAAAAGCGTATATATAATTGAAGCCGAATACACAGTATGCAATCTATTCCCAAAATCATCATTTAGAGTGTCGTACTTTTTGTAAAATCCGTGCTCATCTTCATGCACTGCCCTAAGCAAAAATTCTTTTCCCTGCTCAATCTTCTGAAGGATTAACTCTTTATCCAAACTACGAGTTATCACCAAATTCTCAATAAGTTCCCTCCCCTCCCCGTTATACTCTATAAAAGAAAATGATTGGTCAGGAAAAGAAACTAAAAATCTTACATCCTTAATATCTTCCTTATCTAAATCTAAATTTTGATACCCTTCCTCAAGCGCATTTCGTGTTGCCTCTTCTAATACTAAAGGTAATATTTCGTCCTTTTCCTTCCCACCCCCCTCACCTTTTATTTCTCCCTGATGATATATAGTTATGTAAACTTTCCAATCGCCTCTAATCTCTAGTTCCTCCGGGTATAGCACTGGCTGCTCCTCAAAATAATTCTCAGCTACCGCTCTCACAAACTGTATCGTCAGATTTCTAAACCGATTGCTACCACCAGGAAATTCAGTAAGAGGAATTTCCTGTCTCGCTGACGACCATAAAACTCCGCCGCCAACGACAGCAGCTAAAATGACAACAACAATTAAAGCATACTTCCAGTTAATTCTTTGGTCTTTAAAAACATTCATTGGATAACAAAACAAGCTTCTGTGACCTAAATTGAACAAGTGTCCCAATTGTTACTTCGACTGCTGCTTACTGCGTCATCCTCCAACCACCGCCGACATAGATTAGCTGTCCCGTTAGCCACCTAGCTTGTTCAGAGGCAACAAAAACGGTTACATCAGCGACATCTTGAGATCTGCCAACACGACGGAGCGGTGTGTTAGCAGCAATATCGGATTCTTTTTTAGGCGTGATGTAGCCGGTCTGTATTGGTCCCGGCACAACTATGTTGACAGTGATACCATACTTCCCAACTTCGGTGGCCGCCGAGCGGCTGTAGGATTCGATCGCATGCTTGCTAGCCGCGTAGCTGACGTTACCGATGTGGGCGTGTGCAGCGTCAGTACTTATGTTGATAATACGTCCCCAGCGTGCCCCTCGCTCTAGATAATGCTTGATGTATTCGGACATCAGTAGAGCGTATGCCCTGGCATTAACTGCAAAATGAGTGTCAATAACGTCTGCACTAACTAAGTGGACGCCCCAATCTTTGCCGGTTGTCAGTTCCGGGTCGAACGTTTCAAAAACACAATAGGTGTGATTATTAACAAGAATGTCAACAGGACCGAGTTCCGCTTCACAAAGATCAAATAACTCAGGAATGTTTTCCACATCAGCAAGATCGGCTTCATGAGCTACGGTAATACCACCTTGGGAACGTATTTCCTCGACAAGTTGGTCAGCTGATTGTTGTTGCATTGCCCGATACAACAGAATACCACCCACTCCGGCCTCCCGTGCCTTTTCTAATTCTTCTTTAGAATAATGACATGGCTCACGGTAATAGGTAACAAATACCTTGGCACCTTGAACGGCAAACGCTTTCGCTGTTGCTGCACCCATTCCATGATTAGCGCCAGTAATAAGAACAACCTTGTTTTCAAGTTGTGGATCAATCATGTTTCTCTTCCGACTATGAATCACTTACAGTGTGGATTGCACACGCTTCATTCTACTCTGCTCGTTCTCCGGATACAAGAAAAAGAATCCCAAGGACAACGAACTTAACAAAACGTCAGATTGTGCAATTAGGTAACAAAACAAGCTTTTGTTACCTGTATATATTTGTATGCATTCTAGACTCCATGCAACAGTGAGGTAAAAAGTGTAGCCGGAAAAGGCCGGATGCCACTTGCCCGATTACAGATGAGGCTAACCATCTTAATCACTGTGTTAATACTATATGGCATTGCCACCGGGGTGAGCTTCGAGGAAAATCAGAGCGGAAGTGAGCCCCACGGCTCTCTTCTCTAAGAAGAGCTGCCTCAGTTACTAATCGACCGGTGAGCACTAAGTTGCTTAACTCAAAGGAAGGACGGTCAGTGGGTTGGGGTAATGACTTTTGCCATGCCGCCAGGATATCAACTGCTTGAGTTAAATCTTCTTTATTACGAATGATGCCTACCTTATCCCATTGCAGTTGCTGCACGGCAGAAAGACTTGGCACCGGTACCACCTGTGGAACCTGCCTGTCGCTGAGTGAGTGGTAAACCTCCACAACTTTGCTAGCAGTAGGTGCCTCTGTCTTAGTCCTCTTTCTGGTTTTTTCTACGATCCTTTTACTAAACACAGCTGCTTCAAGGAGTGAATTTGAAGCTAGTCGATTGGCTCCGTGAACTCCGGTGCATGCGGTTTCACCGCAAGCGAATAATCCAGCTAAGTTGGTTTCTCCCCAGCCATTGACCTTGATGCCACCCATCATATAGTGAGCAGCCGGTGCCACTGGTATCAGACCTTTGGTAATATCCAGGCCATGGTCGAGACAGAAACGGTAGATGTGGGGGAAACGGGTCGTGACAAGGAGGGGTGGCAGGTGGGTTACATCAATGAAAACCCTATCCGAGCCGGTTTTTTCCATCTCGTATAGTGTGCTGCGGGCAACTACATCCCGCGGTGCTAGGTCACCTTCAGACGTATAGTCAAGCATGAACCGGTAGCCGTCAACATTACGCAATATCCCTCCTTCGCCCCTGACAGCTTCGGAAATAAGAAACGGGGTTACCCCAGGGAGACGCAGGGCAGTGGGATGAAACTGGAAGAACTCCATGTCGGTAATCTCCGCCCCGGCGTTAAAGGCCAGAACTACACCGTCACCAGTGGCTATCTCTGGGTTAGTACTGAATTTATACAATTGCCCAGCACCACCGGTAGCCAGAATTAAGAAGCGACACTCAAATTCCTCGATAGAGCCAGTGCGGCAATCAAGGGCTTTTATCCCTGAGACCCGCCCCTTTTCTACCAGAATCTCAGTCGCCAAACAATCCTCAAGCACCTGTATCTTAGAGGTGCGCACCTGTTTACTCAAGGTAAACTCAATATGTTCGCCAGTGGCATCACCCCCGGCATGGAGAATCCGTGGCAGGCTATGAGCTGCCTCCATAGCCAAGGCAATCTCTCCATCAAGGGTATCAAAGGGTACCCCAAACTTGACAAGGTCAGTAATGCGGTCAGGGGCTTCGTTGACTAATATCCGTACTTCCTTTTCATTACATAAGCCATCTCCGGCAGCGATTGTATCCCGAAAGTGACGCTCGGGAGAATCATTCTTGCCGATAGCAGCCGCAATACCCCCTTGGGCATATTTGGTATTACAGTCATCAATGCTGCCTTTGGTTATAATAAGCACACTGCCCTGCTCTTTTGCTAGCAGGGCAGTATAAAGCCCGGCAATACCACTGCCGACTATAACGTAGTCATAACGGTTCATCGGATTTATATGATTTACCTCTACTCTATCCTATATTTGGCTTTTCCCTCCTGGTAAAGGTCACCGCCATAAATATCATTTACTACTGTGGTTGGGAAATCTTCTACCTCTAAACGGCGAACTGCTTCAGCTCCAAGCTCCTCATAGGCTATCACATCCGATTTCTTAATGGTCTTGGAGATAAGGGCACCGGCACCGCCTATGGCGGCCAGATACACTGCTTTGTACTTCTTCATGGCATCTTTCACCTCTTGTGAACGCATGCCCTTGCCAATCATCCCTTTAAGTCCCTCAGCTATTAAGCGAGGTGAGTAACTATCCATACGACCGCTGGTAGTAGGTCCGGCTGACCCGATCGGTTGGCCTGGCCTGGCTGGGGAGGGACCCATAAAATAGATTGCCTGCCCCTTAACATCAAATGGCAAAGGCTTCCCTTGATCCAGAGCCTCAACCATCCTTTTGTGGGCAGCATCCCGCCCAACATACATAGTGCCAGTGAGCAAGATATTATCCCCAGCCCTGAGACCTTCTAAGGTCTCATCAGTTAATGGTAATGCAACTTTTTTGACCATACTATTCGCCTCCGTTTAGACTTTAACTTCTTTTAAGATATCCCTAGCAATAATGCTTCTTTGCAGCTCCAGAGCAAGCTCGGTGGCACTAGCAGCTAAGGCATGGCGGCATAGCCTTTCCATAGGTAATCCGGAAATATAGGAGGGTCCATTGTAGATATGAGCCACTCTATCACTAACATTATGAATCATCTGGGTAGCAAATAATTTGACCATAGCCGCCTCACGTCGTATTGGCTCCCCATTATCCGCTTTCCAGGCAGCCTCATAAACCATAAGACGACAAGCATGGACGAACATAGCTATATCCGCCAGGGCAGCTTCAATACTGGTCCGCTTGGAAATAAGCTGCTCAAACGACTGCCAAGATTGAACTTGAGTGGTTGCCTCCTCAAGTAATCTCTGAGCCACCCCAACGCATCTAGCGCCTCTTATAATTCGCCTTGAGGGAAGCCATTTCTTACCCAGGGAGAAAGCTTCTCCTTCTTCTCCCAGTATATTCTCTGCGGGCACTTGGCAATGGTCAAAGACCAGAAGCATTGGTTCTCTCACCTGAGATTGCCACCCTATCTTTTCTTCGCCACCATTCACACTAAATCCGGGCGTATCTTTATCCACCAGGAAGCAAGTTACCCCGTTGCTAGCTCCCTTCTCAGTAGTGGCGAAAACTACCGCAAAATAGTCATTGCCTACCCTGGAAAGAGACACCTTTTTACCATTGAGAACATAGTAATCGTTTATTTTTTCAGCTCTTGTCTCCATAGTGGGGAATTCAGCTTCCTTTCCCGGTTCCATCAGTGCCAAGTAAGCATATTTTTGTCTGTTAAGTACAGGTAGGAAGTAGCTTTCTCTTTGTTTCGGGTCACAATCAAAAAGCATGGGAGTGACATCACCAAAATTGAAAGGAATGACTGTCTGAGCCAGCTCCTCTTCAACCAAGCAATTACCTAGGGTGCCTAAGCCAACACCACCGAGTTCCTCGGGTACTCCTGCTCCCCATAACCCCACCTCCTGCGCCATCTTGACAAGCCTTTCCTCAGTCTCTTCAGCTAGAAACATCCGGGCATCACTCAGGTTAGCCGCCCGCCCCAGAATATCCCTCTCCAGGGGTTTTAGCTGGTCGTTAACAAAATCCCTTACCAAGCTTTGAATCATCTTTAATTCTTCTGGTAGCTCAAAATCCATTTAATACCTCTCCTGAATAAGTTAAGCTTGGCTGACAGCCTCCTCCAGGAATAAGTCCAAATCGGGCTCATCTTCATCACCTATTCGTTGCTCTAGACGGGACATAACTTCTATCATACGGTGATTGACTACATAATTCTTAATAGTGGTATCAACCTGAGGACAGACCAGAATGCAAGCATCACATTGGTCGCAGTCTTCACCAACTATGCTTTCCAATGCCATTGATGTGCGCTGTTCTGTTTTCTCCCGGCGAGATGGCTCACGAAACAAAAAGGGACAGATATCTATGCAGTTACCGCAACCTAAGCACTCCTTATGTCCACTAATGTCTTCCGCTATATTTAGTGCATGACCTGGATTAAAGCCACTGGAAAGGAGTCGGCACCGACCTACCGGTGGGCTGTGAGTATTCAGTACTTCGTTTAAGATGCCTTCAATCTCTTTAACATCTCGTTGATTGCGCAGTGGCATATCGTTCTCCTCTTAGCTCAGGCTAATTTGACTTGGCTGGCAGCTAATGCCTCTCGGGTGTACTCAGGCAAGTAATCAGGCATATGCCTGGCGTAGTCAGGTAACAGCAATGGTGAGATTGGTCGCACCTTGGCTAAGCCAACCTGTTCAAGCTCCTTCTGCCATTGGCGCACGTGGTCTAGCGTGAGAGAGCCTTGCTTTGCCTTCTCAGCATACTGAGCTGCGGCTCTGCCTGCTCTCCTTCCGAAAACAAATAAATCCAGCGTTGAGTTACCGATAAGCCTATTCCTACCATGCACTCCCCCCATGCACTCGCCAGCAGCAAACAATCCGGGCACAGTAGTAGCTCCATCAACATTAATCTTGATTCCCCCATTCTGGTAATGCAGAGTAGGGTAGACCAACATTGGCTCCTTGGTTATATCAATATTGAAACGATTAAACTGGCGAATCATAGCAGGTAATTCTCGGGCAATAGTTCCCTCTCCTCGTATGACATCAATCATTGGTGAGTCTAGCCACACACCAACTTGCCCGGCTGGTGTCTCCATGCCCTTATGCCGATCTTGGCATTCCCGAATATTTGCTGAGGCTACTACATCCCGCGGTTCCAAAGGCATGATAAATTGTTCTCCATCAACATTGACTAGCTGTGCCCCCAGGGTTCTCATCTTCTCGGTAACCAATTGTCCCAAAATCTGCTCTGGATAGGCAGCGCCGGTGGGATGGTACTGCATAGTATCCATAAAAATTAGCTTAGCACCTACCCGATAAGCCAATATCAATCCATCAGCGGTAGCTCCATAGTGATTGGTAGTGGGGAAACCCTGAAGGTGCAACCGTCCCATGCCGCCAGTCGCAACGATTACCGCTTTGGCTCGCACCAAGATTACTTCATTAGTCTCTAGGTTTACTAGTACTGCTCCAGCTATTTGCCCTTTGTCATCCAGTATTAGCTCTATTGCCGGTAAGAATTCAAGGTAATCTATCTGCCTATTTTTAACCTCATCACGCAGAACACGCATTTCTTCCAGCCCAGTGTAGTCACGGGCTGAGTGTAGCCTTCGCCTTGATGCACCCCCACCAGATAATTCATGCATTGAACCATCAGGCTCCTTGTCCCAGTTGAGACCCAGCGATTCCAGCCACTTGAGAGCTGAAGGGGCATCTTTTACTAGTACCTCTACCAATTCGGGTATGTTAGTGAAGCGCCCACCACCCATTGTATCCAGGTAGTGGATAGCCGGAGAATCATTGGGTCTATCAGCCGCCTGTGTTCCAGCTTGAGCTCCCACTGTGTTTGCATCACCCAGACGTAGTTTGGTTATTAACAGGACTTTAGCCCCATTTTCCTGGGCTAGCAGTGCCGCTGATGCCCCAGCCCCTCCACAGCCAATTACCAGTACATCCACATCGTAATCTATTTTATCCAGGTTAATTTTATCAGGGTTAATCCGACTGTTTCCCTCCAGCAAATCGGCTATCTCGTTAGGTGTGCGGTCGCCCCTGTTTGGCCCCACTAGCAGCGCCCGCATGCTTTCTTCAATATAGTCGGGGTGATATTTCTGTAGCAAAGGTGCCTTCTCCTCGTCACTAAGACGAGGAATTGTTTCTTTCAACCTCTTCTGCCTGGTAGCCTCTACCTTGCGGATGCTTTCTTCCATATAAGCAGGATACATTTTACTACCCTCTATTCAATATTCTTAGTAAGCCGGTTCTATTTCACGCTCGGCATACCGACGGTGCAATTCGTCGTCACTCATCTTTTTTATTTCTTCTAGCTCAGCATCAAACTTGCCTGCCGCTATCTCGGCTACCCTATCCTCTAGGTGTTTGGAGGTGGGAGCCAAATAGCGACCATACAGACGCCGACTTAGCAGAGCTATGTTATAAGGCACCAACCCCTGTGGGCACCTAGCGGCACACAAGCCACACATCACACAGTCAAAGGACTTAATAGTCACTTCTCGAAGATCGCCTCTCAGAGCATCAGACATAAACCACATTACCTCAAGGTCCTGAGGGCAGCTTTTAGTGCAATTATTACAGCCAAAACACTTAATGAGATCAGGATAGAGAGCCAATACCTGCTCACCAGTTGCCTCTATCTCTTCCAAGTTATAAAGAGCCTCAGCCGCCGGGAAGAATGGTATCTGCACTAGGTGCATATCTGGTTCAACGGTTTTCTGGCAGGCAAGGTCATATTTTAGTTGAGGGTCATTTTTGAAGTTATAGACGGTGGCACAGGCACCACAAAATCCAGCGCGGCACCCACAGCCACGGATCATCCTATAACCACAATACTCCAGTGCCGTCAGGATAGTCAGTCCCTCAGGAACCTGATAATGCTTACCCATAATATAGATGTCAACCATTTGAACTTGTTCAGTCATTTTTACCTCAACTTAAAGAATTGCTTCTTTATGCCGAGCACTATGACATTGCAGGTTAACTGCTACTGGCATACTGGCTATATGACAAGGGAAGGTCTCAGCATGGACTGCCAGCGCAGTAGTCCTGCCGCCAAACCCTTGCGGTCCAATGCCCAGATTGTTAACTCGCTGTAAAATTTCCTTCTCTAGTTCGGCAACCTCGGCATCCGGATGAGGTTCACCTACCTTCCGCAATAGTGCTCGCTTAGCCAGCATAAGAGTCTTTTCTGCTGTGCCTCCTATGCCAACGCCAACAATAACCGGAGGACAAGGATTACTACCTGCCTCATCAACAGCGTTGACCACAAAATCTATGACCCCCTGACGGCCTTGCGCTGGGCGTAGCATAGCCAGGCGAGCCATATTCTCAGCGCCGCCTCCTTTAGTCATTGCAGTAATTCTAAGCTTATCACCAGGGACTATGTCAGTGTAAATAACGGCCGGTGTGTTATCTCTAGTATTTATTCTAGCAGAAAAAGGCTGGCTCACCATAGATTTACGCAAATAACCTTCGTCGTATCCCTGGCACACCCCTTCATTCACGGCCGTGTAAAGGTCACCACCACTTATGTGAACTTCTTGACCCAGCTCCAATAAAACCACCGCAGTGCCAGTGTCCTGGCATAAAGGGATTTCCCCCCTAGCTGAGATTTCGGCATTTTCCAGTATTCTATCTAGCACTTCACACGCAACAGGTGACTCCTCAGCCTCTCTTGCCTGCTTAAGGGAAGTCAGGACATCATCCAACAAAAAGAAATTAGCTTCTTGAACGAGGTGGGACACGACCTTAGTAACTTCCTTAGCTTCAATATCTCTCATAGTGACTAAGCTCCTTTTCTAATAGATAACGGCTCGAGCTATAATTACCATCTGGTAAGCCTGAGTAATATTAGTCCTGTGGTGCGGGAGGAATTAGGCCTTCTTTCATCAGGAGAGCGGTCGTCTCTCTGGATTGCCTAATCATTTTTTCGGCCTGTTTGGTGAGTTCTTCACGGCTCACTTTAAGTCTGGCAACCCCCTGCTCTTGTGCTTTCATGCCTACTGCTACTGCTACTCGAATAAAGGCTTCCTGCTCTGCCATGGTTGAGGCGATATTATTCTCACTTATGCCCCGGTCTTCAGCGCACTTAGCCAGTTCATAGGCAGCAGTAATACACATCTCATCGGTAATGGTTCTCGCTCTAACATCCAGGGTACCGCGAAAGATGGCGGGAAAACCAGTAGAATTATTTACCTGGTTGGGGAAATCCGATCTGCCTGTAGCCACGATCCTGGCCCCTGCCCCCTTTGCCTCCCATGGCCAGATTTCCGGGACGGGATTGGCGCAGACAAAGACGATAGCATCTTTGGCCATGCCTTTAATCCATTCAGGCAGAATTACCCCTGGTCCTGATTTGGCAAGTGAGATACAGACATCGGCTCCTTTTAGCGCCTCTTTAATTCCACCGGTTATTTTCTCCGGGTTGGTTCTCTGACACATGTCCCACTTGTAAGGGTTTCCCTTTTGCTTCTCCTCAAGGTCAGTCCTGCCGGTATGGAGAATAGCTTTACTATCTACAATTAGAGTGTTCGCTGCCTTAAAGCCATCATTAAAAAGCACCCTTAGGATAGCCGTATTGGCGGCACCGATGCCAATAACAGCAAGCTTAACATCCTCCTTCTTCTTGCCGACAATCTTTAAGGCATTGATTAGCCCAGCAAGGGTAACAGCTGCTGTTCCCTGCTGGTCATCATGCCACACCGGAATTTCCATTTCCTTCCGCAGGGTGTCAAGAATATAGAAGCACTTGGGGTTAGAGAAATCTTCCAGATTGATACCACCAAAGGATGGCTGAAGCCACTTTACTGCCTTGATAATCTCATCAGGGTCTTTAGTGTCCAGACATATAGGCACTGCGTCCACCCCACCTAAGTACTTGTAGAGTAATGCCTTGCCCTCCATTACTGGCATTCCGGCCTCGGGACCAATATCACCCAGCCCTAAAACCCTGGTGCCATCGGTGACCACGGCTATGGTATTCCACTTGTTGGTATAGTCATAGACCTTTTCCTTGTCTGCCTGTATAGCCCGACACGGCTCAGCTACACCGGGGGAATACCAGATGGCGAAGTCATTGAAGTCACGAATTGCGCATCTAGGCGTAGTCTGCATCTTCCCTCGATAAAATGGATGCAATTTCATAGCATCCTCTGCCGGTTTACGCGCTTTAGCTAAAAGCTCCTCTACAGTCATTTCTTGGGACATATGACACCTCCTTTTAGATAAATATTTATACCTCCAGTAATTTTACTATATCGCTAGGTTTCTCAGCTACAGGTACTCCGGCTGTGGTGAACGCATCGATTTTAGGTTTTGCTGTCCCGGTGCTGCCCATTACTATCGCTCCAGCGTGCCCCATACGTTTCCCCAATGGGGCTAACCTTCCGGCAATATAGGCCACCACCGGCTTGGGATAGTTTGTTTCGCTAATGTATTGAGCTGCCAATTCCTCTGCGTTGCCCCCTATCTCACCGATTAAAACCACGCTCTTTGTTTCTTCATCATCCCTGAACATTTCAAGGAGTCTAATAAAATCCAGTCCGACAATGGCATCTCCACCTAAACCTACACATGTGCTTTGACCCAAACCAGCGTTGCTGATGTGCCAGGCAATTTCATAGGTTAGGGTGCCACTTCTAGAAGCAATGCCAACGCTACCCGGGTTAAAGATATGATCTGGCATTATACCAACCTTCACCCTTTGTGGAGGGTTTATTACACCGGGGCAGTTAGGGCCGATAACGATGACATCACCCTTCTTGTTAGCCTTGGTAATAAATTCAATAGCATCTTTTTGTGGGATGCCATCGGTAATAATCACCAATGTTTTTATACCAACGTCAATAGCTTCAAGAACAGCCCTTCGGGCAAAGGGAGCGGGAACAAATAAGATAGATGTATCAGCACCATGATTACTGACTGCCTCAGAGACATGGCCATAAACAGGCACGTTCTGAATTTGCTGTCCCCCTTTACCCGGAGTAACACCAGCAACTATCCTTGTCCCGTAGCCTAGCATTAGTGCCGTATGAAGTGTTCCCTGGCGTCCAGTTATACCCTGGACCACGACCTTTGAGTCTTTACTTAATATGATACCCAAATTACTGTCCTATAATTTTAGAACTTCGGCTACAGCTTCTTCTACGTTAGGGTAGGTATTAATCCTAGCCTGATGCAATATCTGAGCTCCTTCCTCCTCGTTTGTCCCCATCATTCGTACCACTATAGGCTTTTTTAGGCTAGACTCATTAAGCTCTTCGATGATTCCCTGGGCGACTATATCGCACCTTGTTATTCCGCCGAGGATATTTACCAATATTGCTTTTGTCTCTGGCTTCGACATGACCAGCGTAACTGCTCTTTTTATAGTCTCTACTGAAGCGCCACCACCCACATCCAAAAAGTTTGCAGGCTTACCACCAAATAGGCTTACCAAATCTAGCGTTGCCATCACCAAACCGGCACCATTGCCTATGATACCTATATCTCCATCTAAGTCTACATAAGCTAGGTTTTGCCTTCTGGCTTCAGCTTCCCGAGGAGTATCTTCCCCCCTGTGGAAGCTTTTCTCTCTAAATATGGGGTTTCTGAAAAGGGCGTTATCATCCGCTACCAGTCTTGCGTCGGCAGCTACCAATTTGCCTGAAGGTATCATGACCAGGGGGTTTATCTCAACTAGCTCAGCATCATGTTCCACAGCCACCTTATACAGGATGCTTATAACTGAAGCGAACTTACTGCGCTCGTCATCATTCATGTTGAATGTGCTTAGCATTCCCATAGCATCGGCTGTGCTGAAACCGACATCAGAGTCGACCCAGTACCGCAATATGGCATCAGGATTGGTTTGGGTTATTTCTTCAATATCAACGCCGCCGCTGGTAGAGGCT
>SDBT01014467.1_pt1 | contig 12584 bp, 10 predicted proteins | sample 2277101 | NCBI WGS metagenome assembly SDBT01 (sample SAMN10404973, study PRJNA504765) | marine sediment metagenome | isolation source: marine sediment core GS10_PC15, 103 cmbsf | place: Arctic Ocean: Southern Knipovich Ridge | collected 2010 | reverse complement strand
CATAACCAGGCCTTGGCGAGGCGGTGTGGAGGCGAGGCGCAGCAACCTCCTGGGTAGATCAAGAATATGATGCGGTCCGACATGGCGATAGGGAAAAGAAGGACCCTCTGGGACCCCGGCGCGCGCCCCAGGATATCTACCAGCAGGCAGATGACGCGACTATGTTACAGGTCGTTCTCGGGGCCGGGGAACTCAGGGAAGCGAAATGAACACGGCTCTTCCGTATCCGGGCTCGTACCCACTCCGTGGGGGTCGAAACCACCTGAAGCCGAGAAATGGCGTAACGACGGCAAGAAGCACAGAAGGGCGCTTAGCTCAGCTGGTTTAGAGCGCCTGCCTTACAAGCCCATTCGAGCCCTCCCAGCTTTCACAAGATTGGCGTAATTCCGCCACTTTCTTGGCAAACCCTGCGAGTGATTTTGCCGTCATTCGCAGGGTTTTTGCATCCGAACGTGCACAGTAACGTACACACCTAGGAACGCCAGGGGAGCGGTGGACCTATGGTGAGCGAGGTTTTGATCCGCCTCTGATTCCCACCGGCTCGACTCCCCAACAGATTGGGCGCGAACGGAGAAACGTGGATGAGCATACGCACCACATTTGATTGACTCTCATGGAGCACTCCGGCCGCAGCATTTGCCCACCCGGACGGAGCTGAAACTGCCGCGAACGTGGCGTCACTTTCACGCCGATCTCTCCCCGTGGCTCGGAGACGCCAGTGGTACAGCCAGAGGGGCCTTGGCACAGCTCGCTGACGAATCTCCTGGCGGATGAGATGCTGCAAGTGGGGCGGCAATCTCAGATCGTTCAATCAGTGCGGGAAGTGGGCAGGGTCGGTAGTATAAACGGAGTCGTTAGCGCGCATCCCATTCAATGATTGGAACGACCGGGAGGTCCGAGCTTGTACGCTGCAGAGTACGACAATAGCTGGGCCCTAATCATCGGGATCAATGCGTACGAGAAGACTCCGCGGCTCCTCTTCGCGCGAAGTGACGCGGAGGCCATGCGTGACCTCCTAGTCAGCCAGTATGACTTCCCCGCGGGGCGCGTCACCACACTCCTCGACGCTGATGCAACGCGTCAACGAATCCACGAGACATACCTGGCCCTGGCACAGGATACCGTCCACCCCGACGACCGTGTGATCGTCTTCTTTGCGGGCCACGGCGTCACGCTGAGAGGTCGGCGCGGCGAGATCGGCTTCCTCGTGCCCGTGGACGGTGACCCCAGTGACACGGCGTCTCTGATGCGGTGGGACGAGTGGACGCGGAACGCAGACCTAATACCGGCGAAACACATCCTGTTCTTGATGGACGCATGCTATGGCGGCCTCGCGCTCCAACGGGCGGCCGCTCCTGGAAGCATGCGCTTTGTTGGAGACATGCTTCAACGCTTCTCCCGCCAGGTCCTGACGGCCGGGAAGGCCGATGAAGTCGTGGCTGACTCGGGTGGTCCGCGGCCTGACCATTCCGTCTTCACCGGCCACCTGCTTGAGGTCCTAGAGGGGAACGCAACTTCAGAGGTGCTCACCGCCAACCAGGTGATGACGCAGGTCTATGAGCGTGTCGCCCAAGATCCGCATTCCCGGCAGACACCGCACTACGGCTTCCTCGATGGGGATGGCGACTTGATCTTCAACCCAGGTGCAGCCGCACCGCCGGAAGTGGACCCTACGGTCGAAGAGGACGTCTTGGTGCAGGTGCCGCCTCGGATTGAATCTGACGGAAGCACCGTGGACCGCGTGAAGCGGTATCTTGCTGATTCGGCCGCCCGAATACTCCTCGACGATCTCGTTTCCGGACAGGCGCGGACCGTCGTAGCTGAATGTGCCCCGGACCACTTCCCAGCGGACACGCGAGAGAACTTCGCGGAGGTCTTCGCCGACCGGGTGCGTGCTTACGAGGCCCTCGTAAGGCCCCTTCAGCAGTCCCTGGTGTTGTTGGCTCGCTGGGGAGAGCCCAGCCATCGAGCTACTCTGACCAGGGCCTTTGCCAGGCTTGCCGACGGTGCCGACATCGAAGAGGGTGGCCTAACGGTTTGGATCGGGCTCCGCTGGTATCCGTTGATGCTCCTCCATTGCTCCGTGGGAATCTCCGCCCTCGCAGCGGAACAGTACGCGACGCTCGCCTCAGCCCTGAGTGTCTCGATAGGAACACGAAGATCTGGTGGTTCGCCGGTCCCCCTAGTGGTATCGACGGTACGCGGAGTGCTTGAGGCCGATCGAGCCGACGGATTCAAGCGCCTGCCCGGTCACGAGCGGCATTTTGTGCCTCGTAGCGAGCACCTCTTCAAGGCTCTCCAGCCCCCGCTTGAGGACCTCCTGTTCCTCGGGCGGGGATACGAGCCACTCTTCGATCGTTATGAGGTCTTCTGGTCGCTCAACTACCTAGATGTGACGGAGAAGAAAGGGCTTGGATGGGCACCCGTCGGCAGGTTCGCGTATAAGTTCCGCCGCGGTTACGGGCAGGATCCTCTGACCACGCTGATAGCTGAGGCCGAACGCGCTGGGGACGCGTGGCCACCTCTCCAGGCGGGTATGTTCCAGGGGTCGTCATCCCGGTTCGCCGAACTGGCGCAGGGGCTGAAGGAGCTTGTTAGCCGTCTCGAATGGTCTTGATCGGTACCTGACGCTCCGTCCTTGGGGCTTCCCAACACGCAGTTGAAGCTGACGCTGGCATCCTCTGCTGGCGCCGCGCTGTAGACTGACAGGCCTTCGAGAAGCGCTTCAGATTCTGGGTCCGGTTGCGCCTCACCCATCCGCGCGCGCAGCTTGACTGCCAACCGTTAGAGCGCAGATGATGAGCACGGTGCGAGTCCGTCGCATTGCGAGGTGAATGCAAGTGGACACAGACTCCGACCTTGAAGGGCTACGGGCGCTATACGCCGCTCGGGAATCGCTGAGCAAAGACGAGGGGGAGGTGTGGGTGGAGCGAGTGTCCGAGCTCCTCCACCGAGCGGCCCCGGACAGAGCTGCGGACTTCGATGAACTCACGCCGTACCTCTTTGCGGGCTTGTCCACGCAACTCGTCGCACCCACCTGGCATCGTATCGGCGGAGTGGTGCGGGCAGCAATTGCAGATCTGGAGCGCGGTGGACGTCCTGCCGCCAGCGGCCAAACCACTTCGAATCCACGGAGTGTGTTTGTCGTCCACGGTCGCAACGACGCGCTCCGTGTCAGTCTCTTCACGTTCCTCCGCGCTCTGAAGCTGGAGCCGCTGGAGTTCTCGCAGGCGATCCGCGACACCGGGAAGGCCGCTCCTTATGTCGGAGAGATCCTCGACTCCGCCTTCCAACAGGCCCAGGCTGTCGTTGTCCTACTCTCCCCTGACGATGAGGTGAGGCTCTCCGAAGCACTCTGGGGCCCAAGCGAGGCCACGATCGAGCGAACGCTCCAGCGCCAAGCACGCCCGAACGTGCTCTTCGAAGCGGGTATGGCCTTTGGAACGCATGCCGACCGAACCGTCCTAGTGGAAGTGGGTCACGTAAAGCCGTTTAGCGACCTCGGGGGGCGCCACGTTGTCCGGCTCGACGACACGCCTCAGAAGCGACAGGACCTTGCCGATAGACTTGAGTTGGCCGGCTGTCCCGTAGACCTAAGTGGTCATGACTGGATGACCGCTGGAAGTTTCGTCGTGCCGGCTCCCGCCCCCCCTTTCAGCGGATCCCCGACCACGGCGTCGGAGTCCTCTGGCCCCAAGGCGGAAATCGAGATTCGGATGGGCTACCTCGGGGTTTGGAGCAGCGAACAGATCATTGTGGAGAACGTCGGCACTGGATTGGCTGAGGATATCGTGGTCTTGGCCGATGGCGCGTCAATCGATCAGCATCCTTGCTGGGTCTCGGGTCAGACTCTGCCCTCGCAGCTGCGGCCTGGAGAGGAACTCGGGGTCAAGATCGCGCTCTCTATGGGCTCGCCGGAACGCTCTGATATCAAGGTTCGTTGGCGAGACGAGGATGGCTCCAACCGGGTCGCTGAAAGGGCCGTCCAGCTTCTCTAGCTCACTCGGGCTGCGGCCTAATCGCAAACCGTTTTGGTGCCTTGAGGAGGCACACACATGGATGATGAATTCCCTCACTTCGATGTGGGCCTTCCGGTCCTAGACAAGTTCCGTAGCTTCGCGCGTGGTCACGTCGACGACTTCCTTGCGGCGCGGGACAGAGTCCTTGACCTCGTTGGGGGATCTCAGCGCCTGATCTCCGGCTTGGCTCGGGAAGACCTGCTGCGCCAGTTCCTGCGGCAGCTGCTGCCCTCTGACCTCTCCGTGGACTCAGGCATCGTCTACGGATTCGAGCAGGTAGCGAACTCGAACCAGATCGACGTCTTGGTCTGGGATTCCGCTCGAAACCCTCCGGTCTTCAGGGGGGAGAGCTTCGTTGTGCTCGCGCCAGAATCAGTTATCGCGGCGGTGAGCGTGAAGACCCGTTCCGGTAAGGCCGACATCCATGAGACTACGGAGAATCTAGCATCACTTGCCCCTCTGGATCTCGCGTTCCGGGCTCCGAGCGGGCAGCCACCGATCGCCAAGATCGGCTTTTTCTACTCGCCGGTCGCGGACCGAGCGCGGACCTGCCAGTGGGTTGCTGATGGCCTCCGATCAGCCCTGCTGGAAGCTGACGAAGACACCCTGCAGCGCTGCCAGGACATTCTGGCCAGCATGGACCCCGTCAATCCTGACCAAGCAGATACCTGGCACTTCGAGCGACTCCTGCCGCGGATGTTCGTTCACCTTGGCGACCCCGGTGTCTCCTTTGTGCGGGGTTGGGGCCCTCCAGGCTTGACTGCAGTTGAGGCTGCGGCCCAGCCACTGAGGCGTCGGCCGTACGTATACCCTCAGACGTCTTCCTTCACTAGTCCGTTGGAGAAGCTCGCTTACCACATCCTCAGCGAATCGATGCGGGAGCTGGGATCAAAGGGTTGGTCGATTGTGTCGGCCTGGGGCGACTTCCATCCCCAATACCACTTCAAGGTTGGAGACGCCGGAGAACTGATTGAGGTCGAGGGTGTGGAAGTCATCGACGACGGCTTCGCAGCTTCCAAGGAGCTGGGCAGTAAAGGACCTGGGTAACACCTCAGTCAAGAGACCTCGGTAACAGTGCGCCGTGCTGATTGATGCGCTCAACGGCCTTCTTCCCATCCAGCGTCTGCTTTCCCAGCAAAGGTCCCGAGGTGCCTTCGTCTTGCCAACTCAGGGGCTATCCGCGGGCCTGTGTATGAACGTGTGCACGTTGCCCCTGACGGCCAGTCCGGGGACCTGTGGGGGACGCCGGGGAGCCGGCTCCGGAAGGACGCAGGACCTCGTCTAAGCTGAGCCTCCTTCTGCCCCGGGCGGTCGCATCAGTATTTCGCGCGAAATAATGGTCATTCAACGCCTCACCTGGGAGGTGGAATCGGAAAGAGACTCCAGGGGCCCAGGAAGGCCCCCCTTCAGCTGTCGAGGCGCCCGCTCTATTTGCTCGACCCTCTGGGGCAACTGCCTGAAGACGGATCCGGCAGTCGGAGGTGCTGTGTGAATCCCTGGAGTCATGGTCTGGTCGTCGTCGCTATTCTCTATCTCCAAGAGGGGGTGGCGACTAGATTCGGGAGGAACGTTACGAGAAAGACCGACGGATCAGTCCACCGAAGGCGTAAACACACCTTCCGGAATCGAGAAATGGCACTCATACCTCCGTTCTTCCTCGACTGTGTTGTTGCCGTCGGCTTCCGTGACGCTGCCGGATCAATTGATTTTGGAGCCACCGGATTCCTTTATGCGAGGGCCAAATCCTTGGAGCCTCCAGAAGAGGAGCGACTCTACAGCTTCTACCTGGTCACAAACCGTCACGTCGTCTCTGGAAGGGAAGAGGCCGTCCTTCGGTTCAATCCCCTGCCCGGCTCACCAGCGCGAACCTATGACTTGAACTTGGTCAGCTCGGATGGTGAGGAACTCTGGATCGGCCATGAAGATCCAGAGATCGACGTCGCTGTCATTCCGGTTAACATCGCGCTGCTTCGGGAGGACGGAATCCAATTCGCGTATTTTCACAGCGACCGTCACGCCCTTTTTCAGGCCGAGGCTACGGAGGCTGGTCTGACGGAGGGTGATGCTGTGTATATCCTCGGCTTTCCCATGGGAGACACGGGTGGAGAACGGAACTATGTGATTGTCAGGGGCGGGTGGATTGCACGTATCCGCGATAGCATAGCTGGGAAAGCGAAGACCTTTCTTGTCGACGCATCCATTTTCCCCGGGAACAGCGGGGGGCCTGTCGTTAACAAGCCCGAGGTAGTCTCAATCACGGGCACAAAAGCGCTCGGTAACGCAAACCTGATCGGGATCGTCAGTGGCTACCTTCCTTACCAGGACGTCGCTTACAGTCGGCAGACTGAGAGACCCCGGGTAATATTCGAGGAGAACTCAGGGCTCTCTGTCGTGGTTCCGATTGACCGCGTTCAAGAGGCCGTGGACCGGGCGGTCGACCGCTTTCCACCGCAGGAAGATGATTCTGCGGAAGAAGACATTTGACCGGGTCTACGGAGTAAACCTTGAGTAAGAGAAAGAAGAGCTTCCCGGAACTGAAGTCGTGGTTACCGGAGGTCCAGAAACCTCTTACCAACCGCTTGGAGAGGTTCGTTCGAGCTCTCGCGGCTGGTAAGGGGAATGGCGGATTGGAACCATGGGCCTCTACCGTCCCCGTGGTTCTCGACGGCCACCCCATGTTGTTGACGGCGAAGCATGCCGTGGATCGTCTCGAAGGAAAGGACCTCTTCCTGGAGATCCCGGACCGGTATTTTTTCCCGGTTTCCTTGGATCCCCACGTCAGGGCTGACTCCGACGACTTGGACATCAGTGTGGTTGCACTGCCGATGTCCTCCCTCGATATCGGCATCGACTTCCTCAATCTGAACGTCCAACACGAGCCACAGCTGGACGAGGGGGAACACGAGATCTTCGTGGCGATGGGGTTCCCGGAAAGGGAAACAGAGCTCAAGCGGTCTTCTGCGACCCTCGAACTCAAAGTCGTGAACTATTGGTCTTTCGAGGCTTCAGCGGCTTACGAGCAACACGGTATTGACCGGGATGATTGGGTCCTGACTAGATTCAATCGAGGCAAGGCATATCAGAACGGATTCCTCCGGGCAATGAAGAAGCCCCACGGAATGAGCGGCGGCGCCCTTTGGAGATTCTGGGGTCCCGCAGATGAGCTTCCAACTCTCGGCCGGGTGGCACTTGCCGGTGTGCTCGTGGAATACCGTGAGTCAGGTGCCAACATCATGGTGTCTGCCCGCTTAGGTCCCGTTCGGATCCTGGCGCAGGGCCTCTCAAAAAGCCCTGCAACCTGATTGGTGCTAGCTGGGGTTGGTCTTTCTTCGTAACGCCCGGTTCCCGCTCGGGCCCTCAGCCCTCGCTTTCGCTCTGAACCCGGGTGGCAGTATCCTGGTCAGCACGGGCCCGGCCCTTCGGGACCTCGCCGTGCGGTTAGAGCAGGATGGAGGCGATCACGTGGGCGCCCGGCTCCGGCCGGGAACCGTTTGGTCCGTTACATGAAGTCCTATACGACCAGATCTCCGCCACCAACCCAGTCTCCTCCAGGACGTCGCTCCTCAGGCATCTTCGACTATCCCGCGGTCGCTTCTGCTCCCCAAGCAGATGGCCGGCCGCTTGTTCTGCCCGCCGGCATTGAAGCCATCCGCTGACTGGGTACGGAGACTGGGTACGTTGGGGCGGGAGAGACGTCTCGTTTGGCTCTCGAAATGTGGCCCTCCGGCCAAGTGGGGAGGGGGCCTCATCGTGTGAATAGGAGCCAATAGTAGTTGGCAGCGTCCTTTGGCTCCGGTTCCTCATGCGGGGACCAAGGCCTTCCAGAGGAGTACGTGGCCTTCCAGGTGGGGCGCCATCGCCGGCGATGCCGGTTTACCGCAAGCGCTGCCCCTTTGGCGAGGGGAGGCCCGGCCCTGGACTCCCACACCCCGGTCCGGGCATCCTCGGGCTTCAGAACGCGGTTAACCCGGTTCAGCACCCTGGCAGGTTGCCAGGAGGTACCGTACCATACTCTCGCCCCCCCAGAAAAACAGCTTGAGGGAGTGGGCTCCCAGGCAGGTGAGGATCCTGATCCCAGGAGGAGTCACGCCGCTTCCGTCCGACCGCCGCCAAGTCGGATTGGCATTCCCGTTGGGCGACACAGGGGTCGGGAAGAGGGACGAAATCCACTAGACGTTGGTCCAGAGTTCAACACCAGGGAAGAATGAGGATACTGCACATGGATCTATTATGGTGGGCCGTACCCCTCGTCCTTATCAGTTTCCTTTGGACCCTGAATGAGTTCCTGCGCGGCCGCCTGAAGGAGGTGATTAGCGGCATTCTAGCCTTGCTGCTCTTCGTGTTGGTGGGAGTGGCTTTCCTGTTTTCGGGGTGGAAGTGGGGCCTGGCAGCGCTCTTCGGGGTCTTTCTCCTGGGCAACTTGTTTCGGCCCTTGGCATTGACTATCGCCCGGCGGATGGTTGTCCACCCCGACCTTGGCGTGGAGCGATATCAACGCGAGCAGTTGGAGAAGACCATTAACGATTTCGGCTCGGACGGGTACTTCCAACGCCGACAAGTTGAAGCGGAGGAAGAACTAGCCCATCGCGAGAATACGGCTGCGAACGCGCTCAGGGGGGAGGACGTGCAGGCTGTGCTGGAACAGCATGGGGGTTCGCAGCGAGACCTTGAGGCTCTCTATGATCGGGTTGAGGTGAAGGGATTACCTCCCAGGATGCGAGAGACTGTGCTCGGGAACGCTGAATTCGTTGACTATTTTCTTGCGAATTCCGCCCCCGGGGAGTTCCAGGATGGATACGTGCGTAATGTATCTGGCCAAGAGGTCAGCATGACTCTATCCCTCTGGGCATCGTCCAACCCCGGCGGGAGCCAACCGCGCTAGCGAATGGTCACTTGAATGATCGTGGATCTCTGCTAACAGCGGTCGTGCCGCTGCTCGCCTCTGGCTCGCGCCCTTCGGGTCATTCGCGGCGGTCACGCCGCTTGCTAGGGCAAGTGCCGCGCCCACCCGCGAATGCCGGCAGCCCGCGGGGCGTTATCGGTAATCGGCTGAGATTGGTGGATCAGTTCTACTCAGAAGAAACATGGATGGAGGTTGGTGATGGGTGACCCTCTCTATGATCGGTTGCTTGAGCGAATCCAGTCACTTGAGGCGGAGCTAGCCAAGACGGAGGCTCAGCTCTCAGCCGACCAATCCTCTATTCCGGAGGATGTGAGGAAGGCTATCCGCTACGATATCCTTCGGGATGTGAAAACATATACAAGACAGACGGTCATCGTCGCTGCGGCGATTGTGACCGCAGTCCTCTCCATCATCGGGTTTGTCGGGTTGGACGCATTGGCCCGCCGGGCCCCTCTGGATAGGATCGCGACTGCGATCTCGCGGGTCGAAGATGCCGAGAAACAGATCGAAGATCTCCAAATGGATTTGTCCCGCTCAAAAGAGGCCTTCCTCGAGATTCAACAGACCACGATTGAAACCGAGAGCCGAACGGACGCGATCCTACAAGCCTTACCGACCGAATGGCGCGAGGAGATAAATCAAGCAGTCGTGTTCGGTGAGATCGAGTCCTGGGGTGTCACGCCCGAGGTGGTGGCTCATGCATTGCAGGCATCCGGTTTCAGTCTCGAGCCGGAAGGGGTGGATCCAGAGTACTTACGACGGGCGGTGAGCGAGGCGCAGTCAGAGCACGGCTTGGAGCCAGATGGCCGCATCGGGCCGGCGACCGCAGCCCTCTTCGCCGCGATCTCCATCAAAGCGAACCCAGAGGGATCCGATCGCGTCCTTGGTGGAATGAGGACTACCTACCGCGAGAGTCGCCTGGGGCACGGCATGAGTTATTACGATTTCTACCGTCTGGGTGAGATCGCTCTCAGCGACCAGCATCCTCTTTCTCCTGAAGTTCAGTTGGTGCTTGAGGCTATAGGAATAGAACCGGGTATAACGCGGTGGTAGGGGAGAGGTCCACGCTTCTGCGGGGCGGCGGTCGATAACTGACAACAGCGGGCCTGCCGCTCACTCGCTGTCGCTCGTGGCCCTTCGGGCCATTCACCTGCGGTCACGCCGCTTGCGGGGACAAGCGCCGCGCCCTCCGGTGATGTCGGCAGCCCGCGGGGCGTTAGAGGTCGGAAAAGGGGCAATCCTCATCCGGCTGACCGGGTGCCGAAAGTGGCCCACGAGGTACCAGTGGGATTGGAGAAAGAAGCATGAACAAGTTGGAGTACAGCGACCTCCACAAATTCATTGTCTCTGTAGGAATTGGGCTACTTGGGGTTTCTGTGGCTGTGCCGTGGTTGTTCCTGCGCGAACCCTTCGATCTCCTGATCTCGACTGAGCAGATCGCTGACCTGACACCCACGTCCGTGTCGATTTTGACCCGGCGGCAGGACATGGTCCGTTTTTACATCAGTGCGTTACCGTGGGTTTCTGCATTCACTGCCCTCGCTGGCCTCGGACTAATCGGATGGGGCGCTCTTCGCTGGCGAGCCCAACAGACTCTCCGAGATTCAGCCGAGGCGCTGAACCTCACCAAACTCCAACACGAGATCGAAGCCCTAAGCCCGAAAGAAATCGAAGCGAAGAGCGAGGCTGAGGGATTAGAGGTGGACGATCCAATTCCCGGAGAAACCGCAGAACCTGAGGGGGTTCCCAGCCCGGGTGGTAAGGCATACCGAACAGTAGAGCGGGCGGTGATCGACCTTTGCTCAACATGTTTGTCTGATCAATACACGCCGCTCGAGAACCAACGGATCGGCTCGGCGCTATACGATTTGATCTTACAGAGCCGAACGGCCGGGACTCGAGACTTGGTATTGGAGATCAAATATGCGCGGAAGGGGTTTGGGGCTAATTGGATGAAGGACAACTTGGGGAAGCTACAGTTGGCCCTTCAGATATACTGGGACCGTGTGCGTCGAGAGGCGGACGGCTGCCTTCTGGTGGTGGCTCCTCGCGAACTCCTTCGGCGCACTCCGACCGGCCGATACACCAAACGGTTGGAGGGCTCTCTTTCTTCGTTCGGGAGAAAGGCGCACTTGGTGTTCCTTGCTGAGGAGGAAATAGCTGGGTTTTCCTGCAGAGAAATCAGTCGGCTCATAGTGGCTAAGAACCGTGGTGACGGAAGGGAACACAATGACGATTGAACCGGGATTGCAGGTCCTAATTGTTGACAACGATACAGCCCACATTCGTCCTTGGGTCGAGACGCTTTCAAGCGCCGGATGTCAGGTCGTGGTTGCGAGTAATGTCCGGGAAGCTGAGAGGGTATTTTCCGAGGAAGTGTTTGACATAGCGATACTCGATGTCATGATGCCTCTTGACGAAGAGGCCACCTCACATGGATTCACGCCTGAGGTGACCGACGCGGGCCGTTCCACAGGACTCGCACTGTTCCGCCGTCTCAAGCCACGTGCGGAGGGTGTTGGGTGCCAACTCTCCGTGCTGACGGTTCGAAGCGATCGGGGGATCCGCCAAGCCTTTCTGGACCTCGGGCTTCAGCCAGAGGCTTTTGCCACGAAATCGCAGATGCGATACCCAGAGGCCTTCTTGGATTGGATTCAACAGCTCGCCCTACTTCGAGCGCAGGACACCTAGAAGTGGTTGGAGATCCGCCGGCCCGTCGGGATTGCTTTGGAGTGCATGAGGTTGAGGAAGAGAAGAGGCCGACGTCTAACAGCGGTCGTACCGCGGCTCGCCTTCGGCTCGCGCCCTTAGGCGAATGCCGGCAGCCCACGAGACGTTATAGGGGATTCTGCCTACCAAGCAGACGGCCGACCCCCTGTTCCGCCTGCCAGCACTGAGGTCATCCGCTTGCTGTGTACGGAGACTGTGCACGTTGGGGCGAGAGCGCTGTCAAGTGGAAGGGGGGGCTCCTGCCAAGCGGGGAAAGCCCCTCCACGTGTGAAAAGGGACTCCGTGGTGGCAGGCAGTCTCCCTTGGCTCGGGCTCCCCATGCGGTGGGCCATGGCCTTCCAGAGGAGCACGTAGCCTTCCAGGTACGGCGGCATCGTCGGCGATACCCGTTTACCGCGAGCGATGCCCGTTTGCGGGATAATGAACCGGGGCCGGAATCCCATACTTCGGTCCGGGCTTCCTCAGGCCTCAGGAGGCGGTTAACCCGGTTTAGTACCATGGACACATAGGACGCGCGAGTGGCCGGTGGCGTGTCACCGAAGCGCACAGCATATTTGCCAGAGCGGTCGGCACGAGATGGGCTCCGTCTTTCGTCACCGTGACCGGCGCTGGATGGTCCTGTGCTCCTCCCCCCCCGTGCACAGGGCCTTGGGCCGGATGGGCCCCGGATAAGCTCAGGAGCGATGAGGAGTAACCGTCAGGGGCAGCAAGAGGCGCATTCTTCGAACCTCTACGCCAATGCCCCAACGAGGCAGCTTATCCCGAACACAGCCCATCCGCCTTCAGTCCACCAGGACGGAGATGCAAATGTTAGCCGAAAGCTGCCTTGGATGGCGCGGAGGTGGTCTTGACCCAAGCTGAAGGTGCACCGGGCGCGGGACAGAACGTGGTCCCAGACATCCTGTATCACTACACGACGCCCTCCGGTGCGT
>SDBT01014466.1_pt1 | contig 12584 bp, 7 predicted proteins | sample 2277101 | NCBI WGS metagenome assembly SDBT01 (sample SAMN10404973, study PRJNA504765) | marine sediment metagenome | isolation source: marine sediment core GS10_PC15, 103 cmbsf | place: Arctic Ocean: Southern Knipovich Ridge | collected 2010 | reverse complement strand
GGCTAAGGCCGTGCGCGCCATATCGATGTCGGCTCGGAAACGCAGGTCCAGTTCAGCCACGCGTGACAGGGCAGGCGCCAGCGTTTTGACGATTACATGCAGAAACCCCATATCCTCTAACGCGTCTCCGATCTGTCGAAACCGGGCCACACGCTGATCCAGAGGCAGCTCGGAAGCTTCGATACCGGTGGCCATGTAGTCCAGGATGTCGGCCAGCCCAATGCGGCCCAGGATCGGGATGGACGGCATTCGAGCTCCACCCCCGCCCATGAGTGACGGGTTCCGAATACACTCGATCGCGTAGCATCGTTCCGAGATCAAGGCCTGGGTGAAGTCACACGCAGCGCCGGCCTCGGTCAGCATCCGGTCGACCCTGACCAGTTGTTCGTCGGTGAGGGGCGTGGCGCTCAAGGTCTGCTCCAAGCTACGCAGGCATACCGCCGTGCAAGCGATATGGACGAGATAGCTGATCAGGGCCGGCTCCCTCCGGACCGATCGAGCCAGGTGCAAGCCATCGTCGATATAGGCCAGCGCAGCTTCGGCGTCACCCTGATGGGCGCTGAGGCGGGCCGCGGTGACCAGCAGGAATGCACCGGGTCTGAGGTGCTCGAGACCCGGCAGCGGCAGCCCTCCCGCCATATTCCAATCATAGTGGCAATGCTCGATCGCACTGGCCTCTCTGAGCAGATCAAGCGTTTCCTTGTTGTCGGTCAGGTAATCCTCAATCGCCGAGACCATCGCCTCGGGAAGCGGCTGACCCCTCGGAGGCAATTCTCCCGACCCGGCGTAGGGCGTATTGTCTGGATCGGCAGGCTGGACGTAGACAGAGAAAGCGTCTTCATACAGCGGCGCAGCGTTCTCGACCCCGGGCGGCAGCTGATTCATCTCGGACAGTTCGGCAAGGCTAGTCGGATGACCCTGGGCCCGAATCTCGGCCAACTGCCGTTTGATGCTGCTGCCCTTGGCAAGCATCAACAGAACGACCGGCACGATCAACAGGCCGAGCATCGCCAACACCACATGCCAGGCCCGAAGCCCGCCGCTTTTTCTTCTTGCCTCGTTAGTCATGTCATATACTCCAGAAGGTCATTCAACTGAGGTTTCCCATGTGCATTTTACTGAAACACTTATATATACCTGAAGTCTAATAATGTTAAAATCTCATCGAGATTGCAACAATTCTCTGGCCGCCCAAACAAGTTGTCTCGCAAAAAACGTCCTTCCGGCTCTCCAGAACACCATGAGAAGACAGGCCGAGTCGTACATGACTCGGCCTGTCATAATACGAAATCGGGGTGTGCGGCATTGCCTACATCTGTTTATAGTAGTCGTCCGGGATCTCCAGTTCGAAGCGACTTGGATCGATGTCCGCATCCCATTGGAACTGGTCTATGACACAACTGTATTCCGCAACCTCGCCCTCAGCCTCAACCACGGCGCGGTACTCAAACCGAACGGGGTACTGCGTTTGTACATCGACCCATAGTGTCATGTGCACATCCAGGCTGTCAGCCATATCAACCAGGTCCCCCATCACAGCCGGATCACTCGTTTCCAGGCCCTCGCACAGGATGCCATCGACAGTCTTCTCTCCCAGTTCAGTATGCTCAATCGATAGAATCGTCTGCACGAGGTATATCGGATTGGTCCAATCCTCGTCCTTGTCAAGGAATTCTCCGATGCCTTCATCGCGTTGGTAAGAGTAGTATCGTTTATCACCGTGATAGACGACGGTGGTGGTCTTAGTCTCAGCATTGGTGCATCGGGACCACGCGACTTGGCCGTCTCTGTAAACATCAGTTCGGGAACCAAGGGGGCTGAAGTATTTGATGCTGTAATCAGTTTCTTCGAATACCACGGTACTTGACACGGAACCGCTTTCCCTCCAACGGGTGACAAGGCTACCGCTGGCCTGGACCTTCTGGGCGACTTCGGCCCAGACAACACTCGTGGTCGAGCCGCCGAACTGGGTTATGCCTACGAGCACGGCGACAATAATCACCGCCGCAGCGGCTAATTTTGTAATTGGACTTTTCATAATGGTTCTCCATATATTAGGCTGCGTAACAGCCGATTTTGTTTTATCTGATTCGGCCGGCGCCATGGAAATATCATCGTGGACTCTTCTGTCCAAATCGGCGCTGGCTTTCAAATGTAATTTCTTAATCAAATTATTTATGTTATCTGCTGGTCTCATTTTTTCACCTCACCATTTAACATTGACCGCAGTTTATCCAAACCGTACCGGTATCTGCCCTGCACGGTATTGATTGAAACATTTTGCTGTTTGGCGATCGCCTGAAATCTCATGCCGCTGTACGAATGCAGGAGCAAAACTTCCCGCTGCTCATATGGAAGCTGTTCGAGAGCGAAGCTCAACTGGCGCAATTCTTCGCCGAACATCGCGGCGGCATCCGGCCGGTTTGTACCTGGCATAACCGCGCCAGCTTCGGCATTCTGATGTCTTCGCCCGGCCTTATTCCTGTTCCGTGCATTATTGGCAACACAAGTCGCCAAATAGCCTTTGAGGCTTCCGGTCAGCCGAAATTTCCGCGAGGATTCGATAAAGGACACAAACACATCGTGCACAACATCCTCGGCGGAAGCTACATCAGTTAAAAGAGCCGCCGCCAGAGTCACAAGATTATCTTTGTATTTTTCATAGATGCTCCGCAAGGCCTCGCGGTTGCCGCGATTGAATTTCAAAATGAGCAGCTTATCTTCCAGCATTAAAAAGATACTTTCCTGAATTCAGAACAATCGATTGTCGCTTATAAAACAACTCAGCGGACTGTTTTAGTATAAGGAAAATAGAATTTTTCTGCTACATTCCCTTATGAGCAAAAAATCCTATTTCAGCCCTAAGAGCGCATAAGAAAGGCCGAGCCAAACCAGCCCGGCCTTTTTGACTTTATCGCTGTGTTATTAACTTTACGGCTGCTCAAGCCCCGCTAATTCTTCGGCGGTAGCCTTTCCGACGGATAAGTCGCCGAAGATGATGCGATACTCATCGTCCGAAATCTTCCACCGCATCAGGACCGCATCGGCATCAGCGGGCGTGACCGACTGGCCGTAGTATGCCGGTTCCTTCTTGTCCGTAACCAGCATCATATAGAACCAGCCTGGTGATTGAATCGGCTGCATTATCTCAAACGATTTTTTCATGACTGCGTTACGAATTTCCTCTTCTGTCATCTGGGTCCGGCTCAGCTCTTCTCTTAATATTTCCAACTTGTCGGTCACGTATTTCATCTTTTCCATATCCTGAGAAAGAGCCAATATCTCCTGTCCAAGCTCAACAAGAGTTATCTTCTCCGGATACCGCCCAGACATCTCGGCAAACAACCTCAGGCCTTCGATAGCAGCCTGCTCACTCATACCCGGCATTTTGATACCATCGGTTGCAAAGGCCGTGAAATCTTCCGGTATCACCGGCTGAAATTCACTTGCATTAACCGGAATGTCCCACTGATAATCGTAAGTAACACCGTGCACACTTGTCTGCTCACCCATCTTGAAGTCCTCCTCGGAGCGGACCGGCAGCCATGTTTCGGCATCCACCCACAGCGTAAACGTACCTTCTTCCACCGCACCGCTAAAATAAGCGGGATCAGTCGTCTGAAAACCTTCAACCTCTACGCCGTCGATAACAGACTTGCCCAGCTCGGTATACTCACAATTCATGATTTGCTTTATCACTTCTCTCGGGTCATTGTTCTGCTTCTTCATCCTGGCAAGCCAGTCATCGTCAAGCTCCATTCGCATATACTGCTTCGTTTTGGGCATAAGCGAAACTACAGTCTTCTGGCCTGGAAGAACATAGACTTGTTGATTCATTTTTTCGCCGTTGCCGGGAATGGTCATATCCGTATCCCATTTCGTGCCGTAGTCATTCGAGACAGTAACTGCAATTTCCTGCTCGGAAGGCATACCTGTTGTCAGATTTCCGGTTGTTGTCATTTTCACCCTGTACATATACGCCCGAACCTGCTCAATCTTCGCAAGGACATCGGCCAGTACAACACCTTGTTTGCTGTCTAAGAGTGGCCAGCCGGCAATTACAGCGACAAAAATTACAGCCGCGGCGGCTAATTTTGTTATTCTACTTCTCATGATTTGCTCCAATAAAATAAGTCGTTTCGGTTGTCTTGTTTGCTTTAAAGAACTGCTGAAATTATTGGAGGTTTCCTGGGCGATTTTGTGCACGTCGGCCGGTATCTCCTCGGTGCCGATATTCTTCAGGATTTCTTCGATATTGTCTTTATTCATTTTCTTGCTCCCGTTTAAGCTAAGGTAGCCAATTTGTCTTTCAATACCGCAAGTGCCTTCGATACGTGTGACCTTGCAGAAGATTTTGTGCAGGACAACTTTTCAGAAATGGTTTCGTAATCATGCTGCTCCAGGTATCGCATTACTATTGCCCTGCCCTGTTTGTCGGGAAGCCGGCTGATGGCTTCTCTTACTTTTACCGTCAGCTCGACCCGGCCGGTCTTCTCGCCTGGGTCTGCGTCGATGTCGATTCGGCTTGTAGGCAATTCGCCGTTTCTGCCGATTCTGTTTCGCTAGGCCCTGGAGTTGGCTGTCAATGCGATCCTGTAGATATAACCTCCCGCCTGTCTGCCTTTGAGCTTCTCGATGTGCTCCCACATCCCCATCAGCGTATATTGCATCGCCTCGGTGAACAATTCCCTGTCACCGGTCAGTTTCCAGAGGACCGACAGTAGAAACACCGAGTATTTGGCTCTTAATTTTTCAAAGATCTCCAATCGCTCGTCTTGCTTCATTTTAACGCTCCAATTTTTCACAAAACTCGAACATGTTCAGTTTCCATATAATATTAACCACCCAAAACCTGATTTGTGTAAAAGAATTTTATAAAAAAGAATGAAATGGCGCGCATTTTTCCCGCTTTTCATTCAGAATGGGTATTCAATCGCTTTTTTACCGGTAATCAGCCGGTTAATTTCGTAAAGGCCGACCACGCGCTTTGAGGATAACATAAAGGCCAAACGCACCTGAGAGCACATAACCGATGGGTGAGAATTTTAAGATGACGTCCGAGCCGAAATGTTCGGCGGCCGGCAGCAGGGCCATAAAAACGACATAAGCCAGCGCCCAGGTTCCTCCCACCATAAATCCCATTCGCTGCCCGAGGGTCAGCCCGGCGGCCTGTCTCGATAAGGTAATCATTAATATATAAGCTGAAATGGCCCAGAATCCGGCGCCAAAAAGCATCCAGATCGCCATCCTGCTATTGATGAATACCAGGTACACCGCCAGGAAAGGAATCGCGAGGAAAAGTGCGGCAACCGAGCATTTAAGCTCTCCCTTCTTGTGAGCGACATGCGCCCAGACAAACGAACCGACAGCGCCTCCCAGGCCGAACATCGTGGCAGAGAGGCCGCCAAATGTCAGATCGAAACCAAGCTCGTTGAGCACCGTCGGCAGCAGGGATGCAACAATTGTAGTAGAAACAGCGGCCGGTATCGCCATCGCAAAGATGAGCCAGAAAGGCAGCAGGTTCTTTTCCTGTTGGATTGTTTCGTTATTGTACACTGTCCGCTCAACCGCCAGCCGAACTCTCAATAATAAGACCAGGACGATACCGACAACGGGGCAAAGCATCAGGGGATACAAACCCTGTAAACCATAACGCGAGACAAGAAAGGCAGAGACCACTCCGCCGCTTGCAAATCCAAGAAAGCCACCCGCCATAAATACGGCCGTGCTAACCGCCGGTGGAATATGCCTGAGCCGGTGGACTCCTCGCAATCCTTCCGGATGCACTATGGCAATTCCGAAGCCGCTGACGACGGCCAGTAAAATCATGCCGCCAAAGGCGCCTCCTCCTCTGGGCAGGGCGCCGAGCAGGCATATGACCGAGCCCAAAATCAGTCCGAAATGCAAAAAAAGCGGCTTGCGCTTGTTGGCTCGCAAATGGCCGATCAGTGGCTGAACGCCATTGCACGTTAAATACATCACGGCCATGACAAGCCCGCCCATAGACAGGCTCAGCGAAAATTCGGCCCGGATCGCCGGAAGGATGGCAGGCAGCATACTCGCGAATATATCGATAAAGAAATGAACCGCCGCCAGCGCCAGCAACTGCATCCAGTGAAATGTAGCGAGCTTTCGTTTCAAATTGGCCGCCGAATCCGATACAGCTTCGAAATAGTACGGATAATCAAGCTGCCCCGAACGGCTGCCGGCGTAGCCATGCACATTTCATCCAGTTTGTTGCTTCCGAGCACTTTGAATTCTGTGCCGGCCTGAATAACGAAAGCGTCGCCGTCCTCACTGAGGCAGAATATCTTGCCGTCATTGGCCCAGGGCGAGGATGTAAACGCGTTCGCTCCGGCGGCAATTCGCTTTTTGCTGTAAATTTCACTGCCCGTCCGAGCGTCGTAACAACTCAGCATACCTCTGTCGTAGAGAACATAAAGGTAATCGCCATAGACGATAGGTGTAGGATTATACGGGCCGCCTTGCTTTTGGCACCATGCTATGTATTGATTGCTGTTCTGGTCATCCTTGAGTGTGATATCGCCCTCGGCGCCCGGCCTAATCGCAAATAACGGACGCTTCTTATCACCGACGTAGCCCGAGGTGATATAGAGCAGGCCGTGCTCGGCAAACGGAGTGGGAATGGCAATCGCCGACATGCCGCCCAGCTCCCAGAGCAATTTGCCATCAAGGTCGTACGACCTGACCTTGCCCGTTCCGCATGTTATCAGTTCGGTGCGCTGCTTGTTCTCCCAGATGTACGGCGTTGCCCAATTGCTTTTTTCATCACGGTCGACACGCCATATCTGTTCGCCTGTTTTTTTATCCAGGGCAATGAGAAAGGACTGTTCATCATTGTCGTTGACGATAAAGAGCCGGTCTTTGTATAGCACCGGAGATGCGGCGGTTCCCCAGTTATAGCGGGTTTTGAAGCTTCCGAATTGCTTCGACCATAATTCCTTGCCGTCCAGGTCGTAACAAAACAGCCCGTAATTGCCAAAATAGGCATATACGCGCTGACCGTCGGTGACCGGTGTTTCGGAGGCATACGTATTCTTGATGTGCAGGGAATGTTTTGGCACGGCCTGGTGGGCAAGTTTCTCCCAGAGGATATTACCGCTGTTGAAATCGATGCAATAGACCATCCACCGGTGGGTCTTGTCGGAGGGCTTGTCCCGATTGCCTCCGAAGTACAGCCCCTTCTTTGGTTTTTCGGCGTCGGTTCCGCCAACAGCCGAGGTAACAAATACCCGATCGCCCCAGACAATAGGGGAGGACCAGGCCCGGCCAGGGATTTCGAGTGTCCAGGCAACGTTTTCGGTAGTGCTCCACGTAGACGGCAAGATGCTGTCCTCGACAACGCCGGCGCTCGGGCCACGAAACTGCGGCCAATTAGCTTCAGCAAGAGTGTTGGAGGCCAAAAGGAAACTTGCAATTAAAAAAACCGGTAAAATTCGATACATAAGTCAAACCTCTTCTATAACTTAGATTTCTATGAGAATCTCTCCTCAGCTACACAGCCGGGTATTCTATCGAAATAGTACCCGGATTGGCCTCCCAATGCCAGGCTTTTTTGCAGAGGTTTGGCCTCGGCGTTCGACCTCGCGATACAGAACGAGCATTTTAAAGACAGACAATCCTTACGGTAGGTTTGCATACTTGTCGCAATTTTCCTCGTTTTGCCTCCTTTGCTGACTTGAAAAACGTGAAAAATCGATTAAAATAGCAATTGGTCTTTGACTATAAAATCGGACATTTAAGGTATGGAAGAAGAATCGGAACAACCGGAAGACGAGTCGAATTCGCAGCAGCCACAGAAGTTAAAGGCAACTCTTCTGACCAGCTCAGAAGGCCGTCTTTTACTGCTCGGAGTAGCTCTGGCATTTATATATACCTTCTGGCTCGGGATTAAGTTACTGCTGTCTCCGGAGGAATCCCAGCTTCTCATTGGAATGACCGCTACCGGACTGCTGTTCGGCCGGGCTTTCGCCATGTGGTTCGGCTATTCTCTGGGTCTGGGACACCACACAGTCATCCCGATTTGTATTATCATTGAGACAATTCTCGTGCTTATTTTCTATCCCTTATTTGTGTTTAGCTGGCGTCATTTATTGGTAATCAACCGGCTCAAGAACGTATTCGAGCGAATCCAAAAGTCCGCCGAAACCCACAAGGACAAGGTCCAGAAATACGGCGTCATCGGATTGTTTGTTTTCGTCTGGTTTCCCTTCTGGATGACCGGTCCGGTCGTCGGCTCCGTGATTGGATTTCTGCTGGGTCTGCGGATCTGGCTGAATATGACCGTTGTGCTGACTGGAACTTGTGCGGCGATTTTTGGCTGGGCCTTTCTTCTGCGCCAGTTCCATAACCATGTAGCGTCCTACAGCTCATACGCCGCGATGATCCTTATGGCGGTATTGGTCGTTATTATTATCGTGGGACATCTACTGTACCGGGCCCTCCATGAAAACAAAAACAAGACTTAACTCAGCATTGAATTTGCCGCCGTGATTTATCGAGCATCAGCATAACATCTGTCTCTGACGGAACAGCCGTCGTCAAGTGAACAAACCGGTTGTTCCTGATTTCCTGCTATGGACAAGGTTTTGAATTAAGTTCTATTGCGCGCCGCCTGCGGGGATTCCGGCAACCTCTCTCGAATCTTCTCTGATGACATCGATGAAGTTTATAATGGGGGCCTGGTCGATATTCGGATTGGCCGATTTGGCAAGCAGTTCAAGAGTCAGAGCACTTCCGGCCTCGATACCTTTGAATTCTTTTACTACCGCCCTGTTAGCATATCCGGCCGTCGCCAGGATATCAAAGCTTTCCAGCACGACTTTGCCCTGGAGTTTGATGTCAAAGACCCGCCGGCCCTCGCGGTCTTCCGGCAATGCATTAAAGCCGAGACGAACGGTATACACGGCGGAATTTTCTCCGGCGGCATCATCGGTCAGCGGCACTTCGCAGCGCAGCATTCCCCGGCAGCCGGATGTAAACAGCCACGGTTTGTCGGTACCGGCTATGTCAACACCTTTGAAATCGTGACAGAAATAACCCATTCCGGGCAATGTTTTAGCACGCAGATCGAACTTTACGCCGTAGTTGGGGAAGTGGGTGTAGGATCTGGTCTTAGGATTGGGATAGCTGAACCAGACGGTTCCTTCATAATCCTTCCTGTCCGCCGGCGCTCCGAAATTTATAGTGAAACGCTTTACAGGCGTCAGCTCGCCGGGCGTGACATAGACCGTCCAGGGCTGGGCCCGGCCCGGCTTGCGTATCATCGCCAACGAGCAGCGCACAGGGTACGAGCAAGTGCAGCCGGCCGCTGCCTCCTGGCTGAGCAGCACCCCGCCGGCCGGTATTACACTGATGGCACAGCCCGGGCGGTAGGCGCCGAAAATGGTGACTCCGTTGTCCTGCTCCAGGTCGTAAAACGCCGTGCAGGCCGAGCGGTAGAAAAGGCCTTTGGCCGAGGCGGCGGTGGTGCCGCATGTGTGGCCGGGCCGTAAGAATTCCCAGGGGACTTTCTTGCCGGTGATGGGATGGTCCCGCATGATAATCTCGCCCGTTCTCAGATCGCAGGCCTGCGGCTCCAAGATGATTTTATCGGCGACGATGACCGGCCGTGTTCGGTAGTTCAGCGCACGCGACCATACCATATTACCTTTCTCGGCGGATAGCGCCGTGATGCGCCGCCATTTCAAGCCGCCCTCTCTAAATCTCCAGGCGTCGTGGTTGCCGTGGTTGCCGAAGAACAAGAGCAATCCGTCACTGTAGGCGGCCCCCATTTTATCGCCGCAGGTGCCGGTCAGGTCGACGGGACGTCTCCACAATTCATCGCCGGTTTTGGCGTCCAGCGCAACAACAATCCTCACGTCGGCGTCATCATACGTCAGAGTTCCTTCGGGATGCTCCTCCTTGAACAGCTCGGCTTTCAGAGAGCTAATCAGGTAGCTCACCTGAGATTTCCGGCTATACGATTTGTTCGCCTTCAACTTCTCGGCTAAAAACGCTTCCTTTTCCCTGAGTTCTTCGAGAACTCCTTCTCGCTCTTTGTACACGCCCGTTTTTATGAGTCTTCGCTTTCTCTTCAGGGCCCGGTTCTTTTGCTTTTCTGATATTCCACTGTCGGCGTAGAAGATTTTGCCGTCCCCAAGAGTGACTGTTATATTAGCGATTTTGTTGCCGTCGCGCTGCCAGAGCAGTTCGCCTGTTTCCGTGTCCATGGCGAAAATTTTGTCACCGGTCATTAGATTGCCGGTGACCGCGTTTTTCTGCAGGAACTCTCCACCCCGGGCAAAAGACGTCATCGACCGATACATAATTCCCGACCTTTGTGCCGCCATCCGCAAATCATCCGGCCCCGGATACGATCTTTTGGCGGATTCATACGATGCCCTGTCCGCCTCGGGGATATCCTCCACAGCTTTCCATCTGCCGTTTTCCGTGAAACGTTTCAGCATAGCGCCGTAATCTTCTTTCATTGCTTTGGCGGCCGAGCCGTAAAGTATATTACCGACGACTGATATATAGCCCCATCGGCGGCGGCTTCCATCGGAAGAGGCTGGAACTTCGTATTCACGGATAGTAACACCGGTCTCAGGGTCCAGCTTGTAACATTTATCATCAGCAGCCACATACAGACCGTCCTGCGTAACAACCAGATTGCCGCAGTCGGCTTTGACTTTGACGCGGACCGCTCCCGGAATCTCCCTCTTCCACAGCATGGTGCCGTTAAACGCGTCAGCGGCGGTGATGATCTCTTCGCCCTCCATGAACAGCCGGCCATTCATCGAGACAGGGCTTTGCGCACAGGCGTGCCGCTCGACCATCCCCTGCGGCCCGGGCTCTCCGAACCAGAGTACCCCCAACGGGCCGTAGACAAGCTCATCGCCCGAACAGGCGGTATTTTGAGGATCGCCGTACTGCTGAGTCCAGGCCCCGGCGCCTTCCAGCGGGCCTTGGACGTATTTTCTCCAGGTTACTTCCCCATCGCTATGAAAACTCAGGCAAGCCGTACCTCCCCAGGGGCGAAGAATACGCTGTCCTTCTTCGGTTGTCCCTGTAGTTCTGCCCGTCAAGAGCATTCCATCGGAAACGATCAGGTTGGCGAAATAACGGGGCAGAGATTCCATATCCCAGGGCTCGACCACAACCCGGCTTCCCAATAAGCCGGCGGCTTCGAGATTCTTCCTCGCCGCAGCTAATTTCTCCGGATCTTTTTCCAGACCGACGATTTTCAGCTCCGTTCTTTTCGCTAATTCGTATGCAAGGCGCCCCATGCCACAATCCAGGACCAGGGCATATCCTTTCTTTATGCCGCTATCGGCCAGGATTTTTTCCGCGGCGGCCTTGTACGTTTCGCTAAGCGAGTCGTTAGGATAGGGATCGACTTTTATTTGAGGCCTGATTTCTTTTGCCGCTGCAACTTCGGTCCCGCTAAAGCAGTAAACAGGGCCTTCGTCGCTGCTTACAACCAGAGAACCGCCGGAGGCAGCCAGCCCGACGGCGGAACCATTTACGTCGCTCTTCCATACTTCCTTGCCGGTTTTTGCATCAATGCCGATGACAATCCCTTCACCGCCGGCGAAAACAACATCTCCGGCGAGTATCACCGAACGAAGCCCTTTTCCTGAGTAGCGCCACTGGAAGCTGGAACCTTTCAACCGTCTTTCTTCCTGGCCGGCGTTGGCTATTCTCTTGTTCAATTCACCGATTTGCTCGTTAAGCTTTTCGCGGGCAGTCTCATCGGCCGAGCTAAGCTTTGTCTTAAACTTATCCCGTTGGCTTTCCCATATTTTCCGGTTTCTCGCCAGCAAAGCCGCCTTACTTACGGCTTCAGCGTAGACCGCCCGGTTGATTGCGTATACGCCTTCTCCGGTCAGGATATATGACGACTCGCGAGTGACCGCCATGTCGATTCCCGGGAACCATGCGAAGGCATCTCCCCGGCGTCTGCCTGTTTTGGCATCGTATGCGACCTTGTGAGGCTTGCCCGAGTAGTCGACTCCGGAGATCAGTCTGTCATTATCGAGCAGGGCCCAGCACCCGCCGCGTTTGCCACCCGGAGCGGCGCAGTAGAGAAACTTGCCGGTCTTGCGGTCGAAAGCCGCGGGCATGGACCGCCCCGAAGGAACATAAACGATATCCTGAGAGGCGAGCAAATAACCGTGGGGCGATATTCCGCCGAACTCCAGCTCATGGGCCCGGTCACCAAACGTATCATTTTTCCAGACCACCGAGCCGTCGGAAGCCTTGAGGGCACAAATGTACAGCCCTTCATACGGAAAAACTCCGGCAGCAAAATAGACGATTCCGTCGTCGACCAACACGCCGGTCCTGACCGGCCATAGCGATATCATTCTTTCGTTGCCAATGATTTTCTCATCACTGGGGCCGGGGCGGTATTTCCATACGAACGAGCCGTCTTTGCCGTCAAGACAGTACACATAACCGTCGTCGGAACCGAAATAAACCTTGCCGTCACAAACGGCCGGAGCAAAACGAACCGGCCCTTCGGCAAAGAATGTCCAGCGCAGATCGCCTTTGGCCACGTCGATTGAATAGACCTTATTTGT
>SDBT01014465.1_pt1 | contig 12584 bp, 16 predicted proteins | sample 2277101 | NCBI WGS metagenome assembly SDBT01 (sample SAMN10404973, study PRJNA504765) | marine sediment metagenome | isolation source: marine sediment core GS10_PC15, 103 cmbsf | place: Arctic Ocean: Southern Knipovich Ridge | collected 2010 | reverse complement strand
ATACTGTACGGGGGGCAGGCAGAGTACGCAGGGTATTTCTCTGAGGCCTCTGTGGTTTAAAACAACACCAGTTCATTGAATTTATAGCTAATGCTCATCATCATGATGGACATGACCATGCGATATTTCCTCTTCTGTTGCATCCCGAATGGCCATAACTTCCACGTCGAAGTGGAGTTCCTCTCCGGCCAGAGGATGGTTCATATCGGTAGTCACATTGTCACCTTCAATTTTGGTTATGGTTGCTACACGCAATCCCTCTTCAGTTTCAACTCTGAACTGAGCATCTAACTTCACCTGAGTTTTATCCTGGAAGTTTGACGAGGGAATGGTCTGAACCAGTTTCTCTTCCCGGACACCATACCCGTCAGCCGGTTGAACGGTTACATTGATCTTGTCACCAACTTTCTTGCCTTCAAGTTCTTTCTCCAACCCTGGAATGATGTTGCCTGTTCCGTGGATAAAAGCTAATGGTGCCTGACCTTGAGAGCTATCCAATAAATCTCCGTTTTTGTTTTTTAGAATATAATGAATCTCAACAACTTTACTTTTTATAATTGTCATCAGCAATCATCTCATTTTAATGTTGCTACTATTCAGGCCAGGTTCGGTTTCCATTGATTAGTTTTATGGGCAAGATTAAGTTACCTGTCAGTTGTTTGGTGTTCAAGCTCTTTTGCGACAATCCCTGAAAGAATTTAATCTAAATAATTCATAGGCCACAAAGGCACAACAGACACTAAGTTGTTATTTTAATATTATATTTTTTTTAATTAAATTCAATAAAAATGTCTTTGTGCCCTTTGTGTGCTCCATGGTTTATGCTATTGCTGCCGAAAACTTTGTTATTTCCGCCTGGCGGATCGTCTTGGGAGATTAGCAAAAATTTTGTGTCATCCTGGAAGGATCTTCCAATGTGCAGATTCGATTTCGACAAGCAGGAAGATTCCTACGGAATGTCTATTGAGAAAATACCATTTGTTTATCCGAAGGATCCCTTTGGGGCAGCATCGCTGCGCTATGCTATTGTAGCCGAAAACTTTGTTTTTTTAGCAAAGTTTTACAAAATGGATATATTCATTTAACGCAAAGATCGCAAAGATTTTTAACCACCGAAAGCATCGAAACACACCGAATTTTTTTAAAATATTATTTAATTTATTTCGGTGATATTCGGTGGACTCGGTGGTTAATTATTTCCTTTTTCTTTTGTCTTTGATTGCAGCCCTGTGCTGCGCTATGAATAGATCAAGTTAATAACAATATTTTTACTTATTATTTCTTTGTGTCTTAGAGTCTTAGTGGCTATTTTTTTTATGAATTATTCAAGTTAATAAAACATGTTATAAGGTCAAAAAAAGTGAGGATTTATGTCGGGACAAGGTAGTACCGGTAACGTAATAGCCGCCCTGGCCAGTTTCTTTATTCCCGGCCTGGGTCAGTTACTACAGGGCAGACTTTTAATGGCAATTATTCAATTTGTTTTAGCGGGAATTCTGTGGTTTTTCCTTCTGGGATGGATTATTCATCTATGGTCAATTCTTGATGCCGCACTATTTAAGGCTAAATAATTAGGTTCTTAATGCCTCTTCGGCCATCGCTTCGATATTCTGAGGAGGGATACTGGGTAATATTGCTTCATGACTGGGACTGACGATCAGGCTTGGGCCAAGTAATTCTTTAACTCTTCGGACATCCTGTTTTACCTCCTCTGGGGTCCCATTCACGAGCAAATCCTGTGTATCAATACCTCCTATAAATGCGATCTTACCCTTAAAATCTCTCGCCAGAGTTTCCGCTTCCATGTCTGACGCTTTAGCCTGCAAGGGGTGAAGGGCCTCAACCCCAAGGTTAATCAGATCCGGGATAACCTTATGAATGGCACCGCAGGAATGTAGAATAACCTGGTAATTGTATTGATGTCCGAGCTCGGTTAACTGACGAAAATAGGGAAAGATAAATTTTTGAAACAATTCCGGTTCTAAAAAGAGATTAAGTTGTGTCCCAAAGTCATTACCAAAAAAGAATCCATCGATCAGAGATCCGGCCGCTTCAAAAAAACGGTGGTTGGCTTCCAGATAAAAATCAACGGTATGCTGGGTGACGGCATGAATCACATCCGGATTGCTATACATCTTGATGAAGTAATTATCCATGCCAAAAAAATCCATCATCTCATGAAAGAAAGGGGACCAGAAACCACTGGCCCGGTAATAATCACCTGTGTTCTCTAACTGCATGAGTACTTCCGTGAAATCAAGGTAATCAGGATTGGGCCATTCATAATCTTCTACCTGCTGTACATCCTCGCAATCGGAGAAAACACCAGCTGCCCCATGGGATGAGTCTTTTCTTTGAAAATCAAAAATTGGCTTCCCCTGCGGATGTTTGTAAGTACCCCCCATGATCCAGCGAATATCGTCGTTTAACTTGAGTTTTAGTTCTTCTTCACCATGGGTGTTAAAATATTTATGGAGAATGGGCCAGGTATCCGGGTGAGGATTTCCCAGCCAAAATCCACAACGATCTGCCGGTTCACCACTGATTATTGTATGTATTCTTTCTCTGCTGTTCATTCGTTTCCCATATTTATAATTTTTCTCTGCTTTCTACTTTTAAATATTGGCTAAATCATGGATGATTTAATCCCGATATGTTTTTCGGAGGAAAACGCTTTAATCGGAAATGATATTATCCCGACAGGGCGACTGGATGTCGGCGCTTTTGTCGGGATCCCTTTACCGTTTATCCGAAGGATCCCTTTGGGGCAGCTTTGCCGCAGTATGAATGGATCAGGTTAATTGTTTAACATAAGTATCCTGTGAGGTATCATGATGGAATCCGTGGTGTTTGAAGAATTGAATCGCTTCCGGACGGATCAGATTTGTCCGAATACTAATTGTGTAAATATCTTTGCCCCGTGTCCATTTTTCAGTCTCTTTCAGAAATTGGCTGCCGATCCCTTTACTTCTGTCTGAATCCGGAATGAGGATACCGGCTACTTCAATCTTTTGTCGATCACTTTCGCCATCAATACAATGGAGATGAATATATCCCAGTAATTTCTTTTCTGTTTCAGCGATAATTATCTGATGATCATCCTTCTTAATAACGAGAGTAACCAGATCTTTTACGGTTTTCTCTGAGGCCGGATAGCCCAATTGCAGGGCTAACTCTAATATACCCGAAATATCTTGTTCTTTGACAGTGCGAAATCGAAAATTTGAGTCCATACACCTAACAGAAATTATTAATGTAGAATTATCTTTGAAAAAATTATTTTAGATCAGCCAGGATCTGCTGTAGGTTTTGCTTCATTTCTCTAACATTATTCGGCGCTACCTCAATCTCTATGGGATGAAGTTCAAACGGATCTCTATTTAAATTGTAAAATCGGCCATCGCCATAGAGTTTCCAATCCTTATTCCGTACCCATGCCTGATCTTTAAATTGCGTATAAAGCCATTCTCGAGGATTTCCTCTTTTACCTAATATTTGAGGGGCAAAACTAGTGCCATCAATAATAACATTCTCTGGAAGTTTTGCACCTGTTAATTCTGCTAAAGTCGGCATATAATCTGAAAAGTCAATCAAATCATCATTGGATTTTCCTTGACCCACCTTCCCGGGCCAGTTGGCAATTAATGGAACATGTGTGCCGGCATCGGTCGTCGAAGTTTTACCACCCTGAATTAAGGTGTCACCAATTTGAGAGAATATTTCTTCCCTGATATATTCACCGTTTTCGATCTGGGTGATAAACCGATAAGGTGTGCCATTATCAGCGGTAAACAAAACGAGTGTGTTATCACGCAGGCCCAATTGGTCAAGTGCATCAATCATCTGGCCGACGAGTTTGTCTAGATATTCCACCTGCTCTTTATAGGTGTCATAACGGCCCCGGGATCCGACAGGGGGCGGGGGGGTGAAATCATCGCTGATATCGTGAGCAAGGGCCATTGAATAGTATGCAAAGAAAGGCTGGTTTTTGTTCTGTTTCATAAAATCGATTAAAAATTCACTAAAAACGTCGGGTCCGTAGCGATTAGCAACATCCTGTCTCACTTTACCATTTTGGTAGATAAGTGGTTTATAGTACCGGGGTCCTTCATGCCAGCCAAAGACCGCGCTTTCGGGAAAGCCCATTTTTGCAATATGGTTGGGATCGTCTTTAAGCAGAGCCATTTGCCATTTACCAGCAATGGCAACTTTATATCCGGCATCTGTCAATAGGTGTCCAAAGGTTATTTCATTCTCCGGAATATGCCCCCATATTTCCGTAGTCCGGAATCCATAACGACCGGTCAATAGTTTTACTCTCGTTGGGGAACAGGCGGGAGTACTGTGACAATTTGTAAAAATAGTACCGGTCTCTGCTAATCTGTCTATATTAGGGGTTTGATAGGATTTCCCACCATAGCAACCCAAAACTTCGACACCCATATCATCTGCCATAATAAAAACAATATTAGGGCGCTGATTTTCCTGGCTATCGACACAAGCAGATAAATATAATATCTGACCTGTTAGGACAAGATATGATAGACCATAAAAGATTTTTTTGTAATACACATCTACCAACCTTTTATAAAATTCAATACATTCTGACTATCTTCGCTGACCTTTACCTCGGTGTCAACAGATATAATTGTACCATCCTTATCGATAATAAATGTCCATCGTGCAGGCGTATAGGCACGGTGTAAGATGACCTCTTTTCCATTTATTTCTTTCGTGATCGAGCCACCCTTTTTTACCGGCACACCAAATTTAGTTGCTATTTCTGCGGTGATGTCTGATAATAGGGTAAAATTTAGCTTATTTGTTTCTTCGAATATTTTTAGGGTTGAAACGGCATCACCACTGATACCGATAGTCTTTGTATGTTCTTCCAGCAGAACCTGCTGTTGATCCCTGTAAGAACAGGCTTGTCTGGTTCAGCCACCGGTCATTGCCACCGGATAAAAATAAACAACTATATTACCCTTGCCAATATGATCGCTGGACCTCCATAAGTTTCCATTCTGATCATTGGCCATAAATGACGGTGCCGGGTCACCGGCTTTCAAAGTGATTTCATCACCGGTATATCCGGATGATACTATAAACAGAATCAGGAAGAAACTAACGTATGAAAAGAAATCTCTTTTATACTGCAAAATAATATCTCCTTAATAATTCTCTGCGTCTGCGAGAAATTAAATTTTCGGATTGGTTACCATTTATTCTTTATGGATCACAAAAGTACTTAGCCAAACATAGTGGTCAAATTCGGTAATTTCAACAAATTTTCCGGGCTTAATAAATACATTCTTTCCCGTGATGTAATGATTCTATTTGATGTTTGAAGAAATATGGAATGTTTTGAAATTGAATGCGAAGAAAAGGTTAAACATTAAATTGTTTAAGCAATTCAACGTTATTTGACGTCCTGTTTATCAATTTTAACATTCCCTGCATAGCTTCTTTTGGCTCAATACCGACGAGTCCCCGTCGCAGGAGAGCTATCCTGTCGATATCATCCTCATTATAAAGGAGCTCTTCCCGTCTGGTTCCGCTGGCTAAAATATTTATAGCTGGAAAGATTCTTGCCTCGGCCAGAGAACGATCGAGGACAATTTCGCTATTACCGGTACCTTTAAACTCTTCGAAGATAAAGTCGTCCATTCGCGAACCGGTATTGATTTGGGCAGTGGCTAGCACTGTAACAGAGCCCCCATTCTCGATATTGCGTGCCATTCCAAAAAACCGCCGGGGAATTTCCATGGCTCGTGCATCCAATCCCCCGGACAACGTTCTTCTTGAACTCGGTTTATGCAAATTAAAGGCGCGTGCAAGCCGGGTGAGGCTATCAACCAAAACGACAATATTCCGGCCACATTCCAGTTCGCAGCGAACATGAGAAAGGGTCAATTCAGCAAGTTTTACATGTGTTTCAACACTTTGATCACTTGAACTGGCCAGGACTTCTGCCTGAACATTACGCCGAAAGTGGGTAACCTCCTCCGGTCGCTCATCAATTAACAAAACAATGACCCTGGTATCAGGTTCGCTTTCATTAATTGCGTGGGCTAAATTCTCCAGAATCGTTGTTTTACCCGCCTTGGGGGGTGATACAATCATTCCGCGGGTTCCCTTCCCAATAGGGGCAATCAAATCAATGATACGCATCGATTTTTCCCCCCCATCTCCCAGACGGAATCGTTCAGTAGGATTAATAGCAAGGAGACGGTCAAAGCGTGTTCTGTTTTTAAACTGCTCAGGTGATAACCCACAGATCGTTTCAACATTAACAAGTTGTAATCCCTTATTGTTTTTTTCTGCGCTACCGTGAATTTCCACCCCATCTACCAGTTTATACTCGCCAATATATTTATGTGATACCCAAACATCTTCGGGACCGGGTTGGCAGGATAGGGCGGGGTCACGTAAAAAGCCACTCCCTTTTGGCAGGCGTTGTAAGACACCGTTTGCTTTTTGAGCCATTTTTTGTTTCCAATCGGGCAATATAATTATATGAGAAAATCTATTAAAATGATATCGTGAGACAATGATCCAGGTCTATTTACATCCCGCTGGCGAACGCGGAGTTCTATTTAAAGGATTTACAGGATAAAAAATTTGATATTCGATACTGGCTAAATCATGTCCAACATCTATAATCAATAAAAGACCCTGTTAATTCTGTGTAAAAAACTGTTGCGAGAGATGAATTATTCGGGTGATTTATAAATAATCGGATTGCAAAAGAAATATATAATTCCTGATTATAAATTCCTAATGTCTTTTCTCACTTTTTTCTATTATTCTTCATCACCTGTCTGTACATCTTGCCAAATGATTTGTCTCTATTACGTTTTTCCAGATAGGACATTTGATAGAAGGCTGAATCCATCTTAAACATGAACTTGCCGGCAAGTTCAGCATAAATTTCAGCATTTTCATTTCTCAGGAGAAAGTTGTTTTTATTGACCGCTGTAATCCGGACAGGATTAAAACCCTGTTTATAAAAGGATTGAAATTTGCTTTCAAACCAATCATCATAACCAATATCTTTTAATTTCACCGGATCGATCTCAACTTAAATTTTCCTTAAAATGTGGCTAAATTAAATACAGTTATTGTAAACTAAACATGAGCAATAGCAGTGTGGCCGGAGATTTCTGAATTTGTTGTACACAGGTCGTCGACAGATAGATCATGAACATCATTATTGCCTGTTAGTCTGGCAAAATTCATAATTTCTTCTTTTGAGACGTTTAAGAAATTTTCTAATTGCCGGGCCGATTGATCGATATTCAGCCTGGCTCTCAAATCCGGATTCTGAGTCGCAATACCCATCGGACATTTATCTGTATCACAAATACGGTATTGCTGACATCCAATCGCCATTAATGCAGAAGTAGCGATAGCAACTGCGTCAGCTCCGAGAGCTAATGCTTTTACAAAATCCGGAGAAATTCGTAAACCGCCTGTAATTAATAAAGAAACGTCAGATATACCTTGATCGTCGAAATACTTTTTTGCACGATACAGGGCAAAAATGGTCGGTACTGATGTAGCAGCTTTCACAAATTTTGGTGCTGCAGCAGTCGCACCGGCCCTTCCATCAATGGTAATAAAATCCGGCTCTGCATTTAAGGCTACCTTAAGATCATTTTCAATATGTCCGGCAGCCATTTTAATCCCGATCGGTCTTCCCTCAGATGTCTCTCGTAACCACGCAACTGTTTTCTTTAAATCCTCTTTGTTCTTTATCTCCTTAAAATGCGCAGGGCTGATAATATCCTCGCCCTCCTTAAATCCTCTCACAGACGCTATTTCTTTGGTCACTTTATGACCCGGTAAGTGTCCTCCCATCCCCGGTTTGGCCGACTGACCAATTTTAATTTCTATCGCATCAGCATTTGTCAGATTTTCAACTGTTACGCTGTATTTATTAGGGACGTATTCAAAGATATATTTATAAGCACTGCCAATGGATTCAGGTAAAATGCCGCCTTCACCGGAACACATCGCTGTCTTGGCAAGGGCACTTCCTTTTGCCAGAGCCAGTTTGGCTTCCCTGGAAAGGGCTCCGAATGACATATGACTTACATAGATCGGTGATTCAATAACCAACGGTTTTTTTGCCTTGGGTCCTATAATGGTCTCTGTTTTTACGGGATCTTCACGATTGAGAGGAAGCCTGGATAATTGGGCACCTTTGATTAGAATTTCATTCCATGAGATGACAGGAATTTTTGTCTTCATCGGTTCAATGATCGAAACCCCTGTTTCTGCCATTTTATGTATATCAGCCATATAACTTTCCGTATCATCAGCTTTCCTGAGAAATTCTTCAATTGCAGCAGTTTTATTTCCGGATTCTACTGCCGGAGGGGAAACAACCTCTTCTTCCTCATCCATGAGTGTGAATAGAGATTTCTCAGAGTCACATATGGGGCATACCCAATCATCAGGAAGATCTTCCCATTTTATTCCTTCTTTTTCTTCATCATAAATATATTCACATACCTGACATATGTATTTGGCCATAATAACCCCTTATACATCTAAGTTGGCTGGTTCAAAATATTCCTTTGCGTGTTTACAACAAGGGCATTTCGGCGGTGCTTCGTTTCCGGTAAATACATACCCACATTTACTACATTTCCATTTAATGGGCTCATCGCGCTTAAATACCGTACCGTTTTCTACCATTTCCAAAAGTTTTTGATAACGATCTCTGTGATGGGTTTCTACTTTGGCGATCTGTTTGAATAAGATTGATGCGGCTGTATTACCTTCCTCTTCAGCCTCTTTGGCAAAGGTAGGATACATCTCCGTTACCTCATAGTCTTCACCATCTCTGGCTGCCTTAAGATTTGCTATCGTATCACCTATTCCATCGAGAAGTTTAAATTCATCTTTTGCATGGCGCATTTCATTCTCAGCTGTTTCTTCAAAAATTTTAGCAATATAGTGATATCCTTCTTTCCTGGCGACTGTTGCATAAAAGGTGTACTTGTTTCTTGCTTGCGATTCTCCCGCAAAGGCTGTTTTTAAGTTTTCTTCTGTTTTGCTCATTTTGATTCTCCTGATTGGTTGTGAAATTCGAATAGAACAGCTTATTGTTCTGTCTTATTATTATAGCATTTATTGCAAATTACATTTATAACAACACGTTTACTTATAACTTTATACTTTTGTTTTATACATATCGTGCAAATATATAAATGCCGATCATTGTAAAACCGATCGCAATTTTTGCAGCTGTTCCGAGAAGCATTCCCAGCCAGGCACCGATGCCGGCTTCTCCTGCCCGTCTGATCTTACTGTTTACGGTTAACTCCCCAATAAAAGCACCGATAAATGGTCCGATAATGACACCAATCAATCCAAAAAAGAGTCCCACGACAGCACCAATGGCAGCACCAATCGAAGCTCTTGGGCTGGCACCAAATTTTTTTGCTCCCAAAGCACCGGCAAGGAAATCCACGACATAGGAAAATACTACCATCACGATTAAAATAATGATAGTGCCGGTTCCAATATATACAAAATCTTCAGCCCATGCAGCAAAAATGATTCCCGTCAAAAGAAGGAGTGTTCCGGGCAAGGCAGGAAGAATCAGACCAATTAATCCGGCAATTGAAAACACGACGGCAAATATCCAGAGTATGATTATTGTTATATCCATATTCCTTCTACTTGATTAAGTTTTTAACAAGACGAGCTATCGATCATTTTACCTGCGGAATATTAAATGCTAGGTAATGAAAGACCCATCCCGAAGGGATCTTCCTATGTGAAAAATTTATCTCGACAAGAAGGAGGATTCCTACGTAAAGACAATTTTTTATTTATTGTGATGACAGATATATCTTTTATATCAATTAATTATATCCAGTATCAATCTCTACATCATCTCTTTGAAGGACTCTATTTCCCTGATCGCAGAACTGAAATCATGTTTTTGATTGTAAACATGTCTGATCGCTACTACCTGGCAGCCGGCTTCTCCGGCGGCAATCAGACCGGAAGACGAATCTTCGAACACAAGTACATCATTTGCCTTTAATCGTAGTTTTTCCAGAGCAAGTAAATAGGCTTCAGGGGAGGGTTTGTGATCATGTACATCCTCCCGTGTTACAATAAGATCAAAATCTGAATCCATAGACAATCTGTCTAATAGGGAATTTACCTGCCATCTTTGAGCAGAACTGACTAATGCTAATTTGTGATTCTCATTTTTTAATATGGCTAAGTATTCACGGGCGCCTTCCGTTAATAAGACTTCCTTGTTGAGAAGATTTAGATAGACTTCCTTAAAAGTGGTATCAAAGGTGTCATCATCAATGGAAATTTGAGCATTTTGGCTAAAATAGCTCCGTACTACTTCATATTTGCATCCCATGACATCTTTATAAATATCACGCCGGCTCTCCCCACCGTGACGTCGGCAGGTTTCTGCCAGCGCTTCGCCCTTTAAAGGTTCGTTATTCACGAGTGTGCCATCCATATCAAATATGACGGCAGATTTATTTGTTAATAATTTCATCTTATTAATTATACTAATTTGTTTAGATCTATTAGCACCCTAAGTAAAATCCTTTCTAAGAATAGAATCAATAATACGCATTTAAGTCTCTGATAATAAGCATGATCAAACAATTTAGATCACTTTAAAAGAAAAATATATTATTGTAAAGACGTCCCGGCGGGACGTCTCTACAGATCACATCTTAACTTGGTTTACTCAAAATCACTACGCTTACGCTTCCATATTTTATGTGTCCAGAGCCAATATTCGGGTTTTTCTCTGATAACTTTTTCAAGGCTTTTAGCATGTAATTCAGTTATTTTTCCGTACTCGAAAATTGAGGGATCCTCAACAATTGTTTCAAAATTCAACTCGTAAAACCCGCGCTTAACTTTGTTAACCCGGACAAACACAACAGGGTAGTTGTATTCCTTTGCAAATTTCTCCGTACCGAACATGACGGCGGTGTCCTGATCAAGAAATTTTGTCCAGTAACTCGGGATTAGTGAATTAATAACGTCTTATTATTTCATTCCTGGAGATACTAAATAACTTGATGCTCTCAACCAATAAATCCGCTAAATGTCGATAAAACTTTTTGCTTAGCGCCGTAATCTCATTTCATTTTTTTCAGGAAAAGAATTTTGCAGGTTTGTTAGCACAACTTTTATTCTATACCCGACCATATGGTAAATCAGGAAAAATATTAAATTGGATAAATAATATAATATCTCCAATGGCAGCCATGAGAGAGGCTTCAGTAAAAACAAATATAAAATTCTACCCACAACAAATCACTGATTCCAAGTTAATTAATAACAATAGGATGCATCTAAATTTAGGATTATAAAGTATCAGAAAGTTATCACATATATGAGAGAAATTCAAAATTACTTGCTTATCTGCGTTCTTATATTCATGCTATTTTATCTCATCTGGTACAAATAATTCTGTTGTCGACTCCAGGTTCTGCAGAAGTTCATCCTTATCAAAATAGGTTGACTTAAAGGTTGATTTTGAAAATAAAGATTCCGCCTGGTCTGCAAAATGTATCGATTCTGGATCATCACTCTGGCCCCAGGGCAATATACTGAAAGAGCGGATCGGATCACTTAATATAACAACCATCGTGCAGGACTGGCCACGGTTTATGGTGGTAATACCTGTTTCTTTTGAAAAATGACCGCCTGCTGCTCGGAGAGTATTAACACCATTACTGAAGGATCCGCCGCTGACGGGCCATGTTTTGTCTCCTCTTTTTAACCGGACCGCCTCACCCCAGGCAACCCGGAAAGTCCCAAACTTTTCGGTTAAATATTCTTTTGCTGTTTTCAGTGCCTTGAGCAGGCTCCTTTGATCATTAACGGACAGGCTTTTGAGGGCTGCTTCCTCACTTATTGAAGGCTTTGCCGGCAATTTGCTGCATTCTCGCCTCCAGAACCGGTATAGTGCAGGGGCCTCCTCATCAGAATCGAGACGGCCATTCCAATTAACGATGAGATCAGCGGCTTCTTTTAGATTTTTGTACGATTTTGAATGCGTCTCATAAGCTTTTTTAAGTGCTGACTGCCAAACTTGAAATCCGTCGGCCATTGTGTTTAGAGCAATTTGTTTTGCCTGATCCTCGGTCATCTTTTCGGCTTCACCTAATAATCGCAATGCTGACCGGCCGCGAGGATTACTGTGATGCTGATCATCATTATATATGTAGGAAGGATATTTATCTGGTGTAAAGTTTGTTAATTTTTTGTAAGTGTTTCATAAACAGAAACATAACAATTGTGTTTTTGATGCTTGGTTAATACTGAAGCCAATACTTTTTACTGATCCGGCAAAAAAACGGCCGGCGACGTTGGCCGTCACCGATCGATCTCAAAACGAGCAATACAAAGCGCCGACCGCAAATGAACGTGATAGAGGGAGCCTTTCGGCCGGTTAAATGCCCCCTGCAGATTGCGGATCCAAGGGGCAAATTCAGATTTGAAATAATGCAAAAAAAGGTGAATGGTTAAACGAACATTTTCCGCACGGTGGTGATAAAAAAGCAAGGTGCGACAAT
>SDBT01014464.1_pt1 | contig 12585 bp, 17 predicted proteins | sample 2277101 | NCBI WGS metagenome assembly SDBT01 (sample SAMN10404973, study PRJNA504765) | marine sediment metagenome | isolation source: marine sediment core GS10_PC15, 103 cmbsf | place: Arctic Ocean: Southern Knipovich Ridge | collected 2010 | reverse complement strand
AAAGCTTTTTTTTGCTGTTCTAAGGATGCTCGTGCTTCGGAAATTGAGACCATCTAAAACCTAAAGAAAAGTTTCTTTTCTTCCTCCAATTCTTCTTTTGGTGATTTAAAGAATGTGGAAGAACTCCCCAAAGTATTTTGAGGTTTAGGTTTACTCAAATCAAGCTTAACAACTAATCTCTTAGAACCTCTTAAAACTCTTCGGCTTGTTACTGGTTTATTTAAAGCTCTTGAAACAGCTTTACTTAAACGATTGTTTGTTTTCTTAACCTTCTTAACTGGTTTTTCTTTTGTTATTTTTCCTTCAGAAGATATAGAAGAGATATTTTTCTTCTTCATCTCCTTCTTAACAACATTCTGCCGTGCTGTTTCTCTAGTAATTCCGGCAGTTGATTTCATAGGAGTTATTTTTTCAAACTTTCCTGACTTCATTCTTCGCAAAAATTCTTTATCTGATATAACAGAATTCATTTTTTCTTATTCCTCCTTTTGGTTTTCTTTGGTTTCTTTTTCTTGGGCTTTGGTGCATAGAAAAAGATTGGTTGGAATGTTATTTTGAATAGTTGTTGAGTCATAGAAAGATTAATTCACTTCTCTTTAAAAAAAACTTGGACTAAAGGTGGTTACTTTGTGGATAGAAGTTGTATCTTTGGGAACTGGGAGAGAATTAGAACACAATAAGAACTTAAAGATAATCCCAACTCATCTGCTTGTCTAACTAGCTTCTCCTTGATATTTGTTGCTAGTTTAATGTGGATGCTTGTGTTCTTTTTCATTGTGCTAGTGTATTGAGTGAGGGCGATAAAAACCCCCATCTTTAATTGTTGTAAAATAATAAAAAATAAAAGGAAAAAAGGGTAAAATACTCATACCCCCGTTTTTAATTATTGATAGTTGCTTTTTTTAATGCTGAAATTTCTCTGTTCATTTTGTTTCTTGCTGTTTGTAATTGTTCTAAATTATCCTTGTTGGTGTAATATTTTTCCGAATTACTAAACCTCTTATCCCTATCCATTAATCTTTTTAAGAAATCCTCATAACCTCCAGCAAGTGTAACATGCTTAGCTCTTCTTATTCTATTTCTTAAATCAACAGAAATTGTTATTGTTGTTTTCTTTGACATTTTTTAAAGTAACCTCCTTTCAATTCTATTTAAATTTCTTTTTAATCCTCTGTCTGACCTTCTCTTTCTTGGTTTGTTATCCTTCCCTCGCTTACCAATCAAATGTTTATTAGGACTTCTTTCCAAACCTGCTTTAGTTCGTTCGCTAATCTTATCTCTTTCTATCTTTGCAAGTGTGGACATGATGCTTATAACAACATCCCTAAACTCTCCAACAGAACTTAGATAGCTGTCTTGAAAGCTGTGCCACTTAATCCCTAAGTTCTCTAACTCCTTTAGCTTCTGTAAGGTGTGAAGTGTTCCGGCTCTACTGAACCTAGAAATATCCCAGAACAAAACCAAATCAAAAAACCTTTTATGTGCATACTTAAACATCTCATCATATTGAGGTCTTGAAGTTTCCTTGCCTGAAATAACATCCACAAACTCGTGAATGATTTTATAATCCATCTTTTCACAATAGTTTCTGAGTTGTAGGAGTTGGTTATCTACTTCCTGTTTGTTTGTTGATACCCTAACATAGATTGCTACTTTCATTTTGTGTAATCCTCTGCTTTCTTTTTATCCCCATTATTAAAAAAATCTTCTTTGATTTGATATAGCCAAGTGACTAAGGTTTCAAACGGAACACTATCAGAACCTAAACTAATCTTTTGCATAGGAAGGTCTAGGTGGATTTCATTTCTAAGTGAGACTTCTTCTTCACTCATCCTATTATACCTCGCTTAACTTCTGAAACATCCGATTCAATCTTGTTTATTTTAGTCATTAGGGCTTCGTTATAGCTCTCTTCTGCATCAATCTGCCTATATAAGAGGTCTATTTCATTCAAAGCACCTTCTAAGATGCTCTTAGCCTTGTCTAAAATGTTTTTTCTATCCATAGTGTTAGTAATTCAGTTTAGAAGGGGTGAGAAGCTTTGGTATTTCCTCATATCCCTATCTAAAGTGCTGTTTTCCCTCCTTTTCCGGTATTTTCTTCAACATCAAACCCTTTATTTCGTATTCTTTCAAAGTGAAAACGAACATTCCGTTCCGTAACTCCCATTATCTCAGCAACTTTGCTTGTATCTTTATATTCATCCATTAAATCCTTTGCTTGTGTCTGTAATTTGGTTAAGGGCTTCTTATCCCCTCTTTGTTCTGCTTTTAGTTGGCTCATGATATCCTCATTGAGGTTTGTTGTGAAGTTTGTCTTTAATCTTTCATAGGAATCGCAAATCCACTTAGCCGGTTTAGGTATTCCCCAAAGTCTAAGGGGAACAACCCCCTCCGGAGTATGAATCCTTAACATTTTCTCATAAGTTTTCTTACTCCGAGAATTATATTGAAGAATTCTTGGTTTTACAAAACATTTGTTTAATTTATAATCAATTTTTGTTGTTTCAAAACTTGCATGGAATAATTTTCGGGTATTTGAATCTATAAAATCAATATAAGGAACATTTAGAATCAAAACAATCCTCCTATGCCTGAAAGTTTGTAGTAGGAAGTTTATTAGTTTGTTTGAAAGGCTTTGCCAATCCCTAGAAGAAACACTTGTTCCTCCTTCCTCCCACAAGACGGCTTCTCCATTCTTTAGGGGGTTTTCCTTGTCGTTTAGGAGTTCCATCAACTCAAGCATGGAAAAAACAACTCTTTTTTCTAAGTTTGGTATGAAAGTTTTATCTACTAAATCACAAAGAGTTATTCCGGAGAGAGATTTTCCACTTCCAGTTGTTCCAGTAAAGCAACCGAGAAAATTCTTCTTCCTTGCTATCCTTCCTAAGATATAAGTAACCCAATAAGGTTCTCTTTTCTCGGTATGCTTTTCTTTTTGAATAATTAATCCCATTTTAATCTGTTAAACTCGCAGTTTCAAACCATTTCTTCTTTTCTACAAAAGCTAAAATCTTTTGAAACACATTTCTATAAATTTCAATCCGTTCTTCCCAAAGAAGTTCTTTTTGAGGTTCGGTTAATTTAGTTGTGAGTATCTTTTTGGTAAATTCTAAATCTTGTTTATTGATTTTTTGAAACTCTGCCTTCAAATCCTTATCAAAAATAGATAATAACAAATCGTGAAGGCATTTAACCGATTCAATGGTTTCCTTTCTGCTATCTCCTAGATATTTTAACCTCTGAGGTTTCAGACCAGCTACTTGACTAAATATCCAGTAACCACTTCGCTTTTCTTTGTTAAAATTGCTCATACAAGTAGAAACCTGCCTGTAAATCAAATCTTTTTTTGTAAGCTTCTCATCTTTACTGGCATAGTTTTCACTTGCTTCATGTAATACTTCATTCATTTTATTTTTTAGGTAAGAAATTGTTCTCAGTTAAATGATTCATAATCAAATCATTGTATTTCTGATAAAATCTCTTTGCTTTAATTAATCCCCCTCCATCTTTTCGGTCAAAACCTTGTGTCTTATAGTTTTGAAGATGCTCTTGAATTTTAGCCGAAGTTTCTTCTAGTTCTTTCTTTTCTTTCTCTGAAAGATACGGAGATAATCTAAATCTAATTGATACAAGTGAATTCAAAGCATAGTTTATGTTTTCCTTAGCATAAAATAATGAAGCAAACCTTAAACTTGCTGAGATTTCTTGCATAACTGAATGTAGTAAATCCGATTGGGAAAATTGTTCTGAAGTATCTTGATATTCTTCTTCCATTTATTTGTTCCTCCTTTTAGCTCTATTTTTTTTAACTTTGGATGCAAAAATAAGATAATCACAATTAGGACATCTTAGTTCATCTGTGAATTTGTTATATTGTTGGTTTTCCATAAAACCACAAGTTGGGCAAGTCATTTTTTGCTTTCTCATTTCTTTTTCTCCTTTTTTTGTTTTTCTAACAACCAAATCATAAATCTAGTTATCATGGATTCTTCGCCGTTTATTTCTCGGATTCTTTGGAGGTATTCTTTACGATTCATTTTAAATTCTCCAATAATTCGGTTATTTTCTGATTATCTGTCTTTTCGCTAGGGTTAAAATTTACTTCGAATTGTTCGTTTACTCGTGTTTTACTCTGAGATTGTGGAAAAGCATTCGAACTACTTTTTTCAATATTATCAATAGTATTCGAAGTAACCGAACTATTCTTACTAATCTTACTATTCGGAGTAAACGAACTGATTTCATTCCATTCTGGAATAATCAACTCTTGCATTTTATTATATGAGAAAATATGGACTGGTTTAGCAATTATTTTTCCGGCTTCATTTTCCCTTCGTTCCGTATCTTTAATTAAAAATCCTTTAGAGGTAAGCCATTTTACTTGTCTCCTCAACCACTCAGTATCAATATTTATTTTTTTAATCCCCTCAAATTCTTCTAAATCATCAATACTCTTTTTTTGTAAATTATTTTCTTCAAAAACACCCATAATCTTTTTTTGTAAATCTGTTAAAGGTATCATTAAAATATTAGAAGTTGTTTTTATTAACATCATTCTCGCAATAGTGTAGTCTTGCTTTTCTGCAATAAAATAACCTTCTTCATCTTCTTTTCTTTGAAATTGGTATAAAGAGCAACTAGACTTGATGTAATCTAAAAATCTCGGGAAATGAGTTCTAACAATCGCATTCTCCGGACAAAAGATTTTAACAAGCTTATCTGCAAAAGGAACTTTAACTTTTATCCTTTTCAAACATCTTAAAGCATTTGTTATTGTTTCGTCGTAATCTGCTGACTTACCAATCTGAGCAAATTTTGCTTGTCTTTTTAGTATCTCTTTGGTTTGGTCAACCCCCTCATCTAAATTACAAATAGGGTATCGTCTAAGCAATTCTTCTTTAGGATTTGCATTTGCGATAGTTATACAAATACTCGGTTTTCCATCAATTAAAATATCAATAACTTTTCCCTTCTGAACAGATTTTGATTGGTTTGTTTTATTTGGATTTGCAGAACTCATAACTTTAAAACAATCATCATTCAAGACCTCATTCCCAACATCTTCTAATCTTAGTTTAACTTTTTTCCAAGTAGCTTCCGGGTCAATTTCTTTATTTCTTGTATAAGCAAGAACTTTGGGTGTAGTTCTTATTAGTTCTTCTTTTTCCTCCTCCGGAAAAATCTCAAAAATCGCTTCTGAAATATGGTCTTTTCCAACCCCACTAGGAGCATTAATCATAATATTATCTGTTGCCTTCCCTAAGTTTGAAACATTACTCATATTTTCTACCATAAAAATAGTTTTTCTTGCTTTGTGTTCCCTAACAATCTTCTTATCAAATTCTTTATCTATTATTTCTAAAAAATCTTCATCTCTTAATAATTTTTGAACTCCTTCATCATTAATTATTTTCTCTTTATGTTCTTCAAATAATTTCTCTTTTAATTCTTCTTCTTTCTTCTTCTCTCTCTCTTCTTTAATTTTCTTATAGAGCTTACACCCTCCACAAATATCTTCAACTAATTCGGGAGTATAATGTTCTAAATATTCCATCATTTTTTTACAAGAAGTCTTTGCAAGTGTTCCTTCTTCTGCACTTTTAACCCATCCTTTAACAGCCCCTATGTTGTGGTCTTGTTTCTCTGCAAGTGTTTCATAAAGTTTGGGGGAAACATCTCTTGCATTAAGGACATCAATAACATAAGGGAATAACTTTTGATTTTTAGAAATATTCTCCGGCATCTTATTGTTAAGAACATAATCCGGAACATTACAATTTTTAGTAAATTCAGATAATCTTTTTTTAGTATCTATTTTATTATCATTCCTATTTTTTGTTTTCCCTTCTTCTGAAGAAATTAAATTCATATTTTCTTTAAAAATACTTTTTAAAAATTGTTCGCCGACTTTATTTATTTTATTATCCTCAACAACTTCATATTTTCCCCCGGAGGGATGTATAGAACCCGGTGCAACAACATATTGACCAGTGCTTCTTATGTCTCCTATGTCTCCAACTTTTTCTTTGGATAATCTTATGGGTTTCATTTCTTCTTCTGTAATAAAAAAATAATGGTTCTTGTAAACTTCCGGAGAACCAGTTTTTACTTTGAAGGTTGTAGGAAGGAGTTTACACTTATCATCAATTTCCTTGCTATCTGCATCAAGAATAATTAAGTTTCCAAAACCTCCAATAATTCCAAAGTTTCCGTTAGAAGAAATATGTTTTGTTAATTTTGGGTTATCAAAAGAATAATTATTCTTTGTTTGCCATTCTACTTCTAAAGGTCTTTTATCTCTGTTCCTTAATAAGATAAATCTAAACTCTGGGTTCTGTAATTGTTTTGGTATCATCCTAAAACATCCTCCTTAAAAATTGAGACAAAAGAATTTGATTCTGAAAGGATGCATTAGGAAAACTTTCTCTCACAATTCCCAAGGCAAATTTATTCTCGCAAGTATCATTACAAAACCAAAAAAAACTAAGAACTTTCTGAGAGGTAAAGTCATCCTTACATTCAAAACAAGAATATACATTTTCTATGGAAGGATTGATTGTTCTCATTCTTCCACCACCTCAACCCAAATTGCAGAAGTATCACACTCTAACGCTTTGGCTATCTTTATTTTGGTTTCTAGAATGGGTGTATATTTCTCGTGTTCTATCATGCAGACAAATTCATTTGTCTTCCCTATCATTCCGGCAAGGTCTGAACGGGTCAACCCCTTAGCTACACGCAACGCTGTAAGGTTGCATTTATACTTGTTTATGGGGGTTTCTAAAAAAGTAGAGTTATCCCCCTCAGAATTAGAAGTGTCCTCAGAATCGCTGTAATCTAGTTTAGAAGAACTCTCTTGGTTCTTCCCTACTTTCCCAAAATTATATAAGTTATCACTTCTTTGTTTCATTGTAATTATTCCTAACAGATTATTTACATCCCCTTTAGAGTTGTCTTTTGCGAGAAGGCTCTTTTGGGGCTTATAATTATTATTTAGTTTCCTCCTTACTTTCTTCTTTTATTTTGAGTGCTAATCTTTCCGAGGTATCCCCATTTGCTTTTGATTCTTTCTCAGCTTTCTCATTCCAACACTTTTGACATATTTCCTCATTCCAAGCATATTTGTATTCTTCCTCAGACATCTTCTCTCCACATTTTTCACACTTCAGTTTTCCTTTTTTCTTCTCAAGGAATTTTAGAGCATCATAACAATTATTACAATACTTTGAATCGGGGGAGAATTCTTTAGTATCTATGAATGTTTCTGAACATCTTTGACAAATCATCCATTTCTTTTTTATTGTAATCTCTGCATCTGAACCAATATATTCTTTACCTATTGGAATATGCGCACTCGTTCCAAATTGAGTTACTTTTTTATTGAACCTTGCAAGGACAAATTCCCCAACCATCGGTTTATTTTTTTCTGCCATGTATCTGATTAGATTGATTTTTCTTTATAAAGCTTATGTAGGATAGATATATCTATTTAGATATATTAAATATATAGGTTTTAGATAATATATAAAAAGATTAATTTACTAATTGAATTATGTTAGATTTATTCATTGTATTTTTCCCCATTGGATTTGCATTAGGTTTTGGATTTGTTTGGGCAAGAACCAAATGACACACTATTCAAAAACTGCAAATCAATTTATTCAAGAATATAAAGGAAAAATAATCTTTGTGATAGTTGTTATCGTTCTCTATCTCCTTGCTCGTTTGTTTATTGGAAAACCTTTCTTTCCTTAGGGTATTTCCCTTACTAAATCTAAACTCCCCTGACGCTCGGTCGGGGCGTGAGGAGAGTAATGGTTAAGTTTAAATAGCTTGACCATTACATTTTTTTATGAAACTAGACCCCTATAATCAAAAGGAAATCTATGAGAGATGGAAATCTAATCCTTATAATTCTAATGTATCAAAAGTAAATAATCAAATAATAAAAACATATATCTTTGACATGGAGAAGGGAAAGAACATAAGCCGTCATTCTCCTAAAGGGGCTAGAAGCCACATAAGATTAAACAAGCTTAGACAAAAGATATTCTTTATTGCTGAGTTGCTAGAGAAGAATTATAAAATAAAAGATATAACAGAAGTCACAGAAGATAATATGCTCTCACTCTTTTCAAAGATGAGGGATGGAAGAATAAAGAAACTAGATGGAGGAGTTTACAAATCAACCGGAGATTATGTTAAAGTTTTCAAAGCGTTTTATCATTGGTTCATGAAATCTAGTAAAAAACCAATCAAAGATATAACAGAAGATTTAGACACAAGTGTAGAAATCCCGAAGTTTAATTATTTCTCAGAAGACCAACTCAATGACTTATTAAGAGTTGCAGATGAGGATATGAAAGTTTTAATGTTGTTTCTTATGGATACGGGGATAAGAGTAACTGAGATGAAAAACATTAAGGTCTCAGATTTCTTAAAGGATTTCACAGAATTAAACATAAGAGAAGAAACCTCTAAAACATTCGGCAGAAGAATAAAATTAATGATGTGTAAGGATGTCATTAAAAAATATATTTCAATAAGGGATTTAAAGGAAGATAATTTTATCTTTCATTTAGACATCAAAGTTATGAATAATAGACTAAACAAAATAGGGGAGAAAATTCTAGGCGTAAAAAACCTAACTCTTTATGATTTTCGGCACTCCTCAGCTTGTTACTGGTATCCTCGCTACCCTAATGTTCAAGGTCTCCTTTATAGGTTCGGTTGGAAGAAGTTAGAGATGGCTCACTACTATGCTCAATATTTAGGGATGGAGGACACAATCACAGAAGAGAGTTTACTTCTAGGAGTAACCAAAACAGAACTAGAAAAAGAAATGGAACTCGTTAAAAGACAAATGCAACAAATGAAAACCCAAATGACTAAAATGTTTAAAGAAAAATATGAAAGAGATGGTGCTGTCTTAACCCCTCTTGAATATTAAATTCCCCCTCTCCAAAGGATGTAGAGGAGAAGGGGAAACACATCACTAAAAAATCTCTACTCCAAACCAACTTCAACGAAGTCAAAGTTATTTAGGTCTGGAATTTCAACAATAATATTTTCTCCTTCTTCATATGCTTTTGCCTTAAATGTTATTTCAATCGGAAACTTCTTCATTTTGTTCCTCCTTTTTTTTAAAAATTATAAAGCTTAATCCAAAAAGAATAATTGCAACAACTAAAAAGACAAAATAAGCCAATATAAAAACTGGTGCTTTAAGTATAGTCAAAAGCATAAAAAAAGAGAATCCAACTAAGAAAACTCTTAAACTAAATAACTTCATTTTTTCTTTCTCCTTTTACTTCTTGGTTTAGAAACATTCAAAATTAAAGTTGCTCTCTTTCTTTGTTTGAGTATTCTCTTATTTGTTAAAGGAGAGCTTTTATTTGATACTCTTTTCCGAGCTTGTGCAATCTCTCTTCGTTCTCTGGAACTTGACAACCTGTGTTTTCTTTTTTCCACAATAAAAAGTGGGTCTCTCTTTGAAGGTCTAAACCTCGGGTTAATATTGAATGGCTTAGTTTTCTTCCCTACTGCTTTCTTCCCTGAGGATTTAAGCTTATAAGAAGCATCTATTGAATCATCTATGAACTCAGCCCCAAGTTTCGCACCGGTAAAAGGATGAACATTCTTAGCTATGGTTCTTTGTCTATTGGTCTTCTGACCAACAATAACATCCACTCCAGTTCCTTTTCTTCTTAAAGATAAAAGCTTCTGTGCTGTTGGTGTTTGTTCTAAGCTTGGGGGAAAGGGAGGTAAAACTAATCTTGTCTTTTGTTTCTGTTTCTGTTGTTGCTTTTGTGTCTGAGAAGTTTTCTGTTTCTGTCTTAATTTAAGTTTCTCTTGTTGAATGAATTTTAAACTCTGAATAAGGGTTTGTTTATTCCTTAAACCTTGATTTAATAACCTTGAAGAAACCTGAGAGATTTTATTTACATTTTGAGTTTCAATTAGTTCCTTTGTTAAAGTCCTCAATCGGTTAGGTTGAAACAAAGCTGTTTGAGGTAAGGGGGCTATTAGTTGATTGTTTATGTTCCTAGTTGAAACTAAAGTAACTGGTAAATTTCTTGGAGGTTCTATTCCTAATAATTCACTTTCTAAAATAACTGTTCCCTGTGCTTCTCGGATTTGGGTTGGAGTTAAACCTTCCCCCCCAACAGCTCGGGGAATTCCTATAAGAGAAGATGCAAAGGTTTGTTTTGTTTCACCTGTCTTAATTTGTTTTTTAACAATATCCTTTTGTAATTGCTTACCTAAACTAACTAAGGTTGAAGAGGGAGAAGTAACTTTCTCTTCTGCAAATGTTTTAGATAAGGGTGTCTTTGGTTTCTGCAAAACTTCTTGTGCTGAAACGGGTAATTTTTTACTTGATATTTTAAAACCAAAACTATCAAATCCTTGTAGTTTAACTTTGGGAGTATCTGTTAAGAGAGAAGGGATTTTCCCAGTTGGTTTTACTCTCCCTTCAGGAGTTATTTTTACTTTAGTTTTAATTGTGGGTTTTAATCCTAGAACATTCACACTTGATTTTCCAAGCCCTATTGTTTTTGTTGTTACTGCTAAACCTAAATCCATTACACTTCCGGCAGGAGTTTTTTTCATTGTTTTTTGTGCTTCCAAACTTAGAAGCTTTGTTGTTGAAATAACATCTGTTACACTTAATTGTGTTGCTAATTTAAATTCTAATTCGGAAAAAGGTCTCCCCTTTAATCGGTTAGCTTCTTTGACCCCGAACAATCTAGTCCGAAATAAACTCCTTGTTTGTTGAGGGCTTAAACCTTTAAGGTCAAATTGTTTTGTTAGCTTGGCTTCGTTTTCTGTCAAGATTATAAGCTTAGTATCGAAGGGGGTTCTTCCCTTTATGACTTTACTATCAACTACTCTAACCCTTTCTAAAAATTCTGATATTTGAACCTGATTAAGCTTAGTGTTTCTTCTTATAACTCGGGTGATTACATCCGATAGCCCTCCTTTTCCACTTGAAGAGATAATTCTTCCTTGAAATTCTCCAATAGTTTTTTCTTTAATCCCTCTCCCAAATTTACGGGAAGAAGATTTAATCTCTTGCCCTACAAACCTTTGTAATCCGTCCTTTTGAAACTCAAGAACTCTAAGTTTAATCTTAACCCCTTTCTTCAAAGTGGGGATGCTTACTTCAAAAAACTTCACCCCTGAAATTCTTTTTTGTTGAATAAGAATAGCAAAATCTTGTTCTACTGAAGTTCCTAATCTCATAACTGCTGAAGTTTTATCCACAGAACCAAATTTAATTGTTGGGTCTGCCGGAACTTTAGGTTTGATTAGTTTAGTTCCTATTTTCCCCCCTGCTACTACTCCTAATATTGTATAACCTAAACCTATTACTGTTGCCTGAGGGTTCTCTTTCGCAAAAGCAAAAAACTGCCCTCTATTTTTTACTACTGAAATTCCCCCTGCAATTGCAATGGTTGTTGTAATGGGGGAAGCAACGGCAGAAACTAAACCAAAACCGACTCCTCCTAAAATTGTTGCCGGAATTTCTCGTTTAGTTTTATCCAAAACAAACTTCTTTTGTGCTACATCAAATTGTTTTATTGCTTGTTCTTCGGATAGTTTTCCGGTTGAGAATTCTGTAACAATCCTTTGTTGAGTTAGTTTTAAGTTTTGTTCGGGAGGTAAAACCTTTGTATCTATATCTAAAAAATTAACTGGTCTTGTTTGCTGTGTTCCTCCCCGAGTGGAAGGGAGATTAATGAATTGAACATCCTTCTCCTTGGTTGCTATCTCGGGAACATCAAAAACTCTTGAAGCAACTTCTACTAAAGAAGTTTTTGGTTGTACCCCCTGTCTTTGTATCATACTCCCCCCGAAAATGGCTGAGAGAGGGTCTTGTAAGCCCCTTTTCCTGAAGAAACCTGATAATCTCTCTCTTGAGGTTGGTAAATCTATTGAGGAAGGAGGAGGGACAACGATTTCTTGAGAAGTAAAGTCCTGTGACGGAATGCTTATTCCCTTTTCTAATGCAGATAAAGGGACGGACATATTAAAAATTTCTGCCCCAACAATTTTTCCGTCTTGGAGAACTGGTTTTCCTCCTAGCTCCAAAATTTGATTAGATAGTTCGGTTCTCGCCCGACTTTCCGACCTTTGCATAAGTTTGAAGAACTTTTCTGCTTGACCGGAGAATCCGATAATAAATCTCGGGTCTTCTAAACCTTTTTGTGCATCCCTGAAAGCTTGGATTGTTTCTCTTCGTTTTCTTTCTTGTGATTCTGCTGTTTGTATTTGTGCTTCTGCTGTTTGTAGTTGTCCTTCAAAGGGTCTTAATCTTTCTAGCTCAGCAACTCTTCTTGATTGGTGTCTCTGTCGTGCTAAGTTTCTTTCAACAATATTTGATTGTCCTCTTCGTTGAAGTTCTGCTCGGCTTAATGGGGGGATAGAAGAAGCTTCTATTGATTGCTTTCTTTCTTGCAAAGCTTTTTTTTGCTGTTCTAAGGATGCTCGTGCTTCGGAAATTGAGACCATCTAAAACCTAAAGAAAAGTTTCTTTTCTTCCTCCAATTCTTCTTTTGGTGATTTAAAGAATGTGGAAGAA
>SDBT01014462.1_pt1 | contig 12586 bp, 10 predicted proteins | sample 2277101 | NCBI WGS metagenome assembly SDBT01 (sample SAMN10404973, study PRJNA504765) | marine sediment metagenome | isolation source: marine sediment core GS10_PC15, 103 cmbsf | place: Arctic Ocean: Southern Knipovich Ridge | collected 2010 | reverse complement strand
AATTTAATACCCGTCACTGCTCATTCGGCAATAGTGAATTAAAAGAGGGCTGGCATGAAGTAGTCAACCCTCTTCGTTTAGCAACAAAAACGGCAAAATAGAGCAATTACCGACACGCTTTCAAACTGGGGCACTGCTGAATTCTTATATTTCGGTTTGTTCTCCCTATGAGGCGCATTTACTTCCCCTCATACACGGTTCGGCAAGACATCTGGTCATATCTGGAGCTAAGGTAAGCCTGGTGTTTTAAAGTGATTAAGGCACCGGCTTTTTAGCTGCCGTTTAAGGGTGTTTTACCCGTGGTTCTTCAACAGGATAATCAGCTGCACCGTCTATTATGGATATTATGTATTTTATTTTTTAACCTTTTAGTGTTGAAATAAGAAGTGGCATTTTTTGAAGCTTCATATAACCTATTAAACCTGTCAATACCTGTTTCTGAAAGCCAATCTTCCATTTTGTTTACATCAGGGTAAAACCGGGTTGCTCCTCCCCACAGGGCTCTGCCTCCATGAGACCCGGAAGCTCCATTATTTGTCGCAATTTTAACCAGTGCTATGAATTCTTCAATCCCGAGGCCGCTGCTCGATACCACCCAGGGCAAAGGACAGATATTTGATATTTCTTTGCAATAATCTTCTGCTTTACTAGAATCCTCACAATATCTCAAATCGGCAGGAAACTCAATCTTCAGAATATCTGCCTGATAATCTGTTTTCGTAAGTTCCTTTACGTAATTTCTAACTGTATCTGATGGATTATTTTCTAAAACAGGCCTGTCATAAACTTTACCCTCTGCTGTGGGGTAACTGTTAATCTGTAGGATATAAGCTAAATCATGTTTACGGCATTCTTCGCCAATTTTAATTGCCGTCCTTTTTTGATGCCTTGTAATTTCTATGGGAGCATCATAATGGATTATAAATTTGACAGCATCAGGCCGGGGGGCTTTTATTTTTTCAATGTGCATTTCTTCTGACTTTTGAATGGATAAAATCAAACCTGCCCCTTCCGGCAGATGTTCCGCACAAAAAGGATAACCGTATCTCAGTTCTGTAGACATGGCGCTATAATGTTGCGATAGAACTTTTATTACAGCTCTCTTAAAGTTTGAAAGGTCCTTAGAGCCTGTTTTTTCATGTTCTATTCCGAGAGAATCTGCGAGCATTCCTTTCAGTTTATCTACCGCCCCAATACCCAGGATTGTGAATATTCCTTCTTTATCTGCCAAGGCTCGTATGCCATGTACTTTGCCTTCTGAAACTTTTGCATTTTTCATTTTATTTTATTTTGACATTTCCCATTTAACACTTTTAGAAACACTTATCCGCTTTTCAACTTCGCTATAATATCAAAATCTCCTTCGAACTTCAACCATTTGATATCTCTTGTTCCGGATGTTGCTGCTAAAGTCAACGGGAAAATAGTTTATACCGCTCAAATCACCTCCTCACCGTTGGTGGGCAAACAGGAACAGGCACCTGTTGTTTAACGCCGGCCGGTTAGAGTTGGATTCCCAGTTTGGCAAAACAGACTCCACAGGCTTGGTCCAGCTTGGTGATGCTTTCGTAAAATCCTCCCAAACTATAGAGCAGGCCCATCTGTGTCTCCATAAGGTTCTTTCGGGATGTAATCAGGTTATCAATGCTTTCTTTTCCCGCAGTGTAATCTTCTCGTTTCTGAAGATATATACTGCGCCTGGATTCAACACTTTTGAAAAGCTCCACGCATTGCTTTCGTTCGCTGCTCGCGGCAAGCCACTCTTTGTCGATTTGATACTTGGTCCTCAAACGCTGGCCCCTGATTAGGGTTTCATACTTTCTTATTTCCGCTTGCGCTCGGCGCAGGGAATAGTTAAGCAGTGTCGAGTCAATCTTTTTAACTCGAAAGCCAATGCTCATCAAATAGCCGTTTTCGTCCCGCAGACCACCTGAACCCCCCAGGTCGTACTGGCCGTTCAGGTCCACAAAGATGTCCCATTGACCTCGTTCTGCCAATCGTTTCTTTTCGATGGAATTCTCTTTGGCGTTCTCCAGAACCCTTATCTTGATGTCATTTTTCCGCGCTTCCCGGAGTAATTCGTCTTTGGACAGGGTCAAGTACGATTTCCCATAATAATCTTCGGCGTACATGTCCAACACACCAACCCGAGAAAATAAGAGATGCTCCAGCCCGATAGAGAATTGCAGCGACAGCAGCTCGGACTTGATATCCTCCTCGGCTTCGAGAATCTCTGATTGAAGTGACTGGATTTCATCTTCCATCTGGCGACGCTCCGAAGGGTTCGACTGGATACGGGGTATCGCAAGAATTTCCTTGTAATCGGAGGCGCATTCAGCTCTCACAGACATAGTTTCCCGCTCCTGTAATAACGAGAAATAGTCCTCCTGTGATTCCTGGATAGCATCACGGATTGTGTCTATATATTCCAAGCGCGCATTATACATTTCGTTTTCTTCCCGGCTGCGCGCAGTGATTCGCCTTAAAGTCGTGTTGGAACCAAAAAGGGGAAACTGTATATCAGCTTCCAGGAATTGGCCTCTTCCGCCGTCAATATCACCGAACTCGCCTCGGTGCCCGACACCCGCAAAAATAGAAGAGCCGTCAAAAAACTCCTTTTCCATACCGGCCCGCATCGTATATTCCTGACCCTCGTCGGGCGGGCGTTCGTCTCGCTCGATACTCGAGCGAAGCAGCAGCGGAGTGAATTGACTCAGGTCTCTTTCGAAATCCTTGAACTGAAATTCGGCTGCTTCCAGTGCATAGCGCGCCGAAACAACTTCAGGGTTGTGTGCAAAGGTAAGGTAGACAATTGAGGAGACATTGATTGGAATTGCCGAAGTGCCCGGTTGGGACGGCGGCGGCTCCTCGGCCCTTGCTGACTGGGCGTATATGGAAACAGAGCACAAATTCAGAGCCATACTGGACAATATGAGAAAACCACATAGACTCGGAAAGTTTTTCCTGCTGCTCTTTTGATTTTGTTCATGAATACTCTTTCCCATAGATAAAGACCTCCATAAAACGTGCCAAAACTGAAGTTTCTCTTTTAATTGACATTTCCCATATTAAACGCTTGGCTACAAACCAAACCATATCAACACCATAGAAGTAGCAAAATCTTATCTGCAACGCAACAGTCTGGTGGCTTCTGAACTGCCTGCCCCATTGATTAGAGTGACAGCCACTCTAATGGGGCCTGCCCCATTGATTAGAGTGACAGCCACTCTAATGGGGCCTGCCCCATTGATTAGAGTGACAGCCACTCTAATGGGGCCTGCCCCATTGATTAGAGTAACGTCCACTTTAATGGGGCCACAACCTTAACCGGCATTACCGAGCACCATATTAGCAAGACAAAGATGAGACAAGTGTGAGAAAAACGATATTTTTAGAATTTTTCTGTCTCCACTCGTCAAAACTGGCTGGAAATTTTTCCAACTCAAAACTAAGAACTCAAAACTGCGAATTGTTCATTTCGAACAATCCGCACAGGTGGGCAGAATCTCCGGTTCTTCAACGATTTGCTCTGCTGACTTGCAGAGAATTGAATTGTAACCGTGCTCCCTTAAGGCGTGTCTTAACCAGCAAACGTCGGCTTTACTTCTTCCCAGCTACTATGATTATTTCTTTCATTTTCAGCAGACTTATTAGAAGCCATTTCATAACCTCTCAGAGCCGCGTTATCAGCATCAAAAACGCCCGTTTTGGGGGTTATGAAATGGGCTGTAGTCTTTCATATTTCAGTTTTGCTCTTCAATCTGTATTTGGGCTAAAAGTGCCTTAATTACGGCTTTTACTATAATAATTTTGAGCGGGCACAATTGCCGATTTGTTTATCTCAACGATACCGTATTGCACCTGCTTAGCTCCGAGTTGATCTTCGACCTCAGTTTCAATAATAGTTGTAGTTGCTGGGTCTTTTTCGGCAATATTCATAACATTTACAATCCCATCAACAACATTTCCCAAATAATGCTTATATGGCTTGGGGTACTCAAAAATAATCACACACGTTGTCTCTGTCAGCTTAGCCACATCCTTCCTTTGAATTATAGGTACTTCATGTCCCCACAAATGGACTATTCCCAGGATGTTCTTAAGCCTACTTCTTGGTACCTTAAATCGTGTCCAACCGAGAACTTCCAATTCCAAGCCTTGACCTCCTTCCAAGAATATAAAGGCCAGATACTTACCCTCTTTGCTCTTGGCTGCTTGTATGTGCTCGTTTATTTGAATTACCGTTTCTCTCATAACAACACCTCTTCAAACCATTGAAAACAGAGTATCCGTTTTGCAATTCATGGCAAAACAGCACCCGGGTAATATTGATTTTCTCTGCTCTTGAAGATAGGCGGACAAGAAGGAGTTACCGGCCCGCCTATCTTCCCTGACCTTGTCAAGGCTACCCGCTTAATAACAATTAAGAACCTTTCACTATTAAAATCTTCACTGTTTTAAGGAGTCAAGAAACAAAAACTTCTGTCTCCGCCGAAGCCTAATTATCAGTTCCACTTCTGTATCGGCGAAGTTAACAGGTTAGTTTTAATAGAGTTGTGTTAGTTTTAGGTTAAAGCTATCACCAAAGGAGATTGATACTGCAGAAGTAATACCAGGCTGAAAAGGGCAAAAAACAACACAGGTCTTTCCGCAAAATCAAAAAGAGAGGAAAAGTAATCCAATGGTGAGATTTAGGCTTGACAGTCTTCACCAAAGACAATAAATACTCCCCCTCCTCATCTCCACAGGGAAAGTAAAAATCTCTTATTTTAGCTGTCAATTTAAAAAAAATTGTTTGAAGTGCCGTTTTTCTATTGCTGCATCATTTATATGAACGCAAAGAACAGTAAAGCAATCAAGTGTCGCAGGAAATCAAACCCTCACGGATAGCATACTTGACAAGACCTGCAAGGTTCTCGATTTCCAGTTTTTTCATAATTCGACGCCGTTGAGCTTCAATTGTTTTTACATTGGCGCTGTATTGCTCGGCAATTTCTTTGGCCGATTTACCACCCGCCAGAAACCTAAGCAGTTTCTGTTCACGCTCGTTGAGAACAACCTCTGATTGGTGGTTTTTATTATTGCGTTCATTAAGAACAATGGCCGCTATCTTCGGACTCAGGTAGGATTCATCTTTCATCACGCGGCAAATAGCCTTGACCAGCTCCGAGCAGACGCAGTCTTTTAATAAATAACCTGATACTCCTGCATCTAACATATCCAGCACATATTCACGCTTATCGTGTACTGATAATGCCAACACCTTGATATTACTCATATTAGCTTTGATCTGACGTGTCGCCTCAATTCCATTCATCCCTGGCATACTGACATCCATTATCACCACATCTGGGTTTAATTCCCGGGCCTGCTGTACCGCCTTCAACCCATCCTCAGCCTCGCCAATAACTTCCATGTTTGATTCTTTCTCAATCAGAGCACGGAGCCCCTCACGTACAATGGCATGGTCCTCCGCCAAAATAATTCTGATAGCCATATCAACCTCCTTCCTATACTATTATTGCCCTTTTACTGTCTTCAACGGAACCGACAGGACAACCCGTGTTCCTCCGGACGAACCGGGTTCAATTTTCAAACTTCCATCGTATTGCTTTAGGTGTTCATTGATAGTGAATAACCCGAAGCCGCCTGACGTATCATATTTTAACCCATCTTTAGGAACAGCAAAACCTTTTCCGTCATCTTCAATGGTAATTACAATTCTTTCTCCTTGTTTTTTCTTGGAGAGCTTTACGCTTTTTGCTTTGGCATGTTTGACAACGTTGGTCAAAAGCTCTCGCACAGCTCGATACAAAAGAATGCGTAAATCTTCATCCAACGGCTTGGCTTTACCGTCATCTTCGAATTCGGTTGAAATACCGTATCTTCCCTGAATTTCTCGGGTTAACCACTCTTTTATAGCAGCTGCCAATCCTAAATCATAAAGCATAGGAGAACTTAAATCAGATGTCAAGGTTCGCATCCTTTGGATTAAATCATCGGTCTGTTTATCTATTTCGTCTAAGGTTTTGGCGAATTCTGGTGGTGATTCTAATCCTCGCAAATCATCAAATTTCATCTTTAAAAATATAAGAGTCTGAATAGAATCATCATGAAGTATTTCTGCAACATGCCTTCTTGTTTGCTCTTCTGTTTTGGATAACTCGTAAGACAACGAACGCAGCCGCTCTTGATACTGAACAATCTTTCTCTCAGCACGTTTACGCTCGGCGTTCTCCATACGCAGCTTTTTGTTGACATTGGTCAGTTCTGCCGTGCGCTCTTTTACACGCTGTTCCAATTCATCACGAGCTTTTTGCAATGCTTCTTCGTTAGCTCGCAACTGCTGGTTAGCGGCTTTTAGCTGTTGTTCGCTTGCTTTGAGTTGCTGATTAGCAGCCTTGAGTTGTTGCTCCTTCGCTACCAATTGTTGATTGTCAGCTTTTAATTGCTGTTTACTGGCTCTTAGCTGTTGATTACTTGCATCAAGCTGTTGATTGGCTGCTTCGAGTGCCTCTTCAGCCTGCTTGCGCTCAGTTATGTCTATGATAAAAGCGATTATCCCTACTACGTTACCCTGCTCATCACAGTACGGTACTTTATCGGTGTGAACCCATCTCTTCTCTCCAGATAGAATCTGCAGCCGTTCAATAATACCCCATTTAGGCTTACCGGATTTTATAACTTCAATATCATCCCTGTAATATTTCTCCGCTTCCTCTGGAAAGAGGTCATAAGCGGATTTCCCTTCGATATCCTCCGGCTTTTTACCTATAGAGTCAGCAGCAGCTTTGTTAACCCTTACGAATCTGTTTTTTGTATCCTTGTACCATATTCCAGCAGGCGCAGAATCAAGGATAATCTGCAATTCAGCTTTTTGTTTTCGGAGCACCTCCTCAGCCTTTTTGCGCTCTGTGATGTCGATGCAATATTCTATTATCTGGGAGACATTACCCTTATCATCGAAAATGGGGTGTCCGTGAACTTCAATATTTCGAGGATTTCCATCTTTATCAGAATGGACGTGCTCTAATGTTACTGTTCTTTTGGTCTTTTTAATTTGTCTAATCGGACAAAGATAGTCACCTTCTCCACATGGTTTATCTCGTTCATGCATCATCGCATAACAGGTTGTTTCTCCAGTTACTTTAGCACGATTTGCGGCTAAATTAGCCAGTTTAACTGTGTAATCATTAACATCAATGACAGTGAACGGATGGTTCAGGGATTCTATCGTTGTGTTAAGAAAATCCATCTGCTTATGAAGCTCCTTTTCGCCGGCAGCTAATTGTTGATTGTCAGCTTTTAATTGCTGTTTACTGGCTCTTAGCTGTTGATTACTTGCATCAAGCTGCTGGTTGGCCGCATAAAGTGCTTCCTCGGCCTGCTTGCGCTCGATAATACTGCCCATACGTTCAGCCAGAGCATTTAATAAACTCCTTTCCTCCTTCAAGAAAGGTCCCTCATCAATCACCAGCCTCTTTTTCAAGTAGCAGACCTCTATACTCCCAGCTTTTTGACCATGTACCTTGATATCAGCGGATTGAATCCAGGTGGTTTTCCGGAAGTTACTGGTTTTGAACCGGCGACCTTCAAAAGTAATTCGTGCGGCAGTAATCTCAGGATACTGCCAGCTGGGCGGTATCAATTCGGCCAGCCCCTGGAAAATCTCTTCCAATGCTATATCGCCTCGCTCGGCAAGCTGGGACAGACCATACAGACAGTTCAGTTCCTTGACACGCTCGCCCAAGCGGTGATTGGTTTGTTTCAAATCTTCTTCGCTGGCCCACAACTGCTGGTTAGCGGCCTTCAACCGTTGCTCGTATGCTTTTAACTGCTGGTTGGCAGCTTCCGATTTTACCCGTTTCTTTGCATAGCCTTTAGATTCTTTGTTTGCCCTCTTAGCCATTTTCAAATCCTCTTAATTCATTACCAATCTTGCCAATATCATTTCATTGCGGATTGACCTTTAGGCTTCCACAGCAACTTTTCTATCGCGTCACCTCTTTTGTAATAAATACTTCCACTATCAATATCCAAAAAAACACTCTTCCTTTCTGCGCCACCGAGAACCTTAGATTTAACAGAAATCTTCTTTTTTCTTAGGACTTGAATAACTGACTCGATGTTAGCTTCGCAAATCGTATCATCTCTTCTTTTTAGAACGTTGCCTCCGCCTACTAAGCACACTTCAATATTACTATGTTTTGAACCTTTTTTGAGCATCCTGCCTATCATTTCGTCTATAGCATCTGCGGCATATCTTGTTTTTTCCACAATGTTTTCTGGTGCTTCGTCAGGCAGCATAATGTGTGCAATCGCACCGATTTTTTTCTTGGAATCATATGCAACAACCGCAATACAGGAGCCTAACGCGACGGACCTGAGAATAACATTGCCTTCGCCAAGTGCAACATCTCCCGTGTTGACGTCGATAATTTCTTTCATTTTGCCCTCTCATACCGTGTAACGCAAGAATTACAAACGTCCTTGTGAACACTCATTTTACCCATATTTACATCATACAGCAACGAAAATATTATCAATTCGTGTCCCAATTGACTCAGACGCCGTTGGCAGTATGCATTCTGGCTCCTATAGGAAAGGCTATTGTAATAATAGCAAGGTCAAAGGTTGTCGATATATAGACCGGCCTTGGAAGGACTCAGAAGTGAAAACCTGCCCTGCCCGCCCCATTGCTCAGAGTGTCCTTCACTCTAATGGGGCCCGCCCCATTGCTCAGAGTGTCCTTCACTCTAATGGGGGCCTGCCCCCGCGTCTCCCGACGCGAGTCGGGGCGGTGGGCAAGAAAGCACGGGGGGGGAATTTTCTTTTGCCTTTTACGGTCTTTTACGCTATTCTATCCCCACGAAGGACACCCACACCGGGGAGCGGAAAACACCAACGAATCGCCTGTTTGCCATTGCGAGATACGCTTCACCAGATACGACCCCGCTGCTTCGTTTTTGCGAAGCAAAACGGCGGGGTACGAGATATGAAAATTTAACGCAAGCAGTGGGTGAATTGGCAACAAAAAGTGTTGGATAATATCTAAGGCACCTTTCTATGGAATCATCCAGCTTACAAGAATTAGAACAAATTCCCGGCGTTGGTAAAACTATTGCCCAGGATATGCAGAATATCGGAATCCATTCTATTGACGCTCTTAAGGGCAAGCAAGCTGAGCAGCTTTATGATAGACTCTGCGAGTTTAAGGCCTCTCCAGTCGACAGATGTATGCTTTACGTATTCCGCTGCGCAATATACTACGCGTCGAATACCGAGCATGACCCCGGCTTGCCCTCCGAAGCTGGTTCCTTCGTAGCCTTGGCGAAGAAGGATAGCGAAGGTGGGAGCTGTTAAAATGGGAGAACTGGAAGGATAAGAAATAACTAACTGCTCCCTGCGTCAAAAAACTACATGAGGTGACAGAAAAGGTGTGCGTAGCGAAGATAAAATCGTTTACGTAGTCATTGCGAGGCCTGAAAGGTCGCGGCAATCTTTTTGATGGTATGATAAAAAAAGGAGAGATTACTGTTGAACAAAGAAGAATTCATAGAACATGGAATGAGTACCGAACTGAAAAACGTACTAATATACAGTAAGTGCTATTTAGAAGAGTATAAATCACTAATAGAGAAGACCTATAAAGAAGAACTAGACGAAGCAAAGAAATGCGATGAGGTTGATAAGGCGTTCAATCTGTATAATGTAAGCAAGCTTGTTCCATTCTGCTTTATGTATGATTATGGTACGTGGATTTTTTTTGTTACCTTATCAAAACCCAAATGTATTATCAAATTTGAAGATCCAAAGTTCAATAAGGCTTGGACTGAAGAACACCTTTATCAGGATAGGGAAATAGAAGTTATGAAGGAACTAAACATAAGCAAGGCTGATATTCTTGACTCAGTTATAGTTGAAGGATGCAGATTTCTTGGTAACTCAAAAACGACTAAAGAGATTGAAAGTAATGCATATTCTCATGCAAGGAATTCCGTGACGGCTCAGGTATCTGAATACAGACAGAAAGAATGTTGTAAGGACAAGCGTAACATAAGTTCAAAGAAGGCAACAAAGTTTTCAATTGAAAATATTAAGAATCATCCAATTGTAACAGCCGCAATAATATTTTTTGCAGGTGCTACATTAGGGCATTCAATTTGCTGGTGGCTTCTCGTAAAACCTAAAGAGTATGAGATTGAACGACTTGAGAAAAATGTTAAGTACTCTTTGGAGATAAATCGTGATTCAAACGAAAAAACAGACATTTTTGCGGATGTGTCTAAAGATGGAACTATTTTACGAAGTAATGAATTTCCCTGGAAGATTAAAAAGACGAAGGATCGGGATGGAAATATTCTTTACACTCTTGTTGGTAGAAGGGGGGATGCTACGGCGATATCAGTAGTTCCTGACTACCCTAAATACACTGTCTATCAATCATATGATGGAATGGTGATAAAATTTACCTGTTCTGAAGAAGAAATATCAAACTTTACAATAAAAGTAAAATATTAATTTTGAGGATAAATATTGACGAAGCAACCGTGCTGCGGCAGGCTCCGCCCTGACGAGCGGGAACTTCTTATACAGAAAGAAACAGTCTATATTTCCCGTTTTATACAGACTGTATAACCATTGTTAGGCGCAGGTAATACACAATGGCGAAAGGACACTCTACCGAAAAATTAAAGAATACAATTTGTAGGGGATACTCGTCGCTCGTCGCTGGTGACTCGTCGTAAGACAGGAGTTTAAATGGTTGCTAATTATATTCTTAATGTCGTATTGACAATTTTAGCATGGATAGTATTTCCGCTTTCGTTGGTTACAACTTTTGTGCTCGGGATACTAGTGACGATTACCTTCGGTCTTCTTCTGCTCCCAATTAGCCTTGTGTGGATGATACTCTTTCTTGTACCTCTTTTGGGACTTTCTTGGTTATGCCAGAAGGTACCCACATTACGCAACATAGTTGGTATTCTTTTTATACCCTGGGTAGTGATAGCTGACACCTTCGTCTGCTTGATGCCATCAATGGGTGAGTTGGAGAACCGAGCTGCAAAGCTGATGCTGTGCAACACATGGCCATTTACCTGGGAGTTTTGGCAGTTTATGTCCGGTCGACTCGACCTCACTTCCTCTGAGTCCCCGGAAGCAATAGTGCTGAGCGAAGTAATCGCCCGAGTTTCGCGCAGGGATGCTCTTATGCAACGGGTTGTCAGGCGAATAATCAATGGGGAAGAACTGGATTCCAATCTTTGAATACTGGGAGGCATTCGATCTGAATGAATCCGTTCACTGACAATATTCAGCAAGAGTCTAAGAGCCGCGCCTGGGTGCGAAGATGTTAAGAAAATATAGAAAGTTAAATTATGAATGAAATTGACAAAAAATTCGATGGTGTTTTGTGGGAATGGAAAGGCAGGAGAGATATTCGAGAGATAAAACCTATATGTCCTAAATGCCAATGTGAACTAGATATTAAAATACCTAGTCCTAAGCTGCACCTTGGTCCTAAATTGGAGTTTGAAGGTCTTTCTTTCCCTCGCCGCGTGTCATATTCATGTCCGAAATGCTCTTTTTCTAAAAACACTAGTATACCTGATGTCGATAGCCCTAAGGATTTACGTAAAGCCGCCCAGAAAGAATTTGAACACAGGCAACGACTTAAAGCATCAGAGAACGCAAGGGATTAATCCACAAAGCTCTTACTGATTGGCTTCAAGCGAAATATTTTGTTGCTCTTAGCATAATGGTAGCATAAAATCAGTGGAAACATGTGCCATGGGTATCTTGTTGTATAGCTCTGCCCCTCGGGCAAGGCCCATAGGTATTATTGTGTTAGAGCCGTGAAGGGAGGCTTTTCACAGTAATGGGAATGAAAGACTACATTGGGATTGTGATAACTCTTGTGCTCGCCGGCTTAGGTATCTTTTTCAAAGATTCCCAGGCACTGGCTATCAGCCTCTTCGCTATAGCCAGCGTAGTACTGACTTGCCTAGTCTGCAAGTGGATCATGGAGCACTTGCCGCGGCTATATATCACCAGCACCGGGGCAGAAGCTGCGATGCAAGCGATATACAGGGAAGCGTCTGAACATGGGGGACGTCTCATCTCCACTCACATTTCCCCTTGGAAGTCCCGTCCTAGTGATGATATTGCACTTGAGATGCTCAAGAAAGTGAGAGCCGCTCTCGATTATGAACGGTTCGTGTACATTGAGGATAACGAACTCGAAGAACAATGGATCCGAAACACCCTTGGCAAATTGGACGAGCGAATTAATGTTTCAGTCTACTCGCTTTGCCCCATCCCGTTTATACCACCAGTCCTTTGGTCAGTTATTCCACGTATAAACATGCTTCTCTATAACCGGGGGAGCACCTATCGGTGTCTCCTGGGTCTCGATCGGCTTCACCGAGTTGAGAGTCGATACAGCGAGATTTGCTTCTCGGTTCTGTTTCGCAGCAAACGTGCCTTCGAGACCTTGCTTCGGTATTTCCAGGCCGTAACTCTAAGTCACCAAATCGTGTGTGACAAAGGGATTGTGGAGATTGACACGCCGCAACACCCATGGGCA
>SDBT01014461.1_pt1 | contig 12586 bp, 9 predicted proteins | sample 2277101 | NCBI WGS metagenome assembly SDBT01 (sample SAMN10404973, study PRJNA504765) | marine sediment metagenome | isolation source: marine sediment core GS10_PC15, 103 cmbsf | place: Arctic Ocean: Southern Knipovich Ridge | collected 2010 | reverse complement strand
TACGTCGTCGGCAGACTCCCCGTCGAAGTATGGGGGATCGTGTTCGCGTTCCTGCCCGAAGCGTACGGTTTCGTGATCGGGAGGACGTGTTGGGGATGGCGCGATGCCTACAAAGAGACCGGGCATCGTCAGGGGAGTCTACTGAAGACGTTCCACCGTCGCCGCGAATCCATATGTGCACAAGCAGCCAAAGAAGGACGCATGAATCTGCTGAAATGGGCCCGAAACAACGGCTGTGAGTGGAATCGCTGGACGTGTGCCTGTGCAGCAGAGGGAGGACACTTGGACATTATCATATGGGCCCGAGCCAACGATTGTCCTTGGAACAATAACGTCGGCGAACTGGCAGCAAAGGGAGGACACACGAACGTCATGAAATGGAACCGAACGCATGGCTATCCCATACACGCTGCCACGTCCGAATACATAGCGACACAGCGTTATGATCTTCTCGGCCCCACGCCAATGTGGAGATGGTAGCGGTCTGGATTGAGGGGGGACGGTACGAAACGGATCCATTCTGACCGCGCAACTCTGTTTATCGACTGTCGAAAAACGGGAAATATACATTCTTTTCTTCTTCCTCGACTTTTTCTCCCGTCGGTTCTTTTTCGTCCTCACCCGCGAGGGCGTTCCACCACGCCTTGGCCGTCTCCTTGGGATCGGGCAACAGCGACGTGATCGTCCACCAGCGCGCCTTGTCGCCCCATGTGGAGGCGGTCTCCTTTAATACGTCGACCGCTTCGGTGTAGGACATCGGACCCTTGTCGATGGGCGGAGGAATGGGTGGACGCTCCACCTCCTCTTCCTCTTCTGTTCGAATCTCTTTTTCCTCCATGGGAAAGCTCTCTTTGAAAATCTCCTCGACGGTGATGGGCGGTAGAATCCCCAGCTGATCGCGGATGACGTCGTGGAAATACAGGGCTCCCACGGCGACCAACAGGGGGATCATACAAAACATGCACGTGGACCGAATCATCGAGGAGCAGTTGCACGCGACGAGCATCCAGATGATCACGGATTGGACGACGATGATCACGGCCATGAAGACGATCGCTTGAATATACGGGCCGGCATCGGCACGGTCGATCGCACCGACGCCATCGCTGAACGCTTCCATATGTCACCCCTTTTGCCCGTTTTCTTTTTTTATTGTGTCCAGCATATTTGGGTCACGCGTGTGCACGGCACGTGTTGTTTGTGCGGAACAAAAACAAACCAAAACACACCATGGCGACGGAGGGCATCCTAACCGGGGATGGAGGGGTCAACACGGCGCATCTGAGCGGTGCGCTGCAACACCTGTACGATTCGTACCAACGACTGATCAAGTCTCCGCGCGTGCCCCGAGAAGCCATCACGTTGACCCAGGGGTTTGCCCGAATCAACAGGGAAAAGACGTTTCTCTATGTCCCGATCATCTGCACCGTATCCGATCAATACCGTCCGGAAAACGAACGGAAGCAAGACGTATTAAAGGACATTCCGTACATAAAGCGACTCGACGAATCGGGCGGCCAAGTGGACCCACGCAGATGGAACCCGATGATGATCGGCGGATCGGAACCGCGGACGCAACCTCTCGTGCTCAATCAAACGTTCACCGCGATGACGTGTGTTCTATCTGTGCACCACCAGGCGGGCAAGCTCCCGTTCCGATACCCGTGGACCCTGTTTGTCGGTCCCGGAACCATTCCCACGGGCGAGACATCGGGGGCGATCGTGGGGAGCATGTCCAGGTCGTCGTCACGCGTGATCTTTTCCGAGGCCACGACGGACGGCGTGGCGTACGGAGCCATCGCCTACCTGACCCGGACGTTTCCGCGCAGGGCGACCCTGTTCGTCTTTCTTCCGGCCAAACAGGACACGACCAGAGAGAATAGCCAACCCATGTCGGTCATGACCCCGGACGCGATCGCCGGTGCGATCGGTGCGGCCATCGCTCGGTGGTCCACCATTTCCCGCGCCGTTTTCAGGGACGACCCACCCACCCTGGCCAACGAGGCCGCGTTGAGGGGAAAGGATTCGCTGTTTGTCAAACACACCGCCTCCGGGGCGCCCGTGTCGGTGTGGTTCCCGCTCGTCCGGTTTTCCGTGGAGAGCGACACGTTCCAAATCTTGATGGAGGACGACGACACGAGTCGCACCGTCGAGCGAGCCGGCGTGTCCGGCGTCGTATTCGAGGGTGCCGATTCCATGGACGACGATTTGAGCGCGATCCTACCAGTGTATATGAGCAGGATGGACAAGGCGCATTATCGCTGGGTTCGGTCCATCCTGTACTTGCGATTGATTCCCTATTTCCTCGCCCGCAGCAACACGCCCGGCACGCTTCCGAGGGCTTCCGTGTTTACCGAACTGGACACGCGGGAAATCCTCCGCGTGAACGGAAAGGGCACAGCCCTTGGGATTGTCGAGGCATGAAATAAAACGACCGTTTATTGATTTGTCGCACGTTCGAGATCCAACCGGTCTTGGAGCTCGTCGATCCTCCGTTGCGCATATTTCGCCTGTTCGCGTCGCTCGTCCAGATTCCATGCCAGGCGGTATATCTCTTCCCCGTAATACTGGCGCCCGATTAGAAACCCACCGATGGCTCCGCTGATCGACGCCAAGGCTACACCGCTATTGATCCCGATCCGCTGCCAGAGTGTCAGGCTCATGATTGTCTGAGAGGAGAGCGGCTTCTATGTTTAAAAGCGCTCGCGTGTGCCCACTCTTATGTTAGAGACTGTAAAGAGCACTGGGTAGCATCGGCGCCCGGAAAGGGAGCAGGATGGGCGAAAATACCTTGAGCGCAGACACACGCAAGGCCCTACGACACATGTCCAACGGCACGGACCTGGTAGAGGGCGGCTCCCGCATAACCGCCTTGATCGACGACGTGACGATCTTTGTCACGACCATCGGAGGGAAAGGAACAGGTTCCGTCCTCCATCACCTCATCTCTCAATCCGTCGTCCCGACCTTGGTGCGCCAGAAACGATTCACCCCCGACGTTGCTCACGACGCGGTTAGGCTCTCAAAAGATTTTCGTGACAATATATTAAACCCCGATGGAGCGGTTCGAAAGCGCGTGCACGATGCCAAACGAGCGTTTTCCGAAAAGGTAGAACTCGCGCCCGTGGGCAAAGACACATTTATTTTCCGGGTCGACGTTCCCCGGGGAACCCTTCCATACCGATCCATCCGGACCGAAGTGCTCCCCGTGGAAGACTTTATCGCCTACTACACGGACACCTCCAAGAGGATCCAGACATGGTCCCACCGAGAGATGATGGAAGAGATCGAACGCTCGGGTCGCGGCGATCCGATCGCCTTTGCCGTGGCGCGTCACTTGCGCGTGGTCAGAGAAGACGAGGCATGGAAAGAACAGACGTCGACCATGGAGGGGTTGATCGACGCGGCGTATCGCCTGTACTGTCTGACGGCCAGCCATCTGCTGAGAGAGCGCCAGGTGTCCCTGTACGGACTGCCCGCCGGAGCGGACGAGAATTACAGGAGCGATCGCAATCGCACAAAAGTGCGCATCATCGACAGAAAAGAAGATCCAGACCGATTGGCCCAGTTGGACCGGCTGTATCACGGATTCACACGGACGATGTCGGCCAGCGCGGCCGAAATCTCATCCTATTTTATCGGGGTCCCGTTCAATGATGTGACCCGTCTTGATGGCACCGTTTCCGTGCGCGCGCACCTTTTCCTTCCGCTGGGATTTTCGCTGCTGCACTTTATACGCACCCGAGGGCGCCTCGACTTTAACGAGGTGGACCGGAAACTCACAGAAAGCATCGTGACCCACGCCGTCTGGGACAAGAACGACATGTCTGAGAAATTACTCCAGGCATTCGAGGACTACCTAAAGATCACACCGATCGGAGAGGAGATTCCTATCTCCCCCAAGTCCGAGACGGAGATGAAAAAGATGGAAACGGTCTGGGCGAAAAACCTAATCGTGCGACGTTTGATCGGCAGTCTTCGGGGGTTTTCAGACACGATGGAAAAAGACGAAACCAAGGAAGTGCGATCCGATGCATTCGAGAAGCTGGTCGTTGAGATGCAAACATATGTTACGGGATGCGAGAAAAGGAGAGTCCTGTTTAAGGTCGTCGATACCCGTGCGGCCGCTTGGGGGGATCAATTGAGAAAACTTGGCAAAACACCTGCCAAGATCACAGCCCGACAGGGGGGAGGAGTGGAATGGGAGGCGACCGCAGCATTGGCAGACGTCCACATGACGGAAGGAGACGAAGAAGAAGAACGGTTCGTGTCGGTGCTGTGGCACATCGGAGAACACGGGCGAGAGGACGCGTGGGCCTCCTGCTCGGGATCGGAGAGCATCTTGCAGGACGCCGCCGAGATCTGGTCCAAGGGAGGGATCGTCGTCGAGACGTGATGTCGCGGTGAAAAAGGAATGAAGCATGGTTGTACTTTTTTCCGTTGTCAGTAAACACACATGAAGAACGACGAAAACAGCGACGGTAAACGCCTGAGCCTCGGGATCGACATAGAACGATCCGGGGCGCGCGGCGAACACGACACTTTTTGCATCGGTGCAGCCGTCCGCGACGAAAATGCGCACGAACTGGATCGGTGGGTGGGAAAGGCGTACGTGCCCGGCGACTGCGCCTTTGAAGAGCGATGCAAGACGGAATTCTGGGACAACAACCCCGAAGCGCTCAAAGCGTGCGAATACAAGGGGCCCTCGCGTTCGAAACCCGAACGAGAAGAGGCGATGATCAGGGGGTTGCTCTCTTTCATTGAAAAATGGGAACGCAAGGCCGACGAGGCGGGACTCAAACTCGACGTCGTTTCCGACAACGCCGAGTTTGACTTTGGATTCGTGGACGATCTCATTTTCAGACACGTGCCCGATGCCATGCCGCTCTGTTATCGCGTAACCGACGGAAAGTACCGACGCACGTGGGACACGCACTGCGTGCAACGCGGATTCTTGCTCGCGGTGGACTCCGAGTTTGCGCTCAACAACACCTGGGGATACACCAAACGCATCGAAAAACTCTACGACGTCCCGTCCGACAGCGTGGTTCACGACCACGAGGCGGACAACGACGCGAGCACGATCGCCAAGGAAAATGCGGTGCTCTTGGGCATCGCGAGGGGCACGATCAAGCGAAAGGGCGAGCCGGTCAAAGTGGAGTCGGCCAAAAGGAAAAAGGAGGAGGCGTGATGGAAGAGGAATGAATGCGTTTCATTGTGCACGGCAAATAAATCTCATCGCCTCTTCTTCGATCGTTTCTTGGGCGTTCTTTTCCCGTTGCGTCGGCGTGCCCGTTGATCGTCCGCACGGCTCCGGTATTCGTGGTCCGTATCGGTGCCGTTTAAATCCAATTCGCGTTTGCGATGCCGCTTGGTGACTCGGTCCCGTTTGGTTTTGGTCGGCTTGCTCTTGTTCCGTGGTTTTTTGGACGGCATATCTTTGCACCCCCTTTTTTCCCCAAAGCGGCCAATAAGAATGATTTCCGAGTTCATAGCAGATCACTGGACGGTATACATACGATCGAGAACGAGAGCATGCGCCATGTCCTGTGTGGAACATTGGCGGTGTTACTCTGTTGGGTCGCTATCGACGGTGCGATCGACAAACCTTTCGGCACCGACTGGTCCACCATCGACCCCAATGCGCGAGACACGTCGTCATCGACGACGACCCCGGACAACACAAAGGATCTCACCGAGCTGTGGGAAGACGACAAAGATGAAAAGCCAAAACAAGACCCGCCGCCCGCAAAAGACACCGTGGAAATTGCGATCATAAGCGGCATGTTGAATCAACTGCGCGAGGCGACCGGCGAAAAGGTGAAAGAGTGGACGACGGGAAGTCCCGTGCCTACCGAATGGACCCGGACCGACGGACATCCGGATCACCACGGGCACTCCTCGGATCATTTCCACGGTTCCGGGGACGCCGCCTTTTACATCGCCCTGGCGCTCCTGTTGATCGCGTTGTGTTGGTGTGTGTACTGTTTCGTGGTACAACACCTGTTTCGGAACGTGGCCCTGATCGCCCTCGTCGCGTTCGTCCTTTGGTACGCCTTTGTCGTGATATTCCCGCGGTTTACCACGCTCGAAGAAGACTCGGACCTGTGAATAAAAAAAACGTCGCGAGACGAAATGAAAAATCTCGCGACGGGAGGGGAGACGTGAGACCCGTTCGCAAAAAGGACACGACCGGCTCGTAAAGAAGAAGAAGGAAAAGAAGGAGCGAAAAGGGAGGAAGGGAGAGAAAGTCTCCCTCCGTCCCCAGTCCCCTCCCCGAGTGTCTATTTTTGATGCGGCAGGATATGAATGGATCGTGGCGACCGTGCCCGTGCTGTTGATAAACTTGAATTCCTCCTGATTGTATCGCAGGATGAAGCTGGTGTCCCCGTCGTGCAACATGATCAGCAGCTTCACGATCTTGGCCAGGAACATGACCGAGGTCCGCCGCGCCACCGAATAGATGTCGGCCTCGGCGTCGGGCTGGGAATCCGCATAGGCCGTGATGAACAGGGCCGCGGCGGTGGTTTTGCCGAGACGTCGGGTCGCCTTGATCAGCACCTCGGGCTTGAGCTTTTTCTCCACCCCGAACAGGTCCATCAGGTATTCCATCCGCAGCTGGAGGTCCTCCTGCATGATCTGCGGCAGCGCGGCGCAGATCATCCCGTTCACCATGATGCGCTGTTGCTTCGAGAGCGCCCATCCGAACGTTTCGAGGCGCACGAGGGTCTGCTGGAGCCGGTCGAGTCGCTTGTCTCCGCTTCGGGCGGCGTCCTTTCGGGTGCGCTTGGGTCGGTACGAGCTCGTGATCCCACCAAAGGCGGTGTAGCCCTTTTGCCTCTTTTCATAGGCGGGTTTGGTGGCGTCCACGAACCGGTCGCACAACCCGCCAAACGAGAGGGTGGATGGGTTGTACACGGCCTGGACCGGCATGCTCGGGTGTCGTCGCTGACGCTTGCCGCTGGATGGGAGTCAACCATAAGATTAAAAAACCCCCCCATCTCGCTGTATCGGAAAAAAGGGGCGTTAATACTATGGCCATATATATGCTCCAGTGGAATACACGTCTTATACAATAGAAGCGGTGCACAAATAAAACAAAAGGAGGAGGAGGAAACGCGACGAGATGTCGACCTCGGACTTTTTGAGGGACTTTTTCTCCCGTGATCGGGAGGAAAAATTCGCGCCGATATGGAGCGCATACACGGCGTCCGTCAACTCCAAACTCATGCCGATCGTCCGAACCCCCAAGACCGCAAAAGCGGTGCGGCTTCCGATAGTTCCCTCGGGCAGCGGGGATCTATACTTGTTGTCCCTGACGCCTCGGATCGCGACCATGATGTACATATCGACTGGAGGCGATTTCTTGTCCAACGACGAAACGGACTTTACATCCGGTGTCCTCAACAAGACACGAACCGATTTGGCAGCGCCTGCCTTGACCGTGCCTCCTGGGGCGGCGTTCGTGATGGTCAAGATCCGCGTAGATATCCCGATGCCCGATAAGAATTCGACCACAACGAACAGGATCATATCCCTGTATGCGACATGCAACCCCGCAGAGATGGGCCCCGACGAGAGCAAATGTGTCCTCGTCGGTATGGAGGTGCTATCTACAGATACTGGGGACGCGACGACGACCACCGTGATCCATCCGTTTGGAGAGCAGATCACAGAGTCAGGGAACCTACACCTCACGGAATCGACCATCTATGTCGATCTGAACATTCTGGTTCATCTCAAACTCGCAAGTGCCGAAGAACTGGATGAAACTAAGACGTTGACGGACGAATTCCTCGTGGGCATCCGTGCATCGACAGGCTATGATTGGGACATCGATCGATCTGGGTTCTCAACGACGGGGATCGGACGTGATAAAAGAGACATTTCGGACCAGACCTTCTCGGGCGATCATGCCTTTCCCATCGTCTATCTGGCGATGCACCTGGACCTCACGGACGTCAAATTCACCGATCTCGATGCACAATTGTCGGCCATCGGCCGTATGTCTACTTTCAGTGACCTGGATGCCCAGTATGACGATCCGGCCTTTCTCACCAACGGTATCGTGGTACTTATGGCCGACGGGACAACGCCCGAGATCGTCGGGCTTCCCAAATCCTATACGAACCTTTTTATGTCGTTGGTAGACGACAAAGTTCGATTCGGTCCTTTTCGGGCGAACGGAGTTCAAGTAACGACTCCTGCGCCCGCGCCTGCTCCCGCGCCTGCTCCTGCGCCCGCGCCTGCTCCCGCGCCCACTCCTGCGCCCGCGCCTGCTCCCACGCCCACTCCTGCGCCTACTCCTCCCGCAGGGGATCTATCCGACACAGACCGCCAGCCCTTTGCCGATGATTTCGATGCCGCAGTCGCTGCCATCGAGGCAGCCATCGTCCGCCAAACCGCTGCCGTGGACGGCATCGACGACGAACTCGCAAAGATCGATGATCGTATCCAGAGCGAAACGCTCAAACTCGCGACGCTCTCGGGCGTCACGCGAGAACTCGCAAAAGCTCGCCTTGTGCGAGCGGACGCAACATTGGCCCGCTTGAAACGGCGTAGTGCACAAGCATCGAGGCTCACAAAGGAATCCGAGGATGTATTCGAGCGATTGCCCCGACCGTTTCCCGACGACATCACTCGCGAGGCAGCCGAAAAGCGTGTCAGATCGGCAGAAATCATTCGGGTGACGACGGAACAGCGGGCAGTCGATGCAGAGGATCTCTTGACTTTTGTGGAGACCGAATTCCAGTCATTCTTGGCCGTGTTTCGTCTGCCCACGCACACCGTGCCGAGTCCCGGACTGACGGTCGTCTCGCAACCGAGGAGCGCCCGGACCATCGACTGGAACAGGCTCGTTCGCTACCGTCCCCACGTCTCTGGGCTTACGGCCGACGTCGTCATCTACGCATTTACCGGTGGAAAGGGTGTTGAATGGGATGGTATATTGACTGTGAAAGACGTGCCCTTGGCGATGTTTCCGACGTGGGGATTGACCAACACCGGCGAACCAAGACCGGCGTATATCATCACGTTCTACGGCAACCAAGTGTACGGCGTGGGAAAACGAAAACTCACCATCGACGAAGCACAGCGTGAAAACATCGGGGGCGCGCGACTCCTTCTTCCCGACCGCCTCAAGAAAGCCGGGAAATCGACGACCGATGTCACCAATTACGGTCTCGGATTTGATATCGACGGTGTCGGTCACGGATCCTATCATCCGGATCCGACGACGTCCCTCCCCGCTGGAAAGAGAGCCATGGCCTATCAGACCACACCGTTTGGCGACGAAGATGATCGGCACACATTTGTCGTCGTGGTCGAAGACCGCCGGGGCATCGAGACCATCGCCATCATGCCCGAAGCCACCGCGTGATGAGGGGGAAAAAGAGAGGAGGCTGCCCGGATTCGAACCGGGTACTTCCGATCAAACGTTCTGCAGTTGTCCGATCGTCGCTTTAGCCGGATAAGCTACAGCCTCCCGACGCGTTGCACTGAACGTCCTCGACATGTTAACCCAAGGGGGGTTTTTTTTGTTAAAACAACTATATTATTCAACACATTTTGCGTCGATGACCCACATCCGACCATCGTCGTTTTTCTCTCCTTTCCTCCCCTCTCCCCGCAAAGGTCTTGATCCTCTTCCCCGTACCACTTTCTCTCTCTCTCTCTCTTCGTATTTCTCCCTTTTTTCCTCTGTTCACTGTAGGATGAGCACGCGCATGGGTCTCCCGGGCGCCGCTCCGGTCAACGAGATGGCGACGACGTCTCGCGTGTCGAGGGACGTGGCAGACTTGATCGAGTGCAGCGTCTTTTCGGCCGCGTTGTCCTTGTTGATGAAATAACGAAACAGCTGTTTCACTTCCGCGTCTCTCGCGCCCAAGTTCGGCTTTTCGGTGTCGAACCCATGTCCGACGGCCTTCATGTCGGCGAACAGACGGAACACGGCCGACATCGACGCGTGGTAATGTCTGTCGAGACCCGTGACCGTGCTTCCCTTGGTGCTCGCATTGAAAGCGTCCTGAAGGAGGTCCTTGATGTTCAGCGTCACCGTTGCCTGGTTCGAGTTGATTTTCGTCTTCAATTGCTCGTACAGGAGGTCGGCGTCTTCGACATTTCCCTCGTAGGCAATGGCGACCGCTGCGGCGAGCACGGCGATCGCGTCTCCAAACTGGGTCGCAGAGTAGACCGGGAGGTCGGTGACCTTTTTTTGGTCGCGGTTCTCCACGGCCGACGCGTGCAGTTTGACCCCATCGTTCCCTTTGATCTTTCCTGTGACGGCGTCGCGAATAAACTCGACGGTCCGGTACTGATCCTTGGGGTCGTATTCCGAGAGGAACGGGGTGATCCTTTCGGGATCTTCGCCCGTGAACTTCCCGGTGGCGTTCTTGAGTTGGGCGACGTGGATCATGTCTTTGGGTATGGTGAACTTGAGGAACGTCCTCGCGGCGATCACTCTGTCCCACTTGTTGAGGATGTCGATGATTCCCCCGTTGAAGACCGGGAGCATCATGCGATCGTCCTCGCCGAGAAGGTTGGTCTCGGCGCGGGTGCCGGCGAATCCCAAGTAACGGACGCGTTTGCGCGTCTCCCAATGCGGTTCGGCCGCTTCTCCGATCTGGCAGAGCGACGCGTTTGCATACAGCGTCGTCTGAATCGAGGTGGACGTTTGGGTGCGCATGTTCACCCTCTTTCCGGTCCTGCCGACTTCCTCAAACAGGAGATCGTACTTGTGGATGTCGATGGTCGTGTGTGTATCGCCCACGTACTTTCTGGCTTGACCCGACCGTTTCGCGACGAGGAGCCTGCGCCGAGGGGCGCGGATGTCGACGTACGCGTTGTTCACGGCCAAGCGCTGTTCGGCGATGGGCTGTGCGCGTTCGTCGAAAGGGGCGTCTCTTCCGTACATGGAGGATGTTCTTCCCGACATGATGGTGGTGGTGATGGGTCGTTGCTGATCTGGTGATGGGTCGCTCCTTGGCGTGCGAGTGCCCTTGCGTTATGATGAAACATGGACGTCGTGCGGCGTCTTTCTTTCGATCGGTGTTTGTTTGTCTGGCGGATGGGGACATTCTGTTCCATTTAGCTTTCTCCAGAGGAAACGAGGGCAAAAAAACAAAGAAATGCGGAGAGAGAGAGAGAACCATCCGACGTTTTTCCCTTTTCGAGGGAATGTATGATCGAGGTTCGCTTTTTTTTGTTCGTTTACTTTTTCGAAAATAAAAAAAACTTCTTCTTCGTCGACAAAGAGCACCACATGGTTCGCATCGAGAAGACGGTTCGGACAAAAAGAGAACCTCGCTCAGAGCATATAAGACAAATTGTAGTACGGATTCTGTATGAGCGTCATGTCGGGACACGCGTTGATCCTCTCCGCATCAAACGCCGCTCCGACGGCTCCGTTCATATCGTCGGTCGGCCCCACGACGCGAACGTGTCCCACGGGGATCGCGCATCCGTACCTGGTGGCGCCGAATTCGTCGACGTACTTGAGTTCGGCGTCGTCGGGTATGTCCTTGAGTTCGCTGGTCCACGGGATGATCTGCACCGGCATATCGCAGTAGACTTTTCCTTGTTTTCCCATCTTGTCCGTCTTAGGGGGCACCTGGGTGTCCACCGCCTCGGGGTTGGTGCGGTAGGTCGCGCGATTGAACGTCTCTGGAAGGTTCGTCCCCGGACCGAATGTGAAACCGGTGGAATGGGTGCCGCGGTCGACGCCCAGGATGAGAAACCAGAGTTTCTGGTTGGTGCGCTTGATGGCGTCTCCCCATATATTGAAGATTTTGGGGGTGAGCCCGTCCATGGCCAGGAGTATGGTCATGCCCTTGGAGAAATCGATGTCGGATTTGATGCCCGTTCGGTTGGCGCCGTGCATCTGGGAAAGGACGAATCCGTCGAACGCCCACATTCGAGCGACATCGGCAGGATCCAGGCTCCGCTGAGCGTAGTATTCCTTCGGATTGCTCTCCTTGTTGTTGTCTTTCACCTGGGTGCGAAACAACAGCTCGTTCAGCGCGGGGAGAGACAGGATCGTTTCGACGCCCTGTTTCTTCTTGCCCCGTCGGAGCATGCGATCCCGTCGCGAGTACGGCGTCTGACGGTTCGATTTCTCCCATACTTTGCTATCGGTGGTCTCGCGACGGATGAAAAACGGATACTTGAGGTTGAACACCTCGATGTTCGCCGAGTAGACGGTGGGCGTCCGTTCCTGCACGCCCGTGTCGTTGGCGGTGAACCACGGCGTTTGGTACGACGCCTTGGCGAGGGGGTTGGACGGGACTTGCGCCATCAGGGCGGCCCGAATGGAGTCGGAAGAGCTCGGTTGGATGCGGGAGGCGAACGCTTGGTCGCGGTGGAGTCCGGCAAAGGGTTGGCCCCCGGAGGCGAACGATCCTTGGGTCTGCACATTGGGTCCCACCCGGATCGCTCCGATGGTGGGTCGTCCGCCTCCTCGCTTGATTCCTTCGAGCGTGTTGGATTCGCGTCGCGCGGCCGCTTCGGCGGCTTCGGGACGGATGCGGCCCGCGCCAAAGGCTCGCGAACTTCTCAGCGGCTGGAGCACGCGTCCGCGTCGTTGCGCCAT
>SDBT01014460.1_pt1 | contig 12587 bp, 12 predicted proteins | sample 2277101 | NCBI WGS metagenome assembly SDBT01 (sample SAMN10404973, study PRJNA504765) | marine sediment metagenome | isolation source: marine sediment core GS10_PC15, 103 cmbsf | place: Arctic Ocean: Southern Knipovich Ridge | collected 2010 | reverse complement strand
ATACATCGACTACGCTCCCGCACAACCCAACCTCCACCAGCTGCAAAAAGGTGAGTGCTCAGGAACCTTTTATCCGGTATTACTTTTCGGTAAATTTTGGTTTCCTCACACTGCAAAGAACTTCCACTCAAAAAACCGATTAACACAAAAATAGATAATGCCTTTTTTAATTTCATCTTTCCCCTTAATAGTAAAAAATACTCTACAATTTTCATTGCTGGTATTATACATAACATCAATAAAAATAAAAGAATCACTCCTTACCCAATCATTTTATCAAAGACTTGAGATTATTTTTCACCCTCATAATTATTAACAAATTCTATGATACTCTTAGCGCATTCAGCTGACCCATTCTGATCTGTTCTTACTATCTTATCAAAATCAAATGTAGGAATCACATTGGCTGTTTTTGAGGTAAATTTACCAACTAATGCTTGTCTATATTCTTGAAATTCTTCCAAACTAAACTCTCCACGCGTAAATGTTTTAGATGCTCCTGTTGCTAAAGGAGAATCCTGTAATTGTAACTCAACAATATCGAGTCCGTGTATAACCGCATCCCTATCTAAACTGTCAATTGCACCTTCCGAAGTTTCGGAAATTTCATAGCGTCTCGTGAAGCTGTTAAGTGCTTGATGAAAAAAACGAAGATTAGAGATATTCTTACCATTCATTAATGCATCACCATTTCTTTTAATGGTTCGCTTAATAATTTCTAAAAAAGGACAATAAATAATTACATGTTTTACATCATGTGCATCTGAAACCTGCTGAATATGCTCAGGGTTTAAAAACCATGTATCCACAAGAACATTATGGCTTTGAGCCAAATCTAAAATTTTTTGAGTAATTCGTCTTCGCAAAATATTGCGCCAGCTATCCTTGAGCTCACTTTCATCTTTTTTCTTGAGACTATTAAGAGCCGTTTAAGAGCCGTTTGTATTTTGGCAATAGCGTTTCTTGCTTTTAACCTTTGGTCATCCGATGCACTAGATCGAAACAATATCTGGCTTCGCATTACTGCATGAAGCACATTTTCTGGATCAATTGCATTCTCTACATCCTTAAATTCTTCAGGAAACTCAACTCTCCAACGCTTTGATGCTTCTTGAAAATAAATATCGTCCTCCCCGACAACTTTCCAACCACTTTGGTTCAAAAATTCATTGCATAAACTGGTTTTACCAGCACATCCTGTTCCACGCAAAAACACCACTTTGCCTGCAAAACTAGTACCGGTGATGATCACTAAAGCTAGAACAAAAATATGTAATCTAAGAGACGCCATTTACAACTCCTACTCTGCTGAATCCTCGAAAGGCAATATCTTATGCATCCACTCTTCGCTTGTTTCGTTATCATACAATGTATCAGTATCAGCCGATTTCGCTTTTCTTATCTCAAGGGCCCTCTTGATAACGGTATATCCAGAAAGAGGAGAAAGTATTTCACTACCCTCCAATGGCCACCTTTCATGCGTATGCTCTAATCGTTCGAGAAGTTCGTTAAGCTGTATATTTTTTACATCGCATGTATTGTCGTTCTTAAGTATTTCAGCCAACAAAATCAAATCGTTTCTGCGAGTCGATTCCCATAATCGTTTGTCTTTTGAAAGCATTTTATGAAAATAGCTTTCAATCACCCACTCTATATCTGATATTGCTTCTGTTAAAATATATATCATACCTACTTCGCGTACTCGCATCGGATCCATTTTATTGGTAACCACCCCACGAGAATTAGGATGATTATATATACGGCTACTTGCAATATAATGCAGCCCAGCATGAACCTCATTCAAGCAACAGTATGCGTATTTTTCAGCCGCCCTCATTGCTAGTAGATGTGCGCGCCCATGGGGAGTAGTTATCAATACATTCCACGGAAACTCTCCATCCACAAATCTTGTTGCATCAAAATCAGCACACTTTTCTTCATCTTGTACCGCGACTGAATCCATGACGTTGCCATTAAGGGCATCTTCGACAACTTCTTTTGTTCCTTCTGTACTCCCCAAAAGAGATAGCGATGAAGTAAGCATCAAACTATACAATGACATTTTAGTGATTTTATTCATGAGGTATTTCTCCTAAATAAAAGTGTTTTATAACTACACATAGCAAAACAAATAAAGCATACAGGAAAAATTGTCATTTTTCGCTTACAAAGAAAATGGCCACGGAGTTTTACCCTTACAGTTATGATTTATCTGTATGCTAAACGGTATCTATCCCGCAATTTTTACTGCCGAGACTTAAAAGCAGCTTTAGAATGAAACTATTGCCTTGAGAAAATTCTGTATATTAACTTGTTAATAAGTTTTTTATTCTAAAATTCAAAAGAGAAGTACTTAGGAGAAAATTAAAATGGTTTTAAGATTTATTATTATTTTTTTCTTAGTGGTTTTATTAGTGGTGTTCTCTCTTCTTTTAGTTAGAAAGCTAACATGGTTCCCTGATCCATATCCCCCGGTATCTATTCCAGCTACAGAGATACCTTCTTTTAAAGAAATTCCAATTGATTTTGTACATAAATATGACAAATCAAAATCACTGCCTTTTATGGCAGGAGCTATTTTTGAATTGGGTGGCGAGCAACATGCCTTTGTGGGTGGTGGCTATAATCAACCAGATGAAATTTTTGTGTATAGAAACGAAAGCTTTGTAAATATTACTAAATCAATTTGATTAACTATAGAAGCAAACGACACAACATATGGAGTTGTTGCAATCGACTCTAATGGAAATGGCTTAGTTGATCTTTTTATCGCGCGTGACAGTGGCGTTTATCTTTACACCAACAATAATGGTATTTTTTCTGAAAAAAAACTTGATATTCCATTAGATCCACAACATGCCCCACTCTCTATCGCAGCAGCTGATTTACAAAAAAAAGGTCTCGTTGATTTATTTATTTGCGCGTATGTCAAAGTTGCACATGTGGAAGGTCAGTCAATTTTTAACAAAGACGGTTATGGAGGACGAAGTCTACTCTTGAAAAACAATGGTGACAATACGTTTACGGATATAACTGAAGAGGCAAACCTGAGCTATACACACAATACGTTTCAAGCAGCATTTGTTGACCTTGATGGTACCGACCAGCTTGACCTTGTAGTAGCTCATGACACTGGAACCGTACGCATATACAAAAATTTAGGTAACCTTAAATTCAAAATGATGCCTAATCCAACCACAGATGTATACAGTTATCCAATGGGTATAGCTGTCGGAGATTATAATGGTAATGGTCGTCCTGATCTTTTCTTTAGTAATATAGGCCCCTTTTATTGGTGGAATATTGGTGCAACACCGCCTAATATTATCGTCCGAGGTGATTTGAAGAAGAATCAATATCTTCTACGAGAGAACATTTTTCTGAAAAATGAAGGGGGTTTCAAATTTACCGATGTTGCTACTCAAACAAAAACTGCTGATTATGGATTTGGGTGGGGAACATTATTTCAAGATTTTACCCATAAGGGTTATCCTGATATTGTGCTTGCCCAAAACTATGTCGGTTGGCCACCGCATGCGTTATTTAAATTGCCGTGTCGATTTTTGCTTCAACTTCCTGATCATACCTTTGCGACAGTGGAAAAAGCAGCAGGTGTTACTAATCCATATTATGCAATTTCTCCACTAATTGCTGATTTCACCAACAATGGTTTTCCTGATTTAGTATATACAAATCTTAACGGCCCTTTGCGTGTTTTTCTAAACCAAGGAAATAAAAATAACTTTATTAAAATTATTCTAAAAAATGAGCCCGCGTCCGTTGGCGCTAAAATTGTTGTTGAAACTGAATCAGGAAAAAAAATCACATCATTTTTTGTGCCATCCCAAGGACTATGTACCAGTCAAACAAATCAGATCATGATTGGAATTGGCAAAGAAAAAGCTATTAAAATGATTTTGGTGCATTTTACCAGTGGCATAGACAAAACATTTGTAAATCCAAAAGTTAATTCTACAATAAAACTTTAAAGCCTATGGGAATGCAGAAAACAATCAACTTTTAATCTATCTTTATTGCCTCAAGCTCAATTTTCATTTGTTGCTTAAAGGACTTCCAAAATTTATTATCGACACTAATACCTTGTAAAACCTTACAAAACTTGGTGGTCCCAACTGGATAGACTTCGAACTTTCAATTGGAAAAATATAATCGACAAAATGCCCTTTTTGCTCTGTTTATGGTCTTAGATTTGCAGTTGGGTGTGTAAATATTGCATAATTAATCTTACATCTTGCTGTGCCTATAGGGATTCTAGAGGGTATGGAGATCTTCCTTTCTAGAGTTTTAAAATATAGGTCACGATAGGCTTTTGAGAAATTTTTAGGGATAAGGATATTACCAGATTTTTCTTCTCTTACTTCAGCAAACCAGCCAGATTTTCCCCACACAATATAAATAACATAGGTTCTTCCCTGAATGCAACCAGGCGAACACACCGATGCTGACCCAAACAATCTATCGCCAGGCTTTAATAATGGTTTTACAGTAAGGGTATCAAAAAGATTTTGAGGTCCGCTCTCATTGTTTGGTCTTATGAAATCAAATGTACTTACAGGAATAGGTAAGGGATCGTTCCGCTCAGGAAGGTCCATATTCCAAACAGCAACTGTCCATTTGATGTCCTTTGCTACAACAGGTGATTGGTTAATTAGGACTAAAGCGGGAGATTCTGAATATATAAAACGAAGAGCCAAATCGGGTTTATCTGGCGTAATTTTTGAATTGCTGACCCCTACAATTTTTGTAAACTGCTCCGGTGACATTGGGATTGTGCCTGTTCTTGTCAATTTTGCGTGATCGTTCTTTATCTGTTGAAGCCGTTTAAGGGAGTAATCGGTTCCTCGATTAGCATCGATTATCTTTGCACATATTTGACATAAGTAAATACCATTTCTAATGTTGCTTTTCTCTATAATTGAAACGCTGGTATCTGCTCTAGGTCCTTTTAAAGAAGCTGAAATAATATGAGCTGCTTGTCCCGTATGAGAATATCCCTCATCATCTGATTCGGATGCAGACAAAGTTGAAATCTGACAGTTTGAGCAATGATAAGCAGCTCGTTTTGCAAGGTTAGCGATCGTCTTTTTGGAAAATTCACTTCTTGTTTTTTTAGTCATAAATTTCTCAAGTATTTAACCTTTTTTAAACGAAAAGCTTATGTATCATTTCTAGATTTTTAAATCGTTTTATCGCTTGAATACAAGTAAAAAGACCAACCGTTTCCACTGTTTATCCTGAGAGCCCAATTGCTCTAAATCTTTAGTAAATTGATAAGAGTGGTCAATACCCTGGTTGTCTATGAGTCAAAAAGGTCCGTGTATATGTACGTCAATGGTCTGCGCTGGCCCAGCCTTCGCGTCGGTTTACGCCGCTTACTACGGAGGGCAACCTACGATTTGTTCTATCAAAGTCATATTTGGCCATCATTAATTGACTGGCCTGCCAACCGTAGCCTTGGCGTAGGTTGGTGGAGATAACGGGAGTCGAACCCGTGACCTCATGCATGCCATGCATGCGCTCTACCAACTGAGCTATATCCCCACAAATATGGTCTAAGTGTAGGATATTTTTCATTTTTTACAATAATTGAGTAGAAGAATATTCAAGCTCACCAAGCCGTTTTACACGCATCACCATTTTCTTGCGTTTACACGTTGTGGGATATGCATCATCGGTAATCTTTACCGCTTAAGGCAGGTTACTCAACGTATAATCATAGTATATACTTAATATAAGCAAAGTTTCATGAGCTATCTTAATAGAACGATTTGAAGGATATTTATGCGTTTCATACTTCATCGAATGGTGTCTATCACTGCCCTCCTTTTAGCCCTCACGGCAGCCGCTGATGGCCAGCCAGAGCTCACGTGCCGAAAAATTAATAACACCTTGTGTGAGCTTTCCATTGCTGTGCCTGTTCCTGAAAAAGATGCGTTGTATGCGGACTATATTTCGTTCTCAGTTAATCATCCCGATATAACGCTTTCTGAATGGCGCCCATCGTTAGCTCCTGTGAACAAATACGATATACGGTTCAAAAAAACAAAAAAAATGTTTGTGCAACCATTCACCATTTCCCTGCAGGCCTCACTTGCAGATCCTTCAATTGATTCGGCCAATCTCCATATGAACACCTTTTATCATTCTCAACAGAAAAATAAGCAACGAAAGTTCCCGCTTTCTTTTACAGCAGCTTCCCCCCATAAAACACCTGTCCCTGAAAAAAAACCCGTACCTGAACAGAAAAAAACGATACAACCAAACATGCATTCAACATCTAAAGCAACATCGTTTCAGCAAAAAATTCAGACCCTTTTTATCGAAACCGAATCCTGGTGGTTTCGATTGGTACTTGCACTGCTTCTTGGTTTTTTGTTGAGCCTCACGCCATGCATCTATCCTATGATTCCCATTACAATGGGTATTTTGCAATCTCAGGGGACTGCATCTGTTGGACGAAATATTCTCATTGCTCTCACCTATGTGATTGGTATTGCTGTCACATTTGCCACTTTCGGGACAATCGCAGCCTTGAGCGGCAAAATGTTTGGTAGCTTTATGTACAATCCGATTGTGATTATCAGTATCGTTGCACTGCTTGCGTATCTTGCCGGCTCCATGATTGGGCTCTACAACTTGTATCTTCCTCCATTTATGCAAAGCAGTAATCTAAACATAAAAAAAGGTTCGTTCTTTTCAATTTTTTTGTTTGGCGCTGCAAGTGGCACCATTGCATCTCCCTGCTTGTCACCCGGATTAGTATTATTACTTTCTCTGGTTACCGCTGTTGGAAATATTGCGTTGGGATTCGCACTATTATTCTTTTTTGGCATTGGCCTTGGCATTCCATTACTTGTAATTGGTACCTTTTCTGGATCATTAAGTGCGTTTCCAAAAGCTGGCAATTGGATGATTGATGTGAAGCAGTTTTTTGGTTTTATCATGCTTGCTACCTGTCTCTATTTTTTAGCAAACATTTTTCCACTGTATATGATTGCTTGGATCAGCATGCTCTTAAGTATCGCGACAGGTATTTTTTATTTCAGGGGTGCAAACAAAGCCCGTTCATTTACTACTCGAACAATTAAAAATATAATCGGTATTCTTTTGATAGCTTTGTCTGTATATCTCGCATTTGAAGCATATAAGCAAACTGATATATATAAACATGGGTCGAAACAATCAGATATCTGGTTGTCTGATTATAATCAGGCGCTCACGCAAGCCAAGTCTGAACATAAAAAAATGTTGATCGATATTAGCGCGCCCTATTGCTCACTATGCAAAGCGATTGACCGTAAAATTTTTACCGACAGCGCTGTACACGAAAAACTGAAAGAATTTGTCACCGTAAAAATTGACGATATTGAGGCAAATGAAGTAACGCAGATGGTGCAAAAGAAATTTGCGATACTGGGCGCACCAACCATACTTATATATGATCCAGAAACAGATCAGGAGCTCAAGCGATGGGGTGGCGAGCTCTATGAATTAACCCCTGTTCAATTTGTAGAGACGTTAAAATAAGATCTCAAATGAAGGTTATGCAATCTACCGTTGCTTTTTAAATTCGTCATGACGACCACATTGCTTGCGATCGTCACATGCTTTTTTCTTTAACTCTTGAAGCTGTTGATACATAACATCAATTACACGATCGATTATGTCGTACATATCCACGCCGGTTTTTTCATAATTTGAAATGCAATCAAAATGCGGTGATTTAACCCTCAATTCTGCTCGTGGATGTTCGCGTGTTTTTGATGCTTCAAGTACCATGTCAATATAAATAGGTGTTGGCTCGTTTTCTAAAAGATGCTCCATTTTTGCAAGTTGTTGATTGACGTAATCTTCCATTACATCAGAATGATCCATATTTTTAAACGTAATACGCTTATGCATAACTTCACTCCTCACATAAATATTTTCTTTTTGCTGCTAACTTCTGATACAAAAATAAAATGTTATTTTACCTTTCTCTGCCTTTCAATCGCACTCTTTAGCTCTTCTAATAACTCAATTCTCTTTTCATAATCTGATATCTTATCAATTTTAATCATGCGCTCAGCTAATGCTTTTCCCGCTGGAAGATAAGGAACATTCTTCACAAAAAATCTAGGATCACCTAAAACAAGCCCATTAATATCATCCCTCAATCGTCTTTCTGTATACTTCATCTTGAATGCCAATAAACTTATAATTAAAAAGTACGTTGCGACAACTAAAGAAGTTCCGATAGTTGCCTTTTCTGCTTGCGTGCAAACACGCTTTCGCATAGCACACTCTTTGAAGTGATTAAGAGCCGTCGTAAATTGCTTAACTTGTGCTAAGATTTTAGATTCTGCTTTGAGCATTGGCTGAGCTAATATACTAAAACTCAAACCCAACAATAGTGCTTTGGAATATACCGAACGCTTCATCAGACCCCTCCTAGAATAAATACTTCTATTTCTCGCTTCTTACTATCAAGATAGCAAAAATGACCAAGAAATTACAAGATATGGAATTACTTATTCGGCCTTTTTTTACGAAGTACAAATTTGATGGGAACGCCCTTCAGATCGGCATGTTTGCGTAGAATCCTCTCAAAAAACCCGAGCTGGCTTGGGCCAAACCATTTGGGTTCCCCTACAGTAAGGGCAATCGTGATAGGAGAAGTTCTGACCTGTTCTACGCGATACACAACCAAGCGCTGCCGAGCACGATAGAGGGGTTTTTTCTGTAATGCTTCTTTAAACAGCAGAAAGAGCTCTTCATTGGAAAAACGCTGCGTATATCGTTTACACACTGCATTAACTTTTTTAAGCAATTTGCCAATATTCTTTTTTGAAACGACAGATATACGAACCTCTTCCACCTTATCAAGAAAATAACGATACTCAGAAAGACTAAACTCGAGGTCTGCTTTGGTTTGTTCATCAACTAAATCATCCTTGTTATACAAAATAATGAGACCTTTATAGCGTTCTTCAAAAATATAAAAAGCTAGTTTTAATTCTTGATCAACTATCTCTCCTTCTGAAGCATCAATAACGAGTAATACAACGTCTGTATCATTTAGACTATCAAGCGCACTTTTGACCATCAATTTTTCAATCGGTTCAGTAACACCCCGCTTCCTTCGAAGCCCGGGAGTATCGATAAGCTCAATAGTTTCTTTAAAAAAATGAAGCTGTTCTTTAATCGGCTCTCGCGTAGTACCCGGAATATCTGCAACAATCGCCCGCTCTTTTTTCAACAGCAAATTAAGCAAAGACGATTTACCCACATTTGGTTTACCGAAAATCCCCACACGACAGCTCGGATCTTTTTCTCGTTCAATTTTTTTTGGTGCAGGTAGGAGCGTTAATAGATCGTCAAACAGATCCGCAATACCAATACTGTGTTGCGCCGAAATGGGAACGAGATGCTCAAAACCAAGCCGCTCAAATTCATACTGCTGCTCTTGAGCTATTTTGGTATCAATTTTGTTTACAACAAGAATAGTCTGTTTTTTTTCCTTATGAAGCCACCGCGCTATCTCACGATCTTCTGGCAAAATGCCGATCGTACCATCACACACAAAAAGTACCACATCTGCATCATGCACAGCAGCTATCGCTCGCTTTCGTACTTCTTCTGCGATCAGATCCTTCGTGATTTTTTTAATCGAGATTCCACCCGTATCAACTAATTGAAAGCAATAGTCTTTCCAACACACAGTATCGGTAATAACATCACGCGTTACTCCCTTATAATCATAGGTGATACTTTTTTCTGATTCAGAAAGACGATTAAAAAGCGTTGATTTACCAACGTTCATCCGTCCAATAATGGCAACAATAGGCAATTTTTTCTTCATAGCTACTCTCGAATTTCAGTCACCGTTCCCGGCATATATTTTTTTACCAGATGTACAATAGGCCACTGCGTTGTATCAGACGTATCAATTGTAACCTCATTTGGAAATAGTTTTGTTTCACGACGAGTATATCGTTTTGGACGTGATGATTGATAGCCAGAATTTTTTTGCTGAGAAAGAGCTGGTTGAGTTGGACGTTGTGGTGTAGGCATTGACTTAGCTCGGGCAGCAGTACGAATTTTTGTTGATTTGATAGCAGTGGAAGCTCCTGAAAACAATGGTTGCAATTCTGTTCCAGCACCAAACGTCTTGTGCAAAACAGGCACCCATACATTTTTGGTGTTTTCAAGCCACTCACTAAAAAAAACCAATTCTTTAGAAAAGGTAACGTGCACTATCTTAGAAGAACGATCATGATTTTTTACTGTTCCCTGTCTGAAAACTGAACTTAATAATGGATCATCTAACGCATTCACTGTTTGCACAAAAAGATTCCAAAGACCGGCTTCCTCCTCCTCCTCATCATCTTCTTCTTCTTGCTCAGTTGTGTCATCTACATCATCTTCCAATGATTCAGACACTGGTACAGCTTGACTTGAAGACGGGGTACCTTCATCTGAACTTGATTTTTTTACCGGTCTACACAGCGAAAGCAATACCATTTCCAATACATCATGCTTTGCCGTAGTTTTCATAAACAGAAGTTCTTTATCATGCAGATTACGCAAAAAACAAGTTATCTGTTGCGCAGAATGAGAACGAATCATTGTTTTAATGTCATCAATATATTCAGTAAACTGATCAGGCATCACGTCATACTTTATCCAAAGCGCAGCACGCGTAAGTTCAAGTAAACGCTCCCAGATAAGTGGTGCCGTATATCGATGCCACTCAAGTTTTTTAATCAGCTGCAATACAGTTCTCGCATTTCCTGAAAATGCTGCTCGAAAGAGTGTAATAATCGCTTCATCTTCTATATGCCCAAGAAGTTGTGTAACCGCAGTTTCCGTTACTTTTTTATGTGAAAAACGAACCGTTTCTAATAAGTTAAGCGCATCTCGCACCGAGCCTTCAGTCTGCTTGATTATCTGAGACAGTCCGGCATCATCATAATTGATTTTTTCAGTATCGCACACAAGCTGAAGCTGTTTGAGCAGCGTATCTTTATCAACTGATCGAAAAAAAAGTTGAAAACAACGAGAACGTACTGTCTCAATAATTTTATGAGGATCGGTTGTTGCAAGCATAAATATAACTGAAGCAGGAGGCTCTTCTAATATCTTCAAAAGCGCATTAAATGCCGCTTTGCTCAGCATATGCGCTTCATCAATAAGATATATTTTTTTGTTTCCCATCAAAGGAAGTAATGAAGCGGAATCAATAAGCATGCGTACATGATCCACTCCCGTATGAGATGCCGCATCAATTTCAATAAAATCTGGATGTTTGCCGCTTTCCATAGCAATGCACGATGTACATTGATGGCACGGTAACAGTTGCTTTTGTGGATTCTTTTGAAATGTAGCTAAACATTCGCAGTTCAATGCAGCCGCAAATACACGTGCTGTTGTAGTTTTACCACATCCACGTTGTCCCGAAAAAAGATATACGGGAAAAAATTGCTGCAAGAAAAGACTATTTTTGAGCATACGAACAGATAGGTCTTGCCCGACAATTTCGTCAAACTGTTTTGAACGCCACTTACGAGCAAGATTTAACTTGACCTCACTCATAATTTCACCCCAATCATTGCTTTAAATAGAATTATTAAGGGGAAGCACATACAGAAATAACAGTACATCTGCTGCTTTCTTTCGAACCTGACAGGGTGTGCACCGTATTTCTTATCCACTTCCCCAAATTTTTAAGTCTGGCTTACCACTTCGGCGTAGGTTGGCGGAGAGAGAGGGATTCGAACCCTCGATGCCCCTTTCGAGACATACATGATTTCCAATCATGCTCCTTCGGCCACTCAGACACCTCTCCAAAGAAAACTGCATAATTTCAAATTACCTACAAGCTACTATCTTTTTTCTCAGTTTTTGCAGATTTAGATTCAGTGGCCTTGAGCGATGATTTTTTAGGCTTAGCCTTCACACTCGCTACCGATCTAGATTCTTTTTTGATTTCCTTTGAAGCCAGTTTTATTTTCGGAGCCGCTTCTTCTTTTTTAGACTGCGCCTTCACTTCTTCTTTTTCAGATGTCTTTGCAAGCGCCACCTCAACTTCTTCTTTTGCTCCTATTTTATCTTTCTGTAAATTCTTTTTTTGAAGCCCTTTTGCAACAGCTTCCTTGAGATACTCAATAACGACACCAATAGAACGAGGAGCATCATCATTTGCCGGAATAACATAATCAACCAAGGAAGGATCTGCATTGGTATCTACCAACGCAACAACAGGAATTCCAACTTTTACTGCTTCTTTTAATGCTGATTGTTCTTTATTAACATCAACAATAACGATTGCACCAGGAGGCCAACTAATTGTTTTAATACCACCAACAATTGCTTGTAACCGATCTACATTTTTTCGAATAGTATTCAATTCTTTTTTGGTATAATGCGGATAGTTTTCTGCTTTACTAATAACATCTTCAAAATGTAAAAGCCGCGTCACCGATTTTTTTACTTGTGCATAGTTACTGAGCGTACCGCCAATCCATCGATAATCAACGTATGGCATATCAAATGAAACAGCAGCTTCTTTGATAATTTCACGTGCC
>SDBT01014459.1_pt1 | contig 12587 bp, 8 predicted proteins | sample 2277101 | NCBI WGS metagenome assembly SDBT01 (sample SAMN10404973, study PRJNA504765) | marine sediment metagenome | isolation source: marine sediment core GS10_PC15, 103 cmbsf | place: Arctic Ocean: Southern Knipovich Ridge | collected 2010 | reverse complement strand
CTTCAAGCGCAACGATATCGTCATTCCGTTCCCCATCAGGGACGTTTCGATGAAGACCATAGACCCGGAAAAGGAAGAGGCTGCCCGGGTGGGCGAGTTAAAGGCGCTGGCGCAGTTCATAGATGATATACCGATACTCGATCCATTGAACCCGAAGGAACTTTTGAAACTAGCGGAGAAAGTCAAGCTAAATACGTACGCCGCCGGCGAAGCGCTCACCAAACAGGGCGAGGAGGGTGACGCTTTCTTCATCGTCAAATCGGGAGAGGTCAAAGTATCCGTCCGCGAGAATAGCCGAGAGGTGGAGATAGGGAGGTTTAGCGAGGGTTACTTTTTCGGCGAGATGTCGCTGTTGACCGGCGAATGCCGTGCGGCGACGATTACCGCGCTGGAAGATACTGATGCCGTAGTGATTGAAAAAGCCGCCTTTAACGAGATATTACATAAGAAACCATCCATCGCCGAAGCTATGAGCAAAGTCATCGAGAGACGCAAGAAACAGATAGCGGATAAAGCTCTGGATAAGGACGAGATAATGGAAGTTGTCGAAGAGGAAGACAACGATTATAGCGCCGAAAAAATCTTGAAGCGTATAAAGAACTTCTTCGAGTTGGATTAATAGACTACAATCCGGTATAGCTTCGAAGAGCGAAGTAAATAATATTTGGAGTAAAGTATGCCCGAAGAGAACAATGAGCGAGTAGAAGAACAACAAGACGATACCGCCGCGAAGAAAGAGAAGATACCGGACGGGGTCTGGATCAAGTGCAAGGGCTGTGAGGAGACCTTATTCGCCGGAGAGCTGGATAAGAACGCCAAAGTCTGCCCCAAGTGCGATTACCATTACCAGTTGAACGCTAAGGAGCGGATTATACTGCTTAGCGATCAGGGTACTTTCGAGGAGATGGACGCGGACGTGGCCCCTATCGATATACTCGGCTTCGTAGACCGCAAGCCGTATACCGACCGGTTGGTGCAAATGGAGAAAAAAACCGGGACGAAAGATGCTTTCGTTGACGGTCTATCTGATATCGAGGGCATACCTATAAGCATCGGCGCGATGGAGTTCGGCTTCATCGGAGGTTCGATGGGTAGCGTGGTAGGGGAGAAGGTTACGCGCACTTTGCGGCGTGGTGTAGAGTTGAAACGGCCGGTGGTTATCGCGACCGCGACCGGCGGAGCGCGTATGATGGAGGGTATTATATCGCTTATGCAGATGTCCAAGACCAACGCCGCCCGCGCCGAGTTGGCCGAAGCCCGTCTGCCCTATATCGTGGTGATATCGGACCCTCCCACCGCCGGAGTAATGGCCTCTTACGCTGCGGTGGGTGATGCACTGGTGGGCGAACCGAATGCGCTTATGGGGTTCGCCGGGCCCCGTGTTATCAAAGAGACGATAATGCAGGATTTGCCGGAGGGTTTTCAACGCAGTGAATTCCAATTAGAACACGGTTTTCTGGACATCGTAGTGCACCGCCACGAGATAAAAGCGACGGTGGCGAACCTGCTGCGGATATGGTTGGGTGGCGAAAAAGATAAGTTTGGTTAGATTTTGCAAGGATTTTAAGGGTTTCGGTTATGGTAAGGTTTTTCGCAAGCACAACGCTTTTTTTATATATCCTGGCGATACCTGCTATCGCTGCAGAAGTATATACCGTTTCCTGCGAGAGTTGCGATTATACGGACGGGGATTTCGTTATTGGTTTTAGCGATGACGGTGCGATGATATCGCCCGGGATCTGCCCTGTTTGCAAGGAACTGTTCGAGGTATTTTTAAAGAAAGGCGATATCGAGGGCAAGAAGAAATATAAATGTCCTTTGTGCAGAGAAAAACTCTATCTTTATAGAGATATTGAAGGGGAACCGCTGACCGATCCCGGAGTCGACGAGAGGTATCAATGCCCGCGTTGCGGCGTATACGGATTGGTTTTCGAGAAGGAAACGGAGGAGGAAGAAGTACGTGTCAATTATACCGGAGAAAGCGATACGCTTGATCGGTAGTAGGTACCGTCCGATATATACCTTGACAGCTATTACACTATCTATTATAGTTTATCCATTAAAATAGAGTATCTAATTACTACGGCGTAATAACGGTCATAGATGGGCAAAACGATATATAGGATATGGTGCGCGTTAATTTCTGCTGGATTACTATTCTGTAATTGCAATCCTTCGACCGGTAACGAACCGGAACCCGAATCTGATTGGGGATTATTCCCTTGCGATTTACCTGAAGGCCTTGATTTCTTACGAGCTATATGGTTTGTAAAACCGGACGAAGGTTATATCGTCGGGAAAGGTCAGCACATTCTTAAATATGACGGTGATTCTTGGGAAATATGCTATACATACGAAATAACACCACCGTATAACGAAGTAGACTTTAAAGATTTGATGTTTATATCAGGGGATTGCGGATCGGCAGTCGGATACGAATGGAACGAAACGACTACTGTCCCGGTTGTCCTTTATTACGACGGCAGTTCATGGACTAACATCACTGTCCCTTTGGATTTCGGTTCGTACTTCGAAGCTGTATGGCTTATAAGTAAGGACGAAATTTGGGTAGCTGGAGACGATGGGATTGCACATTGGAATGGTGAAGTATGGCAGATTGCCCTTGACGAATACGGCTATTTTCGAGATTTGTACTTCACGTCTCCTACGGATGGTTGGGCTTGCTGTTATTCTTCATCCCGAATACTCCACTACGACGGTACCGGTTGGAGCCTTATTTACTGGGATACTATGGGCGCCTTGTTAAAACACATCGCCTTTTCCGAAGCCGATCACGGCTGGGCTGGGGGCGACGGGTATGAAGGGATACCTCGTCTATTGGAATATAAGGACGGCGAATGGGGAGAAACCGATCTAGCTATATCCGTTGACGCTTTGGGTTTTTCCTCTCCCGCTAACGGTTGGATTATTGAACCGGGAGACGACGACCTTAGATGGAACGGGAATGGATGGACCAATACTTATATCCCCGGGAGCGATTTTAGGGGTATATACGTTATAGATAACGAGGATGCGTGGGCGATAACGATATTAAAAGTATATCATTATAATCCTTAACGGGAGAGGTATAAAATGCGTTGGGTAATAACAGCGATCATATGGGTAGTTACATTCAGTAATGCGGCGATTCTCGAATTCGAGTTACCGAACGACGTAACGATAGAAGAATACCTCGAAAAATCGTACGAAACGGAAGAAGTATTATCTGCGTACGCTTTGAGCGAAGTAAACAGTATCGAGCTATCAGACGAATTCTATGTAGTGTTGTTCACTAAAAACGGTGAAATAATATCCCCGGAAACCAAAATAGAATCGGATAACTCGAATTCCAAGAATGAAATAAAATTCGTGATATCGGGCGATTGGTGGAAACAGAATCCCGGCGCTAAACAATGGTTCGATTGGCACGTTTATGAGTGCTTGGACCAGGGCGAAACCGGCGCTTATCATATATGTAAAGATATTTACGGAGAACCTTCAACGAGCGGCGAAGTCAGCGTTGTAATTGACTCTACGTTGGAAACCGAAGGAGTCTACCTACCGTATTTCGGGAGTATAATCTTAAAGCGCTGGCGGTATGATTCCCCGAATTCCCGCGAATTCCATAACGATTGCGCTGTATTGACCGGTTGTATGTTATATGCGTTCAGAGGAATGGGTAACTGGTACTATTTTCCGAGATGGGACCATTTCGGTGAGGGTATGCACAAAGCTTCACTTATCGATGTCCAAAATACGCTCGCCGACAGTGGTGTAGAAGTTCTTTATTCGAATGTACACCATTGGGAAAACGACACCGAAAGCCCGTTTTTTACGTACCGGGAAATGTTTAACCGTTCGGTTTTCGGTACGCGTTTACCGCGCTTCGGTGCGGCGGAATCACAAGTTAACGCTAAATTGGCGAAATTCCGTAGAGGGACTTGCGGCTATTTGTGGTGGCAGCTCCTTCACAAAGACCCGGATTATATCAATACATTTAACGGCAATATGGATGAATGGCTATCCTGGACGTGGGGTCACGACAAACTGAAAGACGTCGCCATCAGTTCCTATTCGGGCGGGCCTTTTGCACACTACCGCACGATAGAAGAATGGTTTGATGATCAATCGCTTTTAAAGAAAGACCCGCCGCTCGGTTATGTTATCGCTCCAGTTGTTGAGAAAATGCGTCTGCATATGTTTTTATATTATAGGAATAGCGATGGTTCAGAAATAAGATTAACGACGGGCAATCCAGCCCAATTAGAACGGGAGGATTTTGATAATAGCCCGATTTCTCTTCGATTTATTGACTACGGGGCGCACGACGGCGGTTATCATTATCTGGATTATGACTTCTACGGTAATAATACGGGAGGCTTGCCGTCTATCAATAAAGTAGAAATATCCGCTGATTTAGACCCGCCGCCCGGAATAGTAATTGGTAATGACGTTGGCGATGAAGAATACGATATGTATATGTTTAACGGAGAATCCCAACATTATAATGCGGAATTTTCAGGAATAGTCGACGATTTCCTTAATGGTACCGTATATATCAACGAAGGCCATAATACATACACGGCCCTTATACGATACGGAGCGTTTATTAAATCCCCGCATCATCCGGATCCGCCAAAAGAAGGTGATTATTGTTTGCATTTCCACGATAATAACGGAATACTAATAAAACACAAAGATTTTATCAAGGATTCCAGTATTTTTAACGCGTATGCCTATATCGATGAGGATTCTCCTGGCCCCTACGAAGATAAGAATAATAACGAAATCCCCGACGATTACGAAATCGAATTAGCTTCGAAGTTCATGCCGTACGTTATTATGCACGCCGGTAATGCGTTTATTCCGGCTCCGGTCGAGGTTACGTTAGATTTAGGTTCGTTTGCTATGGAAAAAAGGGATTCGACCGGGGAAATTGTGGATACGACCGTCGTTTGGCCTAGAGAATATGGCGACGGGATGAAAGGGATCTTCGAAGATTATCGACAACAATGGCAAAAACACCCACATTACCAATGGGACCCTTATAACCAGTGTTATTGGTTATATAGGGTTTGTTTTACGAAAGTTAATCCGTACTATACGATATCACGCGATACGTGGCATGAATTCTGGTATAAGATATGGGAAGGACAAGATTACATAGAACCGACTACCTACGTTAACTTATACTGGGAAAAGGAAGATTTTACCGAGGACCAAGTAGTAATTCAGTATTGGTTTTTCTACCCGTTTAACGATTGGGGGAACTGGCACGAAGGTGATTGGGAACACATAAATGTTTTGATCGACGATGTAGAACCAAGCGCCGCAGATATGATAGAAGTTAACTATTACTTCCATAAGCATTATCGGCAACTTATAGGGGAACAGATTCCTAAAGTTGACGGAACCCACCCGGTCGTTTATATCGGTGGTAGGTACGCTTGGCCGAAAGATAATGAAAACGATACGATACAAACAAACAATAGTCGTACCAATTATAACGGTAATTTAGTAATTAATAGCCATCCCGTTTTTAGTTGGAAGGCCGCATCAGGTGGGTCCTATTGGTCCTATGGTCATTATGGCGAAGCAGGACCGTGGGGAGCAGACGAAGAGATAGACTATAACGAGACTTCTAGGGAATACGAATGGTATGATATCAAAGGCATACTATGGGAGTTAGATAAGTCCGTAAAAGGTGCAGGAGTCCCCGATATTAATAATTATGATGCTTACTGGAACGATTTCCCCGGCTATTGGGGACGACCGGCAGAAAGTCTATGGGGTACGGGATGGCTAAAAATGGAAGCACCGCCCGGACCTATAGCTCACGGTTGTTACGGCGAATGGGTTGCTCCCGGGTATTCATATTATGGCGGTGGACCCGACCCTTCTCCAAATACTTTATCCGTAAATACTTTTACGCTAAAAAACGAGGATTTCGAATTAGCGAATGTTTATCCTAATCCCGCTAATAATGACGAAGTTACTTTTTTCTTTACGGTTCCGGAAAGTTGCCGTGCTAAACTAGTTGTTTACGATATTAAGGGTCGGGTTGTTGCTATACCTTTTGACGCCGACGTTAAAAAAGGTGAGTATTCCGCTACCCTCAATATTGAATCTTTATCAGCCGGTATATATATTTACAGACTTCGTGCCGATACTTTTACCGATGTAAAGAAATTACTAATACTAAAATAAATAAGTCAGCGGCGAATTTCATGGCGGCGGTTCGGCCATAGAATCGGCCAGCCTGGGTGAGATTAAAGCTGTATATAAGTAACGATATTGAAAGTCAAACGATACGACGTCCAATCGGGCGTCGTATTTTCTTTTAAACGATTTTAAGGCTTGACGGAGCGATATTTATAAGCGATAATGTATTATATAGAATAGAGAGACTACTAGAAATGAGGTGATAGATTGAGGTATTTAATACTATTTTCGTTAACGGTCGTAATCAGTTTCGCATTCCTGTTAGCTTGCGATAACCCGGTTTTGCCCGATATTGTTGAAGGGGATACATCATCTCCCGTTAACGTGGCGTTAGCAGTCGAGAGCGCGATCAATGGTAACGATATGAATAGGTTGTTGAACCTATATTCCTCCGATATGCGGTTCTACTTCGATCCTAACGAAGTCGGTACCGAAGTTGACGGGCATATAATCCCCGAATCCTGGGACGCCGAAACCGATGTTAGCAAAATAGGCCTTTCGATAACGAACGGTATAACCCTCGAGGTTAATATCGACGAGAACAGTGTAGGCGTACCGGGCAAAGGTAATCACACCAGCCCGGAGATAAGTTTTACCGCGGATTACCAGTACAGCGCTTGATGCGGGGTTTCGGTGCATGGAAACTGCATCCTCGAGTTCGCGGAAACCAGCGACGATTCCAACGACTGGCGTTTAACCGCCTGGCGCGATTATACCTACCCGGGCGAACCTACCGCCGGAAATGATGAAACCGAAACCACCGATTTTTATTCCTGGGGCATTACCAAGCTCCTGGGAGCGGAAGGTATCGACCCGCCAAATTAGGATTTTTATTACGACAATAACGCCCCCGACTATGGGGGCGTCTTTATTAGTAAAATACTACTATTTAGCGGGGTAACCGGCGACGCTCATATAGATGACGCTTTCATCGGTTCCATCAACCCCGATTAGTTCGTTAGCCTCGTCGTCGTAGAGCGCGGCAATCTGGCAGCTTCCCAATCCGAGGGCGACGGCCGCCAGCGCCAGGCTGTGCCCGACGTGCCCCGCATCGAGATATATATAGCGGAAAGCCCGTTGGTTATACTTCCATTTGCAGCGCTCGAATATCGCGCTCCAGATGAACACGACGGGAGCGGTGGCGCACATCTTTTGCCCCAGCGCCGCCCGGGCCGTATCTACCCCCAAATCGCCGGTTCGTAATTCATCGAGTTGATGGCCCTTGACCGAGTAATGGTATATCCCGGAGGTAACTCCATCCACCCGATTTACCGTCAGGTAGGTTTCGATAGGATAAAGCGCTCCGGCTGAGGGGATAATCCGGAACCGATGGCCCCCCTCCTCGCGCTGCTCCCCGGTCGCCGCCCAGCAGAGATACGATAGTTGCTCTAAAGTCAGCGCTTCCGGCGCGTAGCTACGTACACTCTCCCGCCGACGGAGGATGTCGTCCAGAGTGGCGGTTCTCAACTCGTCGCTAAAATCATCCGGCGCGGTCAACTCAACTCTTTTCGCGTCGGGATACTCCTTGTAGACATCGGGTTTGGCGTCCCAGTCAATCCGCCCCCCCGGCATCTCATCGCGGTGGTATTTGGTCTGTTCCTGAAATATATCGCCTACTCCGTTTTCCATAGCGTCACCCTCCGTTTATTATACGGTTTCACTTTCTCCGATATAAGAATTCGCCCATCACCGCGTCGGTTACATCTTTGCCGCCGCGCAGGTTGGTCCAAAGCGCTTTTATAGTGAAGATTACCCCGAACGGGAAGCCCCACCAACCCAGCAGCAGCGTTAGGGCGATGTATTTCCAACCGGCGGCGACCGGGTTTACTCCCGCCGGGACGAATAACGGTTTGGAAAACCGGCTGAAGGATATTACTACCAGCGATATACAATATTCGTAGACGACGAAACGCGCCCCGTGTGATATCGCGAGCTGCAACCGCTCCGCCGTCATACCATCTGAACCTGCCAATTTATTACCCTGTTCTATCGCTTTGGTTTATAGGCGCACTTTCTTGATATTAACTTTCACCTCGGGGAAGTACGTCGGGCCTACCATCCGAATGGTAACGTCGCCGCGCCCGATAAGCATCAGCGGGAAGTCCTCAACGACCATCTCGACCAGGTTTTGCAGCCCGAAACCCTTGACCGCGAATGTGAAGTCAATGTAGCTTTTGCTCACCTTACCGTCAATAGACCACTTCGCGTCGGCGAAGACGAAACCGGCCTCGTCGGCCTCAAACTGGTCGTTGTTAATAAGGAAATGGCCGTTGACCTCCGTGAAATCCACCTTGATTTTCGCTGCACTTAAGCGAACTGCGCCGTCGTTGATGGTCATCTCGGCCTCGTGCAGCGGCAAACCGTTTATGCGCCACGCGAATGTGCCGTTAAGGTTCATTTCGCCCCTGGCGTTCTTGACCCAGCTCGGGCGGCCGAACTTCTCCATATATCCCTCGACGGTCAACGCTTCCGCGTTATATGTGATAACGCCGTTGCTCATATCCAACGCTACCAGACACTCAGCGGTCAAAGACCCGCCGCTGGAAGGGATGGCTCCGGCTTCTACATTCAACAGGCCATCCTTAATTGCTCCATCCAGGTTGATATCGCGGGCCAGCTCTTCAAATTCCTGTCCGCGCTGTAGCAGTATTTTGCCGTTGGCGGCTATCAGGTCGCAGTTGAGTTCCGTGTTGCCCCCGGCGACCGGCTGATACTCGCTCGCCCGGTCTACGTTGGCGTTGGGGTCGGGCGCAGGAATTGGCACTATGTCGGGCCCTTCGTCGCCGGTCAAAGGCGGGAAGCCGCCCGGGATATCCTTCACCTGATTGCCGGCCAAACCGAACAGTTTATCCAGTACGCTCTTGTCTTCCTTTTTTCCGGGAACCGGAGCGGTTGGCAAAATCGCATCGGGGATTATTTTCGGTTTGGCCTTAATGATAATATCGAAATCGTCGAGCTTAATCTCACGAATTGCGGTCTCGTCGAACTGCCCCAGAATAAACTTCCAGATAGACAGTTTCAAAACTACTTTATCGGCTCTACCGTAAACCCCAAACCCATCCGGTTGGGTGACTTCGACATCGCGCAGAGTGATACCCGCGGGAAACGCTGCCGTTACGCGGCCCACGCTGGTGTTCTCCGGCAAGTATTCGTTGACCTGGCCGGCGATAAGCCCGGGTATAAAGTAATTTACCCAGACAAAGAAGATAACGACAATTGCTACGACGATAACTACCGGTATGCCGATTAGCAGACCGATTTTCGCTTTTTTACCCATTATAGTTTCCTCCGTGTAAACGGTTGTATATTGCTTGAGCGACGTTCATTGGTATTCCCGAAACCGAGCCTATCTCTTCTATTGATGCTCCGGCCAGCGTTTCCACGCTTCCGAAATGGCGTAATAATATTTTCTTGCGCCTTGGCCCGACGCCTGCTACGTCGTCGAGGATGGAACGGCTTATCTTTTTGCCGCGCAGTTTGCGATGGTAGGCGATGGCGAAGCGGTGCGCCTCGTCCCGTATTCTCGCCAGGAGAAGACGGGCGTCCTCGGGCAGGTTTACCGGCGTGCCGTCTTCGGTGGTATACAGTTCGTCGCGCTCCCCTTTGGCCAGCGCCGCCAGCGGTTGCGCGGATAACCCCAGTTTGTTCAGCGCTTTATCCGCCGCGCCCAGTTGGCCTTTTCCGCCGTCTACTATGAACAGGTCGGGCGGTTCCTCCTCCCCTGATTTTACGCGCTTGAAGCGCCGCTCGGTTACCTGTCCGATTCCGGCGAAATCGTCCTGACCGTTCAATCCCTTGATGCGGTATCGGCGATAGCGCGATTTGTCGGGGATGCCGTCTACAAACGCCACCAGGCTGCCCACGGCCGCCGTCGCCCCGGTGTTCGAGATATCTATCAGCTCGATATAACGGGGTGCTTCAGCGAGCCCCAGCGTTTCACCTAACCTTTGCATCGCTTGCGAAAGTTCGCCGCGCCGTGCTTTATCTATGCTTTTGGCTTCTACCATATACTTCAAGTTCTTATAGGCCATCGCCAGCAGAGCCGCATTTTTGCCCCGATACGGTTTTATTATTTTGACAGCGCCGCCCCTTCGTTCCGCAAGGTAATCGGCGATTGTATCTATGTCCTCCGGCTTCTTCTTCAGCAGGATTAGCGGTGGTATATCAGCGGCGACGCCGTAATGCTCCAGGAGAAAACCGTCAATCGGTTGGTCCGGGGGGGCGGGAACCATATATTGCAGCCTGTCGATGAGCAAACCCTCGCGTACTTTAAGGATAACGCAGTATAGTTCGTCGCCGACAGTGTCTATTGCGACCGCGTCCAGGCTAACCGTAGGACGGGATACCACTCGCTGGCCCCGGGCCGCTTGCCGCAGCGCGCCTATCATATCGCGCAGGGTAGCCGCGTCCTCGTAGTTAAGGTCGGCGGCGGCTTTTTTCATTCGGCGTTCCATGTCCGTAAATATAGTTTGCCGTTTCCCCTCGACGAATCTACGCGCCGTTTCGACCCGTAACTTGTAATCTCCCGGTGAAATAACGCCGATACAGGGCGCGTCGCATAAACCCATCTCGTAGTCCAGACAGGGGCGTTTCGGCGGGTTGCTATCAAGGTCGTAATGGCAGGTGCGGAGAGTAAACGCGCGGTTAATCAAATTGACGGTGCGGCGCAAATTAGTGGCGTCGGTGAATGGGCCCAGGAAAGTCCCCGGCGTTTTCGCCGGGTTATCGCGGCTTACGCTAATTAAGGGATAGGCCTCGGCGCTTATCTTGACATAGGGAAATCCGTGTATCGAAATATTATAGCGCGGAGTGTATTTCTTAATCAGGTTCATCTCCAAAAGGAGAGCTTCAGCCGGGGTGTGCGTGTATATCACTTCTACCCGGTCCGCCTCGGAGAGCATAACGTAGGTTTTGGGGTCGCCTTCCGGTTTGGCCTTGACGTAGGATTGCAGCCGTTTGGGGACGACGTTCGCTTTACCGACGTACAGTACCTTCTCCCCGCCGCGGAAAACGTACACGCCCGGCTCCTGCGGAAGTTCGTTCAACCTTTCGCCTAACTCTTCTAAACGATATTCCATCAGGATTATGATAGTATAAATCGCCCCGTAAAGCAATCGGTTAGGACGCCGAATATGGGTTATATGGCGAGATGGCGCTACCGATTTCCCTGAAATATTGTATAATGCGTATAGGGAATAACTATATAACCAAATATGCTTAAACGAAGGATAATCCTGTTTTCCGCCATCGTCGGCGCATTCGCCCTCTCCGCGTTATGGGGACTAATCATCGGTGGGGAAGAACTTACCCTGAGCGACGAGGATATACGCACTTTCGCCGGGGCGACAGTCGCGCCAATCGGGCACGATGCTCCCTTTCGCCACTGGGTTATCGAGGAGAACGAACGTACCCTGTACGCCTTCACCAGCGGCGACGCCGGCGTTGAGGTTGAAGGTTACGGCGGGCCGCTACAAGTTCTGGTGCTGATGGACGAATGGGGTTATATCGAGAAAGTAGAACTGCTGCCTAACCGCGAAACCCCGTCGTATTTAACGGAGATAGACTGGCTGCTTGAACAGTTTACCGGCCGTTCCGTAGAAGATAAGCTCACTGTAAACGAGGATATAGACGCGATAACCCGGGCCACCGTGACCAGCGTCGCGCTAACCGATACGGTACGGCTTTCCTCGCGGCGCGCCGCGGCCGCAATCCTCGGCATTGAAACTCCCGGCGATGAAGGCAAGAAAACCGCTTTCGATTGGGTCAGCGTTCTCTTTATCGCCGCGTTCTTAATCGCCGGGATAATCTTGCGCCGGTTTCCTATGAAGTGGCTGCGGTTTGCGGTTTTGCTCTCGGCCGTAGGGGTTCTCGGTTTTTGGTTGGGCCGTTTCATCGGTATCGGCGATATCGGGCGGTTCCTCCTGCTGGCCTTCCCCGATATAACCTCCGGTGCTCCCGTGTATTTATTGATATTGGGGAGCGTTCTAATAGCTATAATATTCGGCAATGTTTTTTGCGGCTGGGTTTGTCCCTTCGGTGCTGTTTCGGAGCTGATATACACTATACCGGGGCCGAAGCTGGAGATATCGGGGCGGTTGACGTCGCGGTTGTCGTACGCTCGTTACGCCGTGCTCGTAATTATCCTTGCCCTTATCATAGGTTCGCGGGAACTATGGGCCGGGGGGTACGAACCGTTCGACCAGTTATTCGCCTTCGTCGGGGGAAAGATCGCGTATATTTTTGCCGCGCTGGAGTTAGTGATATCGGCCTTCCATTATCGCTTCTTCTGTAAATATATCTGTGCCGTGGGGGCGTTACACGGGTCTTTGGCCCAGAGCGGTATGAGGAGCGGGGCGTCACCGGGT
>SDBT01014458.1_pt1 | contig 12587 bp, 11 predicted proteins | sample 2277101 | NCBI WGS metagenome assembly SDBT01 (sample SAMN10404973, study PRJNA504765) | marine sediment metagenome | isolation source: marine sediment core GS10_PC15, 103 cmbsf | place: Arctic Ocean: Southern Knipovich Ridge | collected 2010 | reverse complement strand
ATACTCGATCGTTCAAAAGCTTACATCGGCGTCTTAATAGATGACCTGGTAACTAAGGGTGTCGATGAGCCATATAGGATGTTTACCTCGAGGGCTGAGTACCGTTTGATATTAAGAAGTGACAATGCCGACCTCAGGCTCTCCCCTGTCGGCTACAAGTTGGGGCTTGTGGGCGGTGAGCGGATGAAAGCGGTCGAAAAAAAGAAAAGTGAACTGGAAGAGTGTCTCTCCGGATTAAAGAATGAGCGACTTTCTGCAACAAGTACTAATCTGCCCGATATTGCCCCTCTATTAAATAGTAATCCGATAAAAGCCTATGATCTTTTAAAGCGCCCCGAGGTAAGGATGTCGATGTTAGAAAAAAATCTAGACAGTCTTCAAGGTATTTCCGCCGAGGCTTTAGAGCAAGCGGAGATCGAGATAAAGTATGAAGGATATATAAGAAGACAGCGAGACCAGATAGGGGCTATGAAAAAGCTGGAAAAACGTCTTTTACCGGCAGACATCGAGTATTTAAATATTGGCGCTTTGTCCGTAGAGGCAAGAGAAAAATTAGAGCGGATCAGGCCACGGTCTCTTGGGCAAGCCTCAAGAATAGCCGGGGTATCTCCCGCCGATGTATCCGTACTTATGTTTCAATTAACCAGACGCTCCCGCGACGATGTCAATCCATAGGGATCTAAGCCACAGGGCTGCTGATCTTGGTCTTAAGCTAAGCTCGGACGATTTAAGAAGTTTTGATGATTATGAAAAGTTGATAATCGCAGAAAACAAGAAGTACAATTTAGTCGCGAGCGCGGATCACGAGGCGATCATCTCGCATTTCATCGATTCGCTCTCCGCTTTGACCTATCCTCACTTAAGAGCTGCCAAGAATATTTTAGATATAGGAAGCGGAGTCGGATTTCCGGCTATACCTCTAAAGATCGTACTGACAAAGATACCGCTTACAATAGTGGAGAGCAGGCAAAAGAGAGCGTTATTTTTGAAATTAGTAGTTGCTAGGCTCGAGTTAATCGGTGTGGAGTTGTGTCTTCAGCGTATAGAGGGGTTTGGTCAGAAGGATATAAATAGAGAAAATTATGACATAGTTCTTGCAAGAGCTGTTGCTTCCTTGAATGTTTTGTTAGAATATGCAATACCTGTGCTTAATGTTGGTGGTCGGCTTATCGCTTATAAAGGCAGAAAGAAAGCTGAAGAGATCGAAGAGGCCAAACCCGCTCTTGCGGCGCTTGGCGCGGAGATCGAAGATGTAATTTCATTGGATATTCTGCCCGGTAAAGATAGAAGTCTGGTAGTTGTTAGAAAGTTGATGCCTACCCCGGTAAAGTATCCCAGGCGACAGGGTATACCAAGCAAGCGACCGATAAAATAGGATGTTTTGATGACAATAGATCAAATAAAAAACGGCGTGAGAAATGAAAATGTCGATTTAGCGAGCTCTAGCGAGATAATCTTTAAAGGCGTGGACTTAAAATATCAGGGTAAAGGAAAGATCGTCGCCATCGTAAATCAAAAGGGCGGTGTAGGAAAGAGCACCACAGCTGTAAATCTGGGAGCTTGCCTGGCAATTGAAGGGGAAAGAGTCTTGCTTGTCGACTTTGATCCGCAGGGTAACTCTACAAGCGGTCTGGGGCTGACTGAGCGCAGCAGAGAGTCATGTATATATAACGGTTTAATAGATGATATACCGCTTCTAGAGCTGGTCGAGGGGTCTCTTATTGAAAACCTTAACGTCGTACCGGCTACCATCAATCTGGCAGGCGCTGAAGTCGAGTTAGTTGCCGCTATTTCCAGGGAGTCTAAATTAAAAAGGATGATGGAGCCAATAAAGAGCGCCTACGATTATATATTGATAGATTGTCCTCCCTCTCTCGGGCTTTTGACTATCAACGCGCTTACCGCGGCTGAAGAGGTGATCATCCCGATTCAGTGCGAGTATTACGCTTTAGAAGGCTTAAGTAAATTACTGGAAAGCATTAAACTGGTAAGGACGCATCTTAACAAGAAATTGAATCTCGCCGGTGTTTTGATGACGATGTATGATTCCCGGACAAAACTATCACAGCAGGTCACAAATGAAGTACGTGATTATTTTAAGGATATGACCTATACGACCATAATTCCACGAACCGTTAGATTAAGCGAGGCTCCCAGTTTTGGGCTGCCGATAGTAATGTACGATGAGAAATCAAAAGGCGCGCATGCCTATCAGGATCTGGCAAAGGAAGTGATAAAACGTGGTTAAACGCGGACTTGGAAGAGGGCTTGGCTCTCTTATACCCTCTTTTACCTCTGAAAACGAGGGTCAGTTAGATGAGATCGATATAACGCTGGTGGTACCAAGTGAGTTGCAACCGAGAAAGTATTTCGATCAAGAAGCCCTTGATGACCTGGTCTTATCGATTGGAAAGCATGGGATAGTGCAGCCAATCGTTGTAAGACCTAAAGAGTCGGGGTACGAAATAATTGCCGGAGAAAGGCGTTGGAGAGCGGCTAAAGAAGCGGGTTTAAAAAGTGTTCCCGCCGTGATACGCGAGTCTGACGATCTTCAGTCCCTAGAGATCGCCTTAATAGAGAATTTACAACGCGAGAACCTTAACGCGATCGAGGAGGCGGAAGCTTACCGGCATCTCATTGATGATTTTAAGATGACCCAGACAGACTTGGCGGATCAGATCGGAAAAAGCAGGACAGCTATTACCAACACGTTGAGATTGCTACAGCTCCAAGACAGCTTAAAAGAGATGTTACTCTGTGATCAACTCTCATCCGGCCATGCTAGGGCACTTCTCTCGCTTGACGATCCAGAGTCTCAAATCAAACTGGCAAAACGAGTTGTAGAAGAAGGTTTATCGGTAAGACAAACAGAGAGTATGGCAAGATTTTTGCAGGTCGCAGGCTTGGCTGATACCAAGAAAATACCGACACCGGACTCTTTTAAAATGGCCGCCAGGAGTCTTCGAAAATTTCTTGGAACTAAAGTCAAAGTAAAATTGGGTAAGAACAAAGGAAAAGTCGAGATCGAATTTAAAGGCGAGGAAGAACTGGAAAGAATACTTGCTCTGGTAATCAATAGTCCTGTTGACTGAGTATCTAAATGATTTATCTTGATAACGCTGCTACTTCTTATCCTAAACCCCCCGGCGTCATAGATGCCATAAGCGAGTGTGTTAGCCAATGTGGCGCTAACCCGGGTCGAGGCACTTACCAGATGGCGATGAAGTCCGCAAGAGTCCTCTATACCGCAAGAGAGCGTCTGGCAAAGCTTTTCAATGTCAGTGACTCAAAGAACATCATATTTACAGCAAACGCAACCATTGCTCTTAATATGGCGATAAAAGGTGTCGTAAAAAAGGGTGATCATGTTATTACCACGATGGTAGAACATAATTCCGTTTTAAGACCGCTTACATGGTTAGCCGAGCATTTTGATGTCGAGGTTACCAAGGTCGATTGTTATAAAGACGGGTCAGTGGATATGGGGTTACTACGCTCCTCTATCAAAGAAAATACGGCGTTGATCGCGATAAATCACGCCTCCAATATTATCGGGGGCATACTTGATATCGATGAGATCTCTTTGATAGCTAAAGATAATCAGATCCCGATTTTAATTGACGCGGCTCAGACGGCGGGATATCTAGATATAGACGTAGAGAAGTCCGGAATCGATCTGCTGGCTTTTGCCGGTCATAAATCTCTCTTAGGACCTCAAGGGACGGGAGGTCTGTATATTAGTCCTGGTCTTGAAGTCGAAGAATTAATTCAGGGGGGAACGGGAACGCAGTCAGCCGGACCGCAACCCGGGAACCGTCCCGAGAAATATGAATCCGGTACCCCAAATACGATAGGGATCGCCGGCCTCGGAGCGGGTATAGAAGTAATAGTGAATGAGGGACTCAATGCTGTAAGATCCAGAGAAAAGGCGTTGATAGACAGATTGATCGGCGGTTTGCTGGAAATACCCGCCTATACTATTTACGGGCCAAAGCCCGGAGTAGACAGAGTACCTCTGGTTGCTGTCAATTTGGATGGGATGACCTGTCATATGCTGGCTCACACTTTAGATAAAGCATTTAATATCGCCGTTCGTGGCGGGCTTCACTGTGCTCCCGATGCCCATACCGTTATGGGGACGGAAGATACCGGGGCCTTAAGGCTAAGCGTTGGTTTTTTTAATACAGAGAAGGATATTGACGATACTATTAAAGCGATGGAAATAATCGCTGCTGATTCGAGTAGCAAATAAGCGTGCTTAGTTTTATCAGTTGGATGTAATGTGTTATTATGAGCAGGTCGCGGCATTGATGCAGCAAGGAGAAAGTAATGGAAAAAAAATTTAACACAGGTGATTTTGGTATCGGGCTTTTGATCGGCTTGGCGATGGGAGCGATCGGCGGCATAATCCTGGCGCCGCAGTCGGGGGAGAAGACAAGGGAAGGCCTTATAACCAAGGCGGTTGACATAAAAGACTCTTCTCAAGAGTTAATTGAGCACGCAAGGCATAATATCGAGCAGGCATCGACAAAGGTCGAGGGTGTTTTGGGACTGCAAGATAAACACATCCGAAAGAGATTGGACTCGATAAAGAAGGAGCTCGATAAGTTTGATCTAAGAGGCCTCGAAAATATAGAGACCACTTAGAGATTATGGCTCGCTCATTTCTTACCAGGCTCTAAGGCCTTTTCTCAACAAGCCCTAAAAATAGACTTTTTTATTATTTGGTTTTAAGATTACTTATGTCAAAAATTACCATACCCAAGCGAGGTATAGATGCCGGAATTGCCTAAAGTCATTGTCCTTATGGGCGGATCGTCAGCGGAAAGAGAGATATCGATAAAGACGGGTAATCAGATATACGATGCCTTGAAGAGCAGAGGCTACCCGGCAGAGACAATTGATATGAGCCCTAAAGTAGTCGAGGATTTACAAAAAGCGGATGGAGATATTGTCTTCATCGCTCTTCATGGTTCTCCCGGTGAAGATGGGACCATACAGGGTCTCTTAGATACTTTGGAGATCCCTTATGTAGGCTCCGGGGTGTTAGCCAGCGCCTTAGGCATGGATAAGTACAGGTCAAAGTTGTTTTTTACCGCGATCGGTATTCCCTCTCCTTTTTATATGTTGATCCATAAAAAAGAGTTGGAAAAATTTTCGCTCGATCAGATGTCGGATAAATTGAACGATTCTATCGGTTTGCCGCTCGTTATTAAACCGGTCCGGGAGGGCTCGGCAATCGGGGTCACGATAGTCAAGGAGCTGGAGAACGTCAAAGGGGCGATAGAGAAGGGTTTTAAGCACGGGGATGAGTTGATAGCCGAAGAGTGTATCATCGGCACCGAAATAACAGTCGGCGTAATCGGAAACGAAGACCCCAGGACTCTTCCTATTGTGGAAATAGTCTCCGACAATGATTTCTATGATTTTGAAGCGAAATACGAGGGAAAAAGCCGCCATATAATCCCGGCCCGAATATCGGACGAGGAAGCGGAAAAGGCGTTAAAATATTCACTGGCCGCCCATATCGGGCTTGGATGTCAAGATCTTTCCCGGGTTGATTTTATTGTCAGTAAAGAAGACGGTATCCCCTATCTTCTGGAGATCAATACGATCCCCGGCATGACCCCGGTAAGCCTTTTTCCCGACGCCGCCAAAGCAGAGGGGCTGGAATTTCCGGACCTAATCGACCAGCTAGTAAGAATTTCATTAAAAAAAAGGAAGCCTTTACCGGACTTTATGCGGATAAACGATCTCTAAATTATTCTGATGATCCCCTGGGTTATCAAAGAGACGATCACTCCGGAGACTAATACCCCAAGAATGATGAAGGGAATCGCTTTTTTCGGCGGTATGCCAAAGACGAAAGCGGCAACGGACCCGCTCCACGCCCCCGTGACCGGAAGAGGTATGGCCACAAAGAATAAGAGGGCAAGCTCCTGGTAGGTCCCAAATCTTTTACCGTGCTTTCTTCTAGTCCTTTCAAAGAGCCAATCAAAAAATCGCTTAAATACCCGAGTTTTATTTGATAGATAAGTCGATGTCCGCTCCAGGAAAAAAATTATAAAAAGGACGGGAACGATATTTCCAAGAACCGACCAGATGTAGGCGCCGGAAACAGTCATCCCATAGCTATTAATAGCTATGGGAATAGCTGCTCTTAGTTCTCCTATTGGAATCATAGCGATCAAAAAGATCGCCAGTTCTTTTGGCAGATCGGATAGAAATTCTATATAGGTCACCTCATCTAAAACCGTACCCCACCAGTATAGCGAAAAATGGGACGACATAAAGTAGAGAGCGGATTTGGGGGGTAAGGAGTAAGGAGAATTGTAGGTGTCAAAGACTATGACAACTGAGTGGGGATAGTCTCGAAAAGTCGGGGGTGGAGTTAATATCAGAGCGGAGAACGGACTTTAAGGGAGACGCAGATTCTACGCCACCATCTAGAATGATCAAGGGATCTGTCATTATTAAGCATAGACGACTTACATGACTGTTCATTTTGAGTCTAAGCGATGAATCTCCTGCAACCACTAGAGCATTGGTTTTAAACGCCTTTCGGCTTTTGTGTTTACCCCTTACTTCTTACTCCCTTACTCTTTACTCCCATTAAACGGAAAAATATACCGAGTGGTTACTTATAATAAGAAGTGGGTAATAATTACATAGCAGATGGGGTGGGCCTATGAACATGTCCGTTATACCTTCTATAATATCGGACGATATGCATGACTTAAAAGAAAAGCTTGATAAGGCTCGGTCGATGACGCACGAGGTCCAGATCGACTTCTTTGACGGTGTGTACGTACCGAACTATAAAAGCATCGGTCCTAGCGTTTTTCAAAATATTAATATTTACATGGATATGGTCGCTCATATTCTAGCGTATGAACCGGAGCATATGTTGGAGGATCTGATGCTGTCCGGTTTTAAAAGGATCATCTTTCATCTTGAGACCACGGACCATGCTGATGAGATAATCGCGAGGGCCGGTCAAAAAGGGGTTGAGATCGGAGTAGCGATCGATCCGGAGACCGACGTAGCGGAGTCGGAAAAATATGTTGGACGTGTAAGTGAGCATATGTTCTTAGCAGTAGATCCAAAACATCCCGGTATCTTTGTTCCCGAAGTCTTAAATAATCTAAGGGCGATGCGAAGAAGGCATCCACTTGTAAAGATCTCTGTTGACGGCGGCGTATCCGCTGAAAACATAGAAGAGATCTACGCAGCCGGAGCAGATACAGCCTATGTTGGCAGCGCCTTATTTGACCACGGTGAGCCTGAAGCTAACTTTAGACTGATAACCAGCAAGGTCGATAGACTCAAGGCATCTTAGAGAGTGCTTTGCTATTGATGTAAATATCTTGCCGGTCTGGGAAACAAGTGCTTAATCCTTCATTAAAACTTTTATAATAGGGTTCCCAGCCCAAGTCAGCCTTTATCTTGGAAGTATCGCCCCAGTGGGCCATTGTCAGCAGCTTGACGGTATCGCGGTCGAAAAACGGGCGGCGTTTAGTAAAGCGTGAGATTGTCTCAAAAAATAAGGCAGCTGACTTAAATAGCCATACCGGAAGCGTACCTGTATCCGGCTTACCCATATATTCGGCCAGAAGATCGCTGAATTTTTTAAGCGACAGCGGATGGTCGTCGTTTACGTTATATATCTGTCCCGCAGACCGCTTATTTTCTGCGGCCATTGTCATCGCTATCGCCAGGTCATCGACGTTAATCGGCGCAATCAAGTGATCACCTTTTCCGGGAAGAGAAAAGACACCTCTTGCTATCATATTTTTAAATTCCTCGACTGAGCTTACGCCGCTGCCATAGACGTGACCGACTCTAAGTATTGTCGCGGCAAGACCATTACCTGCAAGACTAAGCAGAAACTCCTCGGCGCTCCTTTTCCCACGGCCATAAGGGGTATTAGGATTTGGATCATCCTTTTCAAGGCTTGGAATGTTGGGATTTTGACCATATACCAGAAGGGAGCTGGAATATATAATTCGCCTCACTTGGCTTTTAAGGCATTCGCGGGCGATGTTTTTTGTAGCGGTCAGGTTATCGGTTTCTACCTGGTGTCTCTTCGGAGCAAAAAGATAACCGACCAGTTGATAGGTAAGATCCATACCATCGGCGATGCCCGCAATTGACTTTGGATCCATTACATCGGCTTCGACTATCTCAATATTTGGGTACGCTAGATGACGCGCTTGGTTCTTGGAGCGGACTACCGCTCTTATCTGGTGACCTCTGTCGACTAAAATAGGTATTAGGTGAGAGCCGATATTGCCTGCCGCTCCGGTCACTAGAATTTTCATACTTCTCTCTTTTCTGGTTCCGCCGTGATATCGATCTTGCTGACATGCTTGATTGAAATTATAGTTAGGCGTGAGTACGTAGTCACCACCAATAATTAGTGTAAAATGAGCCACTAAAAAGGGTTGATGTAAAACGTGAAGCTTGCTTTGGCACAGATGGATATAGTCTGGGAAGATCCGGCAACCAATCTAAATACGATCAAGGGCCTGATCAGCGACGCGAAAAATAAGGCCTGCGACTTGATAGTGTTTCCGGAGATGGCGACTACCGGGTTTTCGATGGATGCCGGAAAGGTCGCGGAGGCAAAAAGCGGAAGCTCTGTTGTGGCGATTACCGGCTTTTGCGTCGAATATAATATTAATATTTTAATCGGTCTATCGCTAAAGGAAGATGGTGAAAAAAAAGGAGCTAATACCGCTCTATTCCTTGATAGAAGCGGTGAAATAAAGAGTGATTTCACTAAGCTCCACCCCTTTTCGTTCGCCGGCGAAGATAAATACTATAGATCCGGGGAAAAGGCGGTCCTATTTAAGGTAGACGATGTCAACGCGTCGGTTTTTATCTGTTATGATCTTCGTTTTCCAGAAGAGTTTCGATCGGTCGCAAATAGTGTTCAAGTTATTTTTGTTATAGCCAATTGGCCGGCTTCAAGGATAAAGCATTGGACGGCGCTTCTAAAGGCAAGGGCGATCGAGAACCAGACCTTTGTCGTCGGTGTAAATCGGGTCGGCAGTGATGGGAATGATCTCGTCTACAATGGGCAGTCAATCATTATCGGCCCTGATGGCGAGGTCATTAAAGCCGCTGGCACGACTGAAGAGCTCTTGGTCGGAGAAATAGACGCGAGTTCGGTCGCGATTCTACGCAATAGGCTCCCCTTCCTCGCGGATATGAAAAATGATCGAAGGACTTTTTGAATACCCTGTTTATTTATCGAAGCCGGGCCCCTTCTCCCTTTAAAAAGTGAAAAACAAGCAATAAATGGGTAAGAACATAAGTAAGCGTTACGTCTTTTAGTTATTACCGTGACAAGGGAGACAATATAGGTCTTTTATAAAAGGGCAGTATAATGACAAGAAAAAAGCCGAAGTGGCAGGAAGAGAGCGAATATCGTGTAAGCGAAGCGATGGTAGAGTCTACGATAAGGCGAAATATGGGAGAGGTGGAACTGCCCGTCTCTGCCGGTATCGGGGCCTCACTATACACTGCGTTAAAACATCGAAGATCAGAGCGTTCGTATAGCTCAAAGCCCATGCCCTTGCAGGAGCTCGCGACTGTCTGCTGGGTTTCCAGCGGCGCGAGTGAAAAAATCGGTAAGATAGATCTTAGGACCGCGCCATCTGCGGGAGCCGCGTTTCCACTTGAACTGAACTTAATAGTAAATAACGTTATGGATATTGAGCCCGGTTTGTACCGGTACCGGCCATCCAGACATATTCTAGAACTTTTGGCATTAAGAGATATGTCGGAGGATGCCGCCGCTGCCATGGCTGATCAGGGCTTCATCGCTAGATCCGCGCTAGTGCTTGTCTGGTCCGCGAAGATAGAACTTATCGAAAGCAGATATCAAGAGCGGGCTTTTCGTTACATTTATTTGGAGGCTGGTCATCAATGCCAAAACGCGCTGTTAGTCGCTTACTCGCTTGATCTTTCGGCCTGTCCGATAGGCGCTTTCTATGATCAGGAGGTAGCGAATCTTATCGGCATTGATAATGATGAAGAGATACCTATATATGCCGCTTCGTTTGGAAATCCTAATTAACAGTTTTAAGGGTATTGGCCCACAAAATTATTTAGGTCTTAAAACTTTCCGGTTTAAGTCGATATTATTATTGCTTTATTGTTATAAAAAGTTTCTAATTGATATTAAAATATTGAAACAAAATCAATAATTCATTAATATTTATGTCATATTATGACGATTATAAACTAGAGAGATGTAGCAAGACACAAAGCAAAGTAGCAGCAGAAGAGGCAATATATGATACCAGTATCATCAAATGAAGACTTGATGGGAGCGCTCCGCCGGTTTGACGAAGAGTTGCGCACCACTAAAGAGTGGAGCAACTGGGAGCAGAGCGACGAACATAACTTCGGCATCGATTTTAGCGCCCGCCGTTATCCCCTTAGTCTGACCATTTCATTTGCGACTAAAGCGCCTTTAAACAGTTATTATGGCGAAACAGAGGCGATTGATTATCTTCACAAGATGGGCTTTAAAGTCGTCAGGCTTCATCAGGAGATTCAATACTGGAAAGTCTCACCAGGGAACAACGCTGATAATTGGGAAGATTGTAAGGAAGGTAAATTTGTAGCTATCGGCCATAATGAATTTGGCGATATGTCAAAGCTTGAGCCGGCCGCTTTTGAAAGGAAAAGAGACGAGCTCACTTCTTCAGACGCAACACTTGATAAACTAGCCTTAAATCAATTCTGGAATTTCGCGCACGTAAAAAAAGGGGACCGTCTTATAATTTGTCGCGGCACGACAGAGGTGCTTGGCGTCGGTACGGTTACCGGGAAATATCAGTTCGTTCCCGAAGACACATACGGTCATCGCATATATGTGGAATGGAAAGATCTCACCCTAAGGGCAGTCGATGAAGACGATTGGATAAAGCCGCTCATAAGGCTGGATCAAAAGAAATTCGAGGAAGTCCTGAAGATGGCGGGTCCGGTCGGTAGCCCGTTTACCGACGAGACTTTCAAGGTCATCTCAACTAATGGCGCCGGCATCGAAGCTAAGCAATATCGTCGCGGCGTCGAAGAGCCTTTTCAGGCGCTCTTTATGAAAGTGGCAAAACGTATGCCAAAGCAGATCGAAGTTGTCCTTGAAACCAGAGAAAAGCTTTTCGCCAAGATACCCAAAGGCGGTGGCGGAAGAGGCCTCACTTGCTGGGGAGCGCTATATCCTAAGGTCGGAAAGAGTACTGAAGATGCTCAGCTCTTCATGATGCTTAATAGAGATGGTCTAGAATTCGGCTTCTATGTAGGAGAATTCGGAAGCGATCATAAACGCGTATTTCTATTAAATATGGAACAGTACCGAGAGAGACTGGTAAGTAATCTCGAAGAATCTCTATCGGAATACCCTTTTCAATTTGGTCGATACGATGGAACCAATGGTCATATCGGAAAAGACAGCGTCTCTTGGCAGGATTGGATCTTTAAGCCCCAAGAAGCCGGATTGCAGGTAGCGGCCGTTATTCCCTGGGATGCATTAAAGGATAAAGATTCTGAATGGATAATCGGTCAGGCTGCAAAAGCCTATGAAAAACTTTTCCCCTTAATACTGCTTGCCGTGGCTGACGATCCTGTGGTCGCTATCGACGCTTATTTTAATCCACCGGCTGAGGAGCTGGCATTTTCGTCTTCCTTTACGCTTCAAGAATGTTGTGAGGAATCAGGTTTTACAGAGGAGAGATTAGCGGAATGGGTAAGCGGGTTAAAGCGAAAAGGACAGGCCGTCATCTATGGCCCGCCGGGCTCCGGTAAGACATTTATGGCCGAAAAATTAGCTAAACATCTCGTGGGCGGCAGCGATGGTTTTATGGATATCGTCCAATTTTATCCGGCCTATGGTTATGAAGATTTCATACAGGGCCTTAGGCCGAAAATTATGCCTAACGGCAACGTCGAATTTATCATGCAACCGGGCAGGTTTTTAAAGTTTTGCAAAAGCGCTAAAAGTCGAACCGGCAGATGTGTGATGATCATTGACGAAATAAATCGAGCGGACATTGCTGCCGTGCTTGGTGAGGTCAACTATCTCTTGGAGAACCGTGGAAAAGCGGTGCCTCTTGCTGGCGGCGGCGTTTTTCAAGTACCGGGCAATGTATTGATAATAGGAACGATGAATACCGCAGACAAAAACGGAAAATTTGATTTGGCTCTAAGACGGAGGTTTGCTTTTATCAGGCTTGAGACGGACTTCGACGTACTTCGCCGGTATCACTTAAAAAACGGTTTTAACGCCGACGGATTGATAAAAGTGTTAACGGACGTAAACAAGAAGATTGATGATAGAGATTATTCGCTGGGTATCTCTTACTTTTTAAGAAGTGATCTGACCGATCATATAGAAGAAATCTGGAAGATGGAAGTCGAGCCTTATTTAGAAGCTTATTTTAAGGAGTATAAAAATACAAATGTCAGCTTAGCTTGGGATAAGGTCGAAGACCAGATCTTAAAAGGCCTGCTGGATGGGGTCGAAACGGTTGCCAAGTAGAAAAGATGCAAATCACATCAGCTTGTCTATTTCGAAA